>OGUQ01001940.1_pt1 | contig 15569 bp, 8 predicted proteins | sample 1574701 | NCBI WGS metagenome assembly OGUQ01 (sample SAMEA2582087, study PRJEB24529) | metagenome | biome: Human gut stool | place: China | collected 2011 | reverse complement strand
TTATCGGTAGAAATCCGGAGACCCGGGCACAGCTCGTCAACGTCTCCAAGTTCCTTTTAAGTGATAACAAGACCTGTGGCTTTACATCAAGTGACCGTTCTATTCTTGGTATTGGTTCTTTAGTTCAGGATCGTACATTTATGGATACTATAAAGACCTATCCTATTAATGTGGAAGTAGTAACTTTGCGTACTTACAACATAACTTCCGGCAAACTGCCGGCTGCGGCAACAGGATCAGTGACTGTGAAACTGAATACCAGTATGGTAATGTTGCCTAAAGAGCCGATGCAGCCGAGACTGGCAGATGAACGGGTCGGCTTTTTTCAGAATCCGGTGACAGAATTCTCTGATGAACAGCAAGTCACATCGCGTGGAGCTATCATTCAGCGTTATCGGTTGGAACCGAAAGACCCGGAACGTTATCGTCGAGGGCAACTCACTGAACCGAAACGCCCTATTGTATACTATATAGACCCGGCGACACCCAAGAAATGGATCCCTTATCTTAAAGCCGGTGTGAACGATTGGAATGTTGCTTTTGAAGCAGCCGGATTTAAAAATGCCATTATTGCCAAAGAGTGGCCGGACGATCCCACAATGAGCTTGGATGATGCACGTTATAGTGTATTGCGTTATTTGCCTTCGGAAACAGAGAATGCCTACGGACCGCGTATTGTAGATCCGCGTAGCGGAGAAATAATGGAAAGTCATATCTGTTGGTATCATAACGTGATGAACCTACTTAAGAAATGGTATATGGTGCAGTGCGGACCTTTGGATAAACGTGCGCAATCAATGACCTTTGATGACAAATTAATGGGAACTCTGATTCAGTTTGTCTCCTCGCATGAAGTAGGACACACACTCGGTTTGCGTCACAATATGGCTGCCAGTTCAGCTACTCCGGTAGAGAAGTTACGTGATAAAGCCTGGGTGGAAGCCAACGGTCATACGGTATCAATCATGGACTATGCACGATTCAATTATGTGGCACAGCCTGAAGACCGGATTTCAGAAAAAGGACTTTTCCCTCGCATTGGCGATTATGATAAATGGGCTATAAAATGGGGATATCAATATCGTCCGGAATTTAAAGACCCCTTTAAAGAGAAAGCGGCATTACGTGCCGAAGTTACTAAGAAACTGAAAGGAGACCATCGTTTATTGTTTATCGGTGATGAAGGAAAAGGCTCTGACCCGCGCAGCCAAAGCGAAGATTTGGGCGACAATAATATGAAGGCTAATGAATATGGTATCAAGAATCTGAAAAGAGTGATGGAGAATATTCTGACTTGGACGGCGCAACCCGACGGTCAGTATGACGACTTGAATACTATCTATAATTCAGTTCGCGTCCAATACCTGAAGTATACGCTGCAAGTACAGAAAAATCTGGGAGGCCGTTATACCAAAAATGTGCCGGATAGCAAAGGGCGTGATTATGTGCCGCGTAGCATACAAAAAGAGGTTGTTGAATGGTTGGGACGTAACTTGTTCGTAGCTCCCCTCTGGCTCTATCCGGACGAAGTGGTAAGTCGTGTAGGCCTGAAAGCGGTAGATGAAATTAGCGACCGTCAGAGTTCTGCGTTAGCTTTGTTGCTTGCGCCGGGAATGCTTCACAATATCTATTCAACTTCCTTCAGCGTACCCGAACCGTATTCACTGGACGAGTATTTGAATGACGTATTTGTCGCTGTATGGAAACCGTTGAACGATCCTAATGAGTTGGAGAACAATTTCCGTCGTCAAACACACCGGACTTATCTGTCGTTTGTAGAGCGTGTGATTAAACCTAATGAGAAAGATAATACAAGTTTGAATATGACAGTCACCCGTTCTGATATTCAACTCTTTATGGAGAAACATCTGGACAAGATTGAAGAGCATGTAAAGGAACAGTTGGCAGCTTGTAAGGAAGGAGATATGAACTATCGCCACTATTCATCTTTGCTGCGAAACATCAAAAAGACGAAAGAAACCTATTATGGAAAAGATGCTGATGTGTAGACTTCAACAGTGGAACTTTTTAAAAAGAACAGAAAAGTAGAACAGATTTTCTTGTATATATAAACTCTCTCTTTTTTACTTTAACAGACTTACTCTTCTCTAATGATAACCTTGCTTTGATGAATCATCATCCATAATGCAAGCTTAGAATTAGAGGAGGGTATTTTTTTATGTCCCTGATTACTGCATCCCGCTTCTTTGCAGAAAGAATCATTATTTCTGGGTATTGACAACTATTTGTTTTCTAGTGAACTTTGTGAAGAAACAATCTGTTGTATATATAAAAAGAAGAAAGGAGAATTTTAGAAATGAAAAAGATAGTATTACTTCGTCACGGAGAGAGTGCATGGAATAAAGAAAACCGCTTCACGGGCTGGACAGATGTCGATCTGACAGAAAAGGGAGTTGCCGAAGCTGAAAAAGCCGGAGAGACATTGAAAGAATATGGTTTCAATTTCGATAAGGCTTATACTTCCTATTTGAAGCGTGCGGTGAAAACCTTGAACTGTGTTCTCGATAAGATGAATCTGGACTGGATACCTGTAGAGAAAAACTGGCGCCTGAATGAAAAGCATTATGGTGAATTGCAGGGATTGAATAAAGCCGAGACTGCCGAGAAATATGGAGAAGAACAAGTGCTTGTGTGGCGTCGTAGCTATGATATAGCTCCCAATCCGCTTTCGGAGAGTGATTTGAGAAACCCGCGTTTTGATTACCGTTATCATGAAGTGCCCGACGCCGAGTTACCTCGTACCGAATCATTGAAAGATACCATTGAACGTATCATGCCTTACTGGGAAAGTGATATATTCCCCAGTCTGAAAACGGCCCATACTTTATTGGTTGTGGCTCATGGTAATAGCCTGCGGGGTATCATAAAACATTTGAAAAATATCTCCGATGAAGATATCATAAAACTGAATCTGCCTACTGCTGTGCCTTACGTTTTTGAGTTTGATGAAAACCTGAACGTGGCCAACGACTATTTCCTGGGAACCCCGGAAGAGATCAAAAAACTGATGGAAGCAGTAGCCAATCAGGGAAAGAAAAAATAGAAAAGTTACACATTAAAAAATGAAGTTATGAGTAAAGTAGTAGAATTATTAAGAGATAAGGCCTGTTATTACCTGGACCACACTTGCGAAACCATTGATAAATCACTGATTCACGTTCCGTCTCCCGATACAATAGATAAAGTATGGATTGATTCGGACCGGAATATCAGAGTATTGAACAGTCTGCAAACGTTGTTGGGACATGGTCGCCTGGCAAATACCGGTTATGTATCCATACTTCCTGTCGATCAGGACATCGAACATACTGCCGGAGCATCGTTTGCTCCCAATCCGATCTATTTCGATCCGGAGAATATCGTGAAACTGGCTATTGAAGGAGGCTGTAATGGAGTCGCTTCTACCTTTGGTATCCTTGGTTCCGTAGCACGTAAATATGCCCATAAAATACCTTTCATCGTCAAGTTGAATCACAATGAACTACTTTCTTATCCCAACACTTTCGACCAAGTACTGTTTGGTACAGTCAAAGAGGCCTGGAATATGGGAGCGGTAGCGGTAGGGGCCACCATCTATTTCGGTTCGGAACAGAGTCGCCGTCAGCTCGTGGAGATTGCCGAAGCTTTTGAATATGCTCACGAACTGGGGATGGCAACCATTCTTTGGTGTTACCTGCGTAATAATGATTTCAAGAAAGGTGCTGTCGATTATCATGCGGCTGCCGATTTAACAGGACAGGCCGACCGTCTGGGAGTGACTATTAAAGCTGATATCGTAAAACAGAAACTTCCTACTAACAATGGTGGTTTCAAAGCCATCGGCTTCGGCAAGGTAGACGAACGTATGTATACCGAACTGGCTTCCGAACACCCGATTGACCTTTGCCGTTATCAGGTTGCCAATGGCTATATGGGACGCGTTGGTTTGATTAACTCCGGTGGAGAATCTCACGGAGAATCAGATTTGCGTGATGCTGTCATTACAGCCGTTGTCAACAAACGTGCCGGTGGTATGGGATTGATTAGCGGACGTAAAGCGTTCCAGAAACCAATGAACGAAGGGGTGGAATTATTGAATACCATTCAGGATGTATATCTTGATTCGTCAATTACGATTGCTTAATCAGGGATGAATAAAAATAAATTTTTATCTTTGACTATTAGATCGTTAACCATTAAAAATTAAGAGTATGAAGTTTTTTATTGACACAGCTAATTTGGAGCAAATCCAGGAGGCTTATGACCTCGGAGTACTTGACGGAGTGACTACCAACCCTTCGCTGATGGCGAAAGAAGGTATCAAAGGAACGCAGAATCAGCGTGAGCATTATATTAAAATATGCGAGATCGTCAACGGAGATGTAAGTGCCGAAGTGATAGCAACCGATTATGAAGGAATGATTCGTGAAGGCGAAGAACTTGCCGCGCTCAATCCGCATATTGTAGTAAAAGTTCCCTGTATTGCCGATGGCATTAAAGCTATCAAGCATTTCACGGAAAAGGGAATCCGCACGAACTGTACATTAGTCTTTTCAGTAGGACAGGCATTACTGGCAGCTAAAGCCGGAGCTACTTATGTTTCACCTTTTGTCGGCCGTCTGGACGATATTTGTGAAGATGGAGTAAGGCTTGTGGGAGATATCGTACGTATGTATCGTACGTATGACTATAAAACACAGGTATTGGCTGCTTCCATCCGTAATACGAAACACATTATCGAATGTGTAGAAGTAGGAGCTGACGTTGCTACTTGTCCGTTGAGCGCCATTAAAGGATTGCTCAATCATCCGCTGACTGACTCGGGATTGAAGAAGTTCCTGGAAGACTATAAAAAAGTCAATGGTTGAGTAAGCAATGAAACTTGCAATATATTAAAATGTTAGGCACGAATTACACGGATTTCACGGTTTTAAAAATGGTAGTTATCATAAAACAACTATAAAAAAGCGTGAAACCTGTGTAATCCGTGCCTAAAAAATATTTATTTTCCGGGTAGCTTCTTATTGCTCTTTTTTCCTTTCCTGTTTCTGCTTTTCTTTGTATTGAGTCGGCGTTTCTCCCGTATATTGTTTGAAAGCCGTACTGAAATAGCGTGAAGTAGTAAATCCGATCTTCTCGGTAATTTCCGTGAAAGACATATCCGTATGAGTGATTAATGTGATCGCTTTCTCCATCCGGAATTTATTAATGTAATCATTGGCTCCCATATCGGTTAGAGCTTTCAGCTTATTGTAAAGGGAGGCTCTGCTCATACCTATCTCTTTGCAGATAAAAGTGACATCCAGATGACTGCTATCCAAATGCTCCAGGATAATTTTATTCAGTTTCAACAGGAATGTTTCATCTGCCTGGCTGAAGGTGCTTTCTTCCGGCGCAGGGACTAGTCCTGTATTCAAATATCTCTTCTTGATAGATTCGCGGTTCTTCAACCGGTTGCGAATGATTTCCATCAGCATTTCTATCTCAAAAGGTTTAGTCAGATAAGCATCCGCCCCGTTCTTGTAACCACTCAACTGGCTTTGTTTATCATCTCTTGCTGTCAGCAGAACGATAGGAATGTGACTGATCGTAATATCTTCCTTTATATTTTTGCATAGTTCATATCCATTCATTCTCGGCATCATCACGTCGCTGATGATAATATCCGGGGCATGGCTTTTGGTCAGTTGAAGGGCTTCCACACCATCCGAAGCAATCACTACCCGTTTGAAATATTCTCCCAGTGACTTTTTCAGGAAGTCCGTCAAGTCCGGATTATCATCCACTACTAAAACACTGTAAGGACTCGTGTCGAAATTATCTTCCTCCGGTTGTTGTTCTTTACTATCGTCACTCATTAATTCGTTCAAATATGCTTTCGGTTGGCAGATAATCTCTTCCGATTGTTGTCTTAAGGGCAGTTCAAAGAAGAATGTCGCACCGGCATCCTGATTATCTTGTGCACCAATGGAACCTCCGTGTAGTTCTACCAGAATCTTGGAATAAGACAGTCCGATCCCTGTGCCGCTCTGCTCTCCTGTACCCTGATAGAAACGGGTGAAGAGTTTCTGTGTATTTACTTGTTTCAATCCGTTTCCCCGGTCAATGATGGAGATACGTACGCTATTCCTTTCGGAAAGCAACTCCGACATAATTGTTATTTCTGCATCCTGCGGACTGTGTTTCAAGGCATTGATAAGCAGATTACTTAGAATAATCTCACACTTATCTTTATCAAAACTTACAGTATCGATATGTGGATCAAGCTGATAACGGATATGGACGTTCTTTGCTTCTCCTTCACTGATGAAATCTTGGGATACATGTTCAATCCATTGATTGAGAACATACGGTTGTATCTGCAATTTGCTTTCTCCAACCTCCATCTTGCGTACATCGAGTACCATATTAATAAGGTTTTTCATTCGCTGCGCTTGACGGTAGATCGCTTTTATTGGCAAATACTGTGTATCTTCGGTAGAAAGGGATTTCAACATCCGGTTAAGTGGTGCGTATATTAACGTTAAAGGTGTACGCAACTCATGACTGATATTAATAAGAAAACGTACTTTTTCTTCATATACCTGTTGCTCATGTTCTTTCATTGCCCACTTTAACTTCTCTTCTTTACGTTTCCATGCTCTTCGGAAAGCTTCGATAATAGCGGCAGCAATAAAAACGGCGCAACAAAGAATAAACCACCATGTCCGATACCAGGGAGGAAGGATGGTTAGTTCCAGTACTTCCTGACTGGGAATCCAACTGCCATCTTTAGCTGTACATGAAGCCATAATCTTATAACTTCCCGGAGGAAGTGAACGTATAGCCAGTTCGGGATTGTACGATTCGATTTGCTGGTCATTCAGCCCCTCTATCTGGTATCTGTACACTTTCTGTCGAAAAATATCTTTCTCTTTCGACATGATTCGAATAGTGATATTACTATTCCAGGGAGCAGAAATCCCTGCTGGATGATTCGTTAATTCGTTATTTACTGACTCTCCATTAATGATGACATCTGATAATTGGAGTTGGGGAAGTTCAGAAGTGGTTAATGGTATTTTGCTGTTAATATGCAGTAACCCTTTCACTCCACCCATGTAGACGTCTCCCCGCATACTTAATAGACGAGGTTTGGAAAGATATTCGTTTTGGATTACACCGTCTGATTCACCGAATAGAACGAATTTTTTCTCTTTGATGAGCCAAGCGAAAAGCATACTGTCGGCTCCTATCCATACTTTTCCTTGCTGGTCGCATGCGATCAATGTGATTTCACTAAATAGAGAGGTCGGGATTGGTGTCTGTATTTTGGTGGCAGGATTGTAGTGTACCAATCCGTAGTTGTTTCCAATCCAGAAATTTCCCTCTTCGTCTCGTGCAACAGAGTTGATCGTTGTATCTTTCCAACATCTGTACAGGGCTTTCAGTCGGTTGGTATGGTTGTCCAGTTCATATATGTGCTTCGTATCATTTAGATAAGTGATATTCTTATAATTGTCGATCGGTAAAAGAGCACCGATAATTTCCTGCTCTTTTTGTTCTATAACGGTACTGAAAGTACGTGTATTCAAATCATATATATAGATATGTTCTCCAAGGAACAGAATATTGTGATGAGTGTTCCGAAGTAGATTTACAGCCTTGCCTCGATTGCACAAGAGTGCTGTCGTTTTAGCGTCAACAATGGTGAAAGGCTGTTTTTCTCCTGTTGCCGGGTTGAAAATAAATACTCCCTGTGAGAAAAGAGAAATTAATAATTTGCCGGGAGTAAACTGGCAGATAGAGGCTACTTTGTCTTCCCAGGTGGAAGGGTAATGGATAAATTTCTCTGTGAGTGGGTTAAAGCTGTTGATGCCTCCTCCGTCTGTACCGACCCAAATTTGGTCTTGGGATTCTTGGAAAAGACTTAGAACGGTATTGTTGCTTAGTCCGCGGTCGTTGCCGGGAGGTACATCTGTATACGTTTTCATGGAAACTTCCCGGATGCTGATTAGTCCGTTACGGATGCTACCTGCCCACATATTATTGTTGCAGTCGTTGTATAGACATAAAATAGAGTTAGCGGGGAGTGAGTAGTTGTCACTTCCGGGCATATGCTCCAACAGCGAAATACGTCTTGTTTCCGGGTCGAGAATATTAATGCCTCCTCCGTCTGTTCCAATCCAGATTTCTCCTTCCCGTTCGGCGAGGCTTAGTATGACATTGTTGCTTAAAGAGGAGTTGTGGGTAGTATATGTAGCCAGTAGTTTACCGTCGCGTGTCAGACAGTTCAGCCCTCCATTGTAGGGAGCTACCCAGATTCTTTTTTGTGAGTCTATGAGTACATTCATAATTTCTTTTCCGCAATCGAAAGGAGGACGTCGGCATTTTCCGGTATTCAGGTCGAGCAGGAGTAGTCCTTGCCACCGGCTGCAACAGAGTAATGTGTGTTTATCCCATAGATTTAGTAGAGTCACATTATAATTGGGTTCTAAGTCAAATGTTTGTAGGAGGCGTAAAGAGGTATCCTGATAATTATAGAAAAAGATTTTATTTTTCGAACCGAATAACACTCCGTTATCAGTCAGGCAGGCGGAATAGGCGATGATATTATTTCCTGTCTCATCAGTCGGTATAAAAAAGTCATCGCTTTGCCTCTGATAACGTGCCACTCCTTTGTCTGTCAGAATCCAGATATTGTTTTGTTCGTCTTCTATCATCTGGTAGATTAAATTGTGAGGAATGGAATGAGGGTTATTTGCCTGATGAATATATTTTTTAAGTTCGTGTCCGTCATATCTCCCTAATCCGGAACGGGTTCCAATCCATACAAATCCTTGTTTGTCCGTTAAAATACATCTCACGGTAGAGGGAAGACCATCTTTTAGGGAGATTTGCTTATAGTAATAATGACCGGCTTGAAGAGGGGAACCGCCGATAAACAGTGTGATAAATGCAATGCATAGTAGTAAAAAGGTTTTTGTTCTCATGAGATCAGGTCAGTTAAACTGAAACAAAGATAGTGTATTCGGATGAATATTAGTTAAATCCCCTCTCTTATTTTTTGGTTTTTATGCTTATCTTTGCTCGAAAATATACGACTATGATTACCGAAGAACTACAGAAACTTTATCAGTCATATACGGGCGTTCCCGCTGAAAACATAACAGAATTACCGTCTTCCGGTTCCAACCGCCGTTATTTTCGGTTGGCGGGTATAGAAACATTGATTGGAGTCTACGGGGCTTCTATTGATGAGAATGAAGCTTTTCTTTATATGGCAGGACACTTCCGCAAATGTGGACTGCCTGTTCCCGAAGTGCGCATTGCCTCGGAAGATAAAACCTATTATTTGCAGGAAGATTTGGGCGATACTCTGTTGTTCCATGCCATAGAGAAAGGACGTGCTACCAGTGTTTTTTCCGAAGAGGAAAAAGAGTTGCTTCGCAAAACGATCCGTCTGCTTCCTGCTATTCAATTTGCCGGGGCGGATGGATTTGATTTTTCCCGTTGTTATCCTCAACCGGAGTTCAACCAACGCTCCATTCTGTGGGATTTGAATTACTTCAAATATTGCTTCCTGAAAGCTACCGGTATGGAGTTTCAGGAAGACAAACTGGAAGATGATTTCCAGAAAATGAGCGATGTCCTGCTCCGCAGTTCTTCCGCTACTTTCATGTATCGTGATTTTCAAAGTCGTAATGTGATGATAAAAGACGGGGAACCGTGGTTTATCGACTTTCAGGGCGGACGCAAAGGCCCGTTCTATTATGACATAGCCTCTTTCCTGTGGCAAGCGAAAGCGAAATATCCTGATAGCCTCCGTAAAGAACTGCTGCAAGAATATATGGAAGCTCTTCGCAAATACCAACCGATTGACGAATCCTATTTTTATAGCCAGCTTCGCCACTTTGTCCTTTTCCGTACGCTGCAAGTGCTGGGAGCCTACGGTTTCCGTGGTTACTTTGAAAAGAAACCGCATTTTATCCAAAGCGTTCCTTATGCCATCGAAAACCTGCGTGAACTGTTGAAAGAAGAATATCCGGAATATCCGTATCTCTGTAACGTTTTGCGGGAGCTTACCGGACTGAAACAATTTACGGACGACCTGAAAAAGCGGCAGCTAACCGTCAAAGTAATGAGCTTTGCCTATAAGAAAGGAATTCCTGATGACTCTACCGGCAATGGAGGAGGATATGTATTCGACTGCCGTGCCGTGAATAATCCCGGCAAGTATGAGCGTTACAAACCTTTCACCGGACTGGATGAACCTGTAATCACTTTCTTGGAAGAAGATGGCGAAATACTTCGTTTCCTCGATCATGTCTATGCTTTGGTAGATGCCTCCGTGAAACGTTATATGGAACGCGGATTCAGCAATTTGTCCGTCTGCTTCGGTTGCACCGGCGGACAGCATCGTTCTGTTTATTCAGCCCAGCACCTGGCAGAGCACCTGAATCAGAAATTTGGTGTGAAAGTCGAACTGGTGCATCGGGAACAGAACATCGAACATACGTTTGAGGCAACAATCTAAGAAGAGTAAATATAAAGAAGAAAGTAACCGAAAGAATGAAAGCAATGATATTTGCAGCCGGTTTGGGTAGCCGGCTGAAGCCACTCACCGATACCATGCCGAAGGCTTTAGTTCCCATAGCCGGACGTCCGATGTTGGAACATGTGATTTTAAAACTGAAAGCTGCCGGATTCACAGAAATAATGATTAACATCCACCATTTTGGCGAACAGATACTTGACTTCCTGAAAGCCAATGAAAATTTTGGACTCATCATACATATTTCCGACGAACGCGACTTGTTGCTCGACACCGGTGGGGGAGTTAAGAAAGCCCGTTCTTTCTTTGAAAATTCCGATGAACCTTTCCTGATACACAATGTAGATATTCTTTCAGACGTGAACCTGAAAGAACTATATGACTATCATCTACAAAGCGGTGCTGTTGCTACTTTACTGGCCAGCCAACGTAAAACCTCCCGCTATCTTCTTTTTGATACAGACAAAAGACTTTGCGGATGGATAAACAAGGATACGGAACAAGTGAAACCGGAAGGTTTTCAGTATGATCCTTCTCTTTATCAGGAATATGCATTCAGTGGTATCCATGTACTTTCGCCCGCCATTTTTCAATGGATGACCTCTCCCCGTTGGGAGGGTAAATTCTCTATTATGGATTTCTATCTTGCCACTTGCCGGCAAGTAAACTATGGTGGTTATTTGAAAGAAAAGTTACATCTGATTGATATCGGCAAACCGGAAACATTAGCGAAAGCAACAGCCTTTTTATACCAAAATACCAAATAAAGATACTGAAAGAGGCTTTTTTTAGCCTCTTTCTTGCTATGTAACAAAATATTTAAGTAACTTTGCTTGGATAAACAATCAATATTGTAATACTATACAAATTTTGCTGCATGGAACAGACTTTGGAAAATGGGATAGCTGACAACTTATTGCACAACATCTTTAATGACCTGTCTGTAGGCTTGGAGTTGTATGATAAGGACGGTCTCATGATAGATGTCAATTATTCGCGGTTGAGATCAATGGGGATAAAAGACAAAAAGGATATTCTGGGCTATAATCTATTTAATTACACTAGTTTCTCTGATGAAATCAAAGAACAGGTCAGAAAAGGAGAAACAGTGCGTTTCATGGCAAAATATAATTTTGATGACGTGCGTCATCTTTTTCCTACTAATCTGTCCGGTATAAAATTCTTCGAGATTACCGTTTCTTTCGTACATAATGAAAAGTCGGAAATTATGAATTATATGGTGATTAGTCAGGATGTCACCGAACGTGTTCTGTGGCAAAACAAATATGATAATCTTTACGAAGAAGCGGTGCGCTCAAAAAAAGAACTCCTTGAGAGCGAACAAAGAATGATCCAATTGATTCGTCAGAATGAGTTGGTATTGAACAATATTAATTCGGGATTGGCATATATTGCGAACGACTATATCGTACAATGGGAGAATATCTCGCTTTGTAGTAAAAGCCTTTCTTATGAGGCTTACAAAAAAGGGGAGCTTTGCTATCTGACGGCCCATAATCGCACCACTCCTTGTGAGAACTGTGTGATGCAACGTGCCCGGAAATCCGGTCAGGTAGAGTCTATCTTGTTTAATCTGGATAACAAGCATGTCATAGAAGTCTTTGCTACTCCCATATTTAATGAACAGGGAGATGTTGACGGTGTCGTGATTCGCGTAGATGATGTTACCGAGCGACAGCACATGATAGGTGAACTTGAAACGGCAAGAAGTCGTGCTGAACAATCCGATAAGTTGAAATCCGCCTTTCTGGCAAATATGAGCCACGAAATCCGTACACCGTTAAATGCTATCGTTGGTTTTTCCGATTTATTGATGGTGACGGAAGATCAAGAAGAAAAAGAAGAATTTATTCAGATTATCAATGCCAACAATGAGTTGCTTTTGAAACTGATTAACGACATACTGGATCTTTCGAAAATAGAAGCCGGCTCGGTAGAACTGAAATACGAAGATTTTGATTTGGCTGTTTATTTCAACGAATTAGCTGCTTCGATGCATCGTCGTGTAGTAAATCCGCAGGTTCGGTTAGTTCCCGTGAATCCTTATGAAACCTGTACCGTTCGTTTGGATAAAAACCGGTTAGCGCAGATTCTCACTAACTTTGTAACTAATGCTATCAAATATACCTCCAAAGGAACTATTGAAATGGGGTATGAAAAGATAGACGGAGATATTCGTCTTTACGTTCGCGATACAGGTATTGGTATACCGGAAGATAAAAAAGACAAGGTGTTCCATCGTTTTGAGAAACTGGATGAATTTGCACAGGGGACCGGACTGGGACTGTCTATTTGTAAAGCCATCGTTGAGGCTTGCAGGGGAGAGATAGGCTTTGAGTCGGAATTTGATAAAGGGTCTTTATTTTGGGCGGTTTTGCCATGCCAGTTCGATTCGGTTGACAGCGAGCCGACTTCTTCACGTCGGAATAATGAGAAGGATGCAGATAATGAAAGCATTCTTGACTCCGAAGAAACAAAGAAAGTACCTAAAAGAGTGCTGGTCGTTGAAGATATTCAAAGTAACTTCTTTTTGGTATCTTCTATCTTGAAAAACAAATGCCAGTTGTTACACGCACCGAATGGACTGGAGGCAGTTGAAATTGTCCGTACCCAACCGGTGGATCTGGTACTGATGGATATGAAGATGCCTGTTATGGACGGGCGTACTGCAACCTCGGAGATCCGGAAGTTTAATGCTGAAATTCCGATTATCGCCCTGACTGCTCATGCCTTTGATGCCGACCGGGTAGCTGCGTTGAAAGCCGGTTGTGATGATTATCTGGTGAAGCCGATCAATGGAGCGAAGTTGATGCAGACTCTGAAAGAGTATGGTTGTTGAAAGGATGGGATTAAAAATGTGCTGATTTGAAAAAGGGTATATTCTATTCTTTCTGTTTTTAATATATCAGTCACTTGTTTGTGGTGAAGGAAAAAACGCTCTGCATTTTGGATGAAAGAATGTAGGGTTGTTTGTTGTCCTGGATAATTCCTGTCTAAAAATAAATAATTCCTCTGTATTGCTATCTATATGCTTACTGCTTGCCCGTATGTAGTTTGCTTTATCATTTTTCTTTTGTGCGCTTGTGATGATGAACTAGCCTATAAACGGGCTTTTCCGAGGGCTTTTATAACTTGGTCGGTGAGTATGGAAGGCTTTCTCGGTGAGGAAGGATGTGTTCCTCACCGAGGAATGGCTTATTGCTCACCGAGGAACATCATTTATTTCTTTAAAGAAAATGCATATCATCTGAAAATATATGCTGTATTGTGGCGGTAATATGCATATATATGTGATAATATGGATGCTTTTAATTCCGGATTACCATCTTCAATAGTTTTGTTTTCTTTCTTAATCTGAAAAATAGAACATTTCTCTTGTTTGTTTGGAGGAATTGAAAGGGAGACAGCTTACTATAAAAGGCTATAAATCTGTAAAGTTTGGGATTGTTTTTTATGTTTATGGATTTAAATAGTTACCTTTGCTAAAAATAGAATATCATGTCCAAATACGTCAATCCTTTTACTGATATAGGATTTAAAATTATTTTTGGTCAACCGGCCAGTAAGAATTTGCTCATCACTTTGTTGAACGAATTACTTGCAGGTGAACATCATATTACAGAACTTACTTTTCTGGATAAGGAAGATCATGCGGACAATGTGAGTGATAAAGGTATCATTTATGATCTTTATTGCCGTACAGCAAGTGGTGAGTATATTATCGTGGAGATGCAGAATCGTTGGCACAGTAATTTTTTAGATCGTACACTTTATTATGTTTGTCGTGCTGTGAGTCGGCAGATAGAATCTCCTTCTTCAAAAGAAGTCCCTGTCCCTGAAGATCCGATGACTGCAAGAGAACCACTTGTCTCTTATGGAAAGCAGTATAGACTACCTACTATATATGGAATTTTCCTGATGAATTTCAAAGAGGAAAATTTAGAGGCTAAATTCCGTACGGATACGGTTCTTTCCGACCGTGATACAGGGAAGATTGTTAATCCGCATCTCCGGCAGATTTATTTGCAATTTCCTTATTTTACAAAGGATTTGTCGGACTGCCATACATTATATGATAAATTAATTTATGCACTGAAGAATATGAGCAATTGGAATAGAATGCCGGATGCTTTGAAAGAACAAGTGTTTGAACATCTGGCGAGATTGGCAGCAGTTGCCGATCTTTCGGAAGAAAACCGTATCGCTTATGATAAGGCATTAGATCGGTATAGGGTCAACCAAATTGTAGAGGAGGATGAACGGCGTAAAAACGAAGAGATGCGGAGAAAAGCGGCTGAAGAAGGGATGAAAGAAGGGCTAAAGGAAGGGATAAGAGAAGGAATAAAGGAAGGAATGGAGAAAGGGATGGAGAAAGGAGAGCAAAAGAAGCAAATTGAAATTGCTCGGAAGATGAGAGAGGACGGAATATCCATTGATATAATTATCAAATACACGGGTCTTCAATCTTCTGATATAGAAAACCTATAATATATCTTCATAGGAAAATTGTTGTAGTTATATTAGGATAAAATATAAAGTAGGCGGGAATATTCAGGAATGGATACTTCCGCTTTCTTTTTTTGATTCGTAAGATGTCCAACAATGTCTATAATACCGCAATTTGTCGATGAAATGGATGATTTTAGATAAAAATGGAAGAATTATAGTAAAAATAGAACATACATATTTAGTAACCACATCTATATTTGCGTATGGATTTCAGCAAATAAAGTCTGGAATGAGCTTTTTAATCTTTAAAATTTAATAATTTATAAAAATGACTTCTATGAAGAACCTATTAAAAGTTTTTCTGCTATGTTTCATCGCCTTGTTTGCGTTTGCTGCGCAATCTATGGGACAAGGAAAGACCATTACCGGACAGGTAGTGGATGCTCTAAATGAAAGTATGCCTGGTGTCAATGTACAAGTAAAAGGTACTACTAATGGGACAATTACCAACATTGATGGAAAATTCTCCATTTCCGTTCCAAACTCAAAATCAGTGTTGATCTTT
>OGUQ01001929.1_pt1 | contig 15633 bp, 10 predicted proteins | sample 1574701 | NCBI WGS metagenome assembly OGUQ01 (sample SAMEA2582087, study PRJEB24529) | metagenome | biome: Human gut stool | place: China | collected 2011 | reverse complement strand
CTACAAGACTAAAGCCGAGATTTACGATCTCCTGCCCGCTGAAGAATGTCTCCGACAGGCAAAATACAACGAAAGTCAAGACGTCAACCGTTTCTCCCTTGTCACCAGCGGACGAAAACCTTCTCCCAAACAGATCAGTCAACTTTGCGATGCGGCCCGCCTTATGCGGAAACATTCGTCCATCCAACTTTGTGCATCCCTTGGATTACTCAACGAAGAAGAACTCCGCGCCTTGCACACAGCCGGAATCACCCGCTATCACTGCAACCTCGAAACAGCTCCTTCCTATTTCCCCACACTCTGCTCCACACATACACAAGAGCAGAAGCTGGCCACTCTCGACGCCGCCCGCCGGGTAGGAATGGATATCTGCTGCGGTGGCATCATCGGCATGGGAGAAACAATGGAACAACGTATTGAATTTGCTTTCACTTTGGCGGAATTGAATGTACAGTCCATCCCCATCAACCTGCTAAGTCCGATCCCCGGAACTCCACTGGAAAATGAAAAGGCTTTGAGCGAAGAAGAAATCCTGCGAACCATCGCCCTGTTCCGCTTCATCAATCCTACCGCTTTCCTGCGTTTCGCAGGAGGACGTTCGCAGCTCACTCCCGAAGCCATGCGCAAAGCCTTGTTTGTCGGCATCAATTCCGCCATCGTGGGCGATTTGCTGACCACACTCGGTTCCAAGGTTTCCGACGACAAGAAGATGATTCTGGAAGAAGGTTACCACTTCGCCGACTCTCAATTTGACCGCGAGCATTTGTGGCATCCTTATACTTCTACTACCGATCCATTGCCTGTCTACAAAGTAAAGCGGGCGGACGGAGCAACGATCACACTCGAAGACGGGCGGACACTCATCGAGGGAATGTCGTCCTGGTGGTGTGCTGTGCACGGATACAATCATCCAGTATTGAATCAGGCGGCAAAAGACCAGTTAGACAAGATGTCCCATGTCATGTTCGGAGGACTGACTCATGATCCGGCCATCGAGTTAGGCAAACTGCTGTTGCCCTTGGTTCCCCCATCCATGCAAAAGATATTTTATGCGGATTCCGGTTCGGTGGCGGTAGAAGTTGCCTTGAAGATGGCCGTGCAATATTGGTATGCAGCCGGAAAGCCCGACAAAAACAATTTCGTAACCATCCGTTCCGGTTATCACGGTGACACTTGGAATGCCATGTCCGTATGCGATCCCGTTACCGGGATGCACAGTCTTTTCGGTTCATCGCTTCCTGTCCGATATTTCGTTCCGGCCCCCTCTTCGCGATTTGACGGAGAATGGAATCCGGACGACATCATCCCCCTGCGGGAAACGATAGAGAAACACTCTAAAGAACTGGCGGCGCTCATCCTCGAACCCATTGTTCAGGGAGCAGGCGGTATGTGGTTTTATCACCCGCAGTATCTGCGTGAAGCGGAAAAACTCTGCAAAGAACACGATATCCTCCTGATCTTTGACGAAATAGCCACAGGATTCGGACGCACCGGCAAACTCTTTGCCTGGGAACACGCCGGAGTGGAACCGGACATCATGTGCATCGGAAAGGCACTGACCGGAGGATACATGACACTGTCTGCAGTATTGGCAAGCAATCAGATAGCAGATACCATCTCCAATCATGCCCCAAAGGCTTTTATGCACGGTCCTACCTTTATGGGGAATCCGCTCGCGTGTGCGGTGGCGTGTGCTTCTGTCCGGTTGCTGCTCGACTCCGGCTGGGCAGAGAATGTGAAACGAATCGAAGCTCAGTTAAAAGAAGAACTGGCTCCCGCCCGCAAGTTTCCGCAAGTAGCGGATGTACGGATATTAGGAGCCATAGGAGTCATCCAGACAGAACGTTCGGTGAGCATGGCATATATGCAACGCCGCTTCGTAGAAGAAGGTATCTGGGTACGTCCGTTCGGAAAACTGGTCTACCTGATGCCCCCGTTCATCATCTCTCCGGAGCAATTAAGTAAACTGACTTCCGGAGTACTTAAAATAGTCAGAGAGATGTAACTCAACGATCTTCTCAAAAGGTTAGGCACGGATTACACGGATAACACGGTTGCTTTGCGCAATCACAATGCCTAATCCGTGTCATCCGTGCCTAAATTTATTGTATAAATGAATAGATTATGATTTTAGACTCTATCAATCAAGAACTTCTGACTTTAAAAGAGAAGAAGAATTACCGTTCCCTCCCACAGTTGATTCATGATGGAAGAGACGTGACAGTAGACGGACGACGGATGCTGAACTTATCATCCAATGATTATCTGGGGTTAGCCAATGAGGTGTCTTTAAGAGAAGCGTTCTTAAAGACCATCACTCCGGAAACCTTTCTGCCCACTTCCTCTTCCTCCCGCCTGCTGACAGGCAACTTCACTGCCTATCAGGAACTGGAACAGCAACTGGCCACTATGTTCGGAGCAGAAAGCGCCCTTCTGTTCAATAGCGGATACCACGCCAACACAGGGATACTTCCTGCCGTCAGTGATACCCGTACATTGATCCTTGCGGACAAACTCGTACATGCCAGCCTGATAGACGGAATCAGATTATCATCTGCCAAATGTATCCGGTACCGGCACAATGACTTAGCCCAGCTCCGGCGTCTTCTTGAAGAAAACCACGGTATGTATGAGAAGATAATCATCGTTACCGAGAGTATCTTCAGCATGGACGGAGACGAAGCTGACCTGCAAGCGCTGGTACGATTGAAACACGATTACTCCAATCTTCTTCTCTATGTAGACGAAGCCCACGCTTTCGGAGCACGGGGCGAGAAAGGCTTAGGATGTGCCGAAGAACAAAACTGCATCAACGACATCGACTTTCTGGTAGGAACTTTCGGGAAGGCGCCAGCGTCCGCCGGCGCATATATCATCTGCCGACAGACCATCCGGGAATATCTGATCAATAAGATGCGTACCTTTATCTTCACAACGGCCCTTCCTCCTGTCAATATCCAGTGGACCGCATGGGTACTGAAACACTTCGCTGATTTCCGGAGCAAAAGGGAGCATCTGCTGCAAATCAGCCGGAAACTGAAAGAAGCACTAACCGAGAAGGGATACAACTGTCCTTCCGTCAGCCACATCGTGCCGATGGTGGTCGGAGCAAGCGAAGATACCATCAGGAAGGCAGAAGAATTGCAACGCAAGGGATTCTATGCCCTGCCGGTACGCCCGCCTACAGTACCCGAAGGGACTTCCCGTATCCGCTTCTCATTGACAGCGGACATCACAGAAAAAGAAATCGATACACTTATAGAAATCATTAACGGATGAAACAGACTTTTATTATCAGGAACAATGAAAAGCACCTTCTACTATTCTTCGCAGGATGGGGAATGGACGAAACGCCTTTCCGACATATCCATCCGGCGGAATGTGACTGGATGATTTGTTACGATTATCGTTCGTTGGAATTCGATACGACTTTGATACAGGCATATTCCAAGATTACGCTGATCGCATGGTCGATGGGAGTCTGGGCGGCTTCGCAGGTAATGAAGCAATATCCCTCCCTGCCTGTTTCCCAAAGTACCGCCATCAACGGAACACTTTATCCGATACACGAAACGGAAGGAATCACGCCATCCGTTTTTGAAGGCACCCTGCAAGGACTGAACGAACAAACCCTACTGAAATTTCAGCGAAGAATGTGTGGTTCCGCTGCTGATTACAAGGTTTTTCAGACAATGGCTCCCAAACGTCCGGTTGAAGAACTGAAAGAAGAGCTTGCCGCCATCCGGCAGCAATACCTGTCATCCCTCCCTTCGGAGTTTGTCTGGCAGACAGCCATCATCGGAGATAACGACCGGATTTTCCTTCCGGACCATCAAGAGCAGGCATGGAGAAATAAGGCAGACTCCCTCCTGCACGTCGAAGCTGCCCATTATCAGCAGGAGCTTTTTAATGAGGTAATCATGAACATTAAATAATCATTGATCAATGAATAAGACAATTATTGCAGAACGTTTCTCAAAAGCCATCTCCACCTATCCCCGTGAGGCAAATGTACAACGGCAGATAGCAGATAAAATGATCCGCCTGCTTCAGAAGCATATTCCCTCTCCCTGCCCGAAAGTGATCGAGTTCGGATGCGGGACGGGCATTTACTCCCGAATGTTGCTCCGCACCCTTCGTCCGGAAGAGTTGCTTCTGAATGACTTATGTCCGGAGATGAGGTATTGCTGCGAAGATTTATTAAGAGAGAAACAAGTCTCTTTTCTTTCCGGAGATGCGGAGACGATTTCTTTTCCGGATAAAAGTACGTTGATTACTTCCTGTTCCGCTTTGCAATGGTTCGACTCGCCGGAGGAGTTCTTCAAAAGGTGTAATACATTGCTCCACAGTCAGGGATACTTTGCTTTCAGTACTTTTGGGAAAAAGAATATGAAGGAGATACGTGAGCTTACCGGAAAGGGACTACCCTATCGTTCAAGGGAAGAGCTTGAAGCAGCCCTGTCTCTTCACTTTGATATACTGTACTCAGAAGAAGAGCTGATCCCCCTTTCTTTCGAGGATCCGATGAAAGTGCTGTATCATCTGAAGCAGACGGGGGTGAATGGTTTGTCAGCGCAATCATCCCTCTATCCGAAACACGAGAAACAGACTTGGACCCGTCGTGATTTGCAGCATTTTTGCGAACGTTACACACAAGAATTTACACAGGGCACTTCAGTGTCCCTGACATATCACCCTATTTATATCATAGCAAAAAAGAAAAAAGTATGAAACAGAATGTATATTTTGTAAGCGGTATCGATACCGATGCCGGCAAAAGTTATGCGACCGGCTACCTGGCACGCGAATGGAATAAAAACGGCAAAAGAACCATTACGCAGAAGTTTATCCAAACAGGAAATGTGGGGCATTCCGAAGATATAGACCTGCATCGGCGCATTATGGAAATCCCTTTCACCTGGGAAGATCAGGAAGGACTGACCATGCCGGAGATCTTTTCTTATCCCGCCTCCCCCCATCTGGCTTCCCGACTGGATCATCGTCCCATTGATTTCGACAAGATCAAGCATGCTACCGAAGTATTAAGCGAACGGTATGACTGTGTTCTGCTTGAAGGCGCGGGCGGTCTGATGGTTCCTCTGACTACGGAGCTCCTGACAATTGACTATATCGCACAGGAGAAATATCCGCTTATCTTCGTGACTTCCGGAAAGCTGGGCAGCATCAATCATACTCTCCTGAGTCTTGAAGCCATACAGAAACGGGGCATTGTTCTGGCTACAGTACTCTATAATCTTTATCCGACAGTAGAGGATAAAACGATTCAGGATGATACGATGGAGTTTATACGGACTTGGCTCGAAAAGTACTTTCCGGAAACAAAGTTCTTATTAGTTCCCGAGATAGGAAAGTGAGTATAATATAATCACTTGTAGTTGCTACCCCGAACACTTCCCCAACGCCTCTTCCAATGCTGCTTTTGAAACCGGCTTCGTGACAAAGTCATTACAGCCGGCTTCCAAAGCCTGCTCCTTGTCCGCTTCGAAAGCATAGGCAGTCAAGGCTATGACAGGAATCTCCTTCGAATAGGAACGAATAATGCGGGTAGCCTCCAGTCCACCCATACGAGGCATCTTGATGTCCATCAGAATCAAATCCGGCTGGAACTGTTTATACATTTCCACCGCCTCAAAGCCATCTTTCGCCCATAGCAGGGTGTAATCTTTGCCGATCATATTCTTGATCAGTACAAAGTTGCTGTCCACATCTTCAGCTACCAGAATTTTCTTGATCTTCTGCACCCTCTTGATGGTGTGGCTGATGTATTTCGTTTCCGAAACCTCGGAAAATGCAATACGGTCATCCGAGTGTTCTTTATAAGGTATCGTAAAGAAGAAAGTCGATCCTTTGCCTATTTCCGAAGTGACTCCGATCTCCCCTCCTATCTTTTCTATGATCATCCGGCAGATGGCAAGTCCGAGACCTGTCCCCTGCGCAAATGAGTTCAATTTGACAAAACGGTCGAAAATATGTCCCACCTTATCGGGAGCTATTCCGATACCTGTATCCTTCACATAAAAACGGATACATTGATTATTGACTTTAAAGCCAAAGCGGATTTCACCGGAAAGCGTGAATTTACCAGCATTGGTGAGGAAGTTGGTGATAACCTGCGCAATGCGGTTCCGGTCTTCTTCAATAATCAGGTCATCGTCTTCATTGTCCAAAATAAGGGTCACTCCTTCCTGCACACGATCCTTATGAATCTGATAGATATTCCGGCATACTTCACCCAGATTCATCGGCTGTCTGACGTATTCCAATGTACCGGCTTCTATCTTCGACAAGTCCAAGATGTCATTAATCAGCTGCAACAGGATCTCTGAGTTCTGATTGATAATGCTCGAATAGAGTTTTTCTTCTTCAAGGGTTTCGGCAGAAGGCAACAGATTGGAGAAACCGACAATCGCATTCAGCGGTGTCCGGATTTCATGGCTCATATTGGCAAGGAAGGCGGTTTTTAATCTGTCGGATTGCTCTGCCTTGATGCGTGCCTTAATCAGTTCCTGCTCGATATTCTGAAAGTTAGTGATATCCCAGGAGATGCCGATCAGAAGCGGTTCGCGCCCTTCCATCGGGACAAGCGCTTTCAGTGTCTGCACAATACGGGTCTCGCCGGTGGCCGCCACGTAGGTCTCCTGCATATCGATCCGTTCATGCGTCCGGATCAATTCCAAATCATCCCTGCGGAACCTTTCGGCATCTGCACGCTCCGGAAAGATCTCAAAGTCTGTTCGGCCGATTGCCCGGGAGGCAGGAATCTTGGAATGTTCGGCAAATGCCTTGTTCCAATACAGATATCTGAAATCGTCCTCGGGATCTTTCACATACAGATAGACAGGGATATTATTCAGAATACCGTCCAGCAGGAGATTCAATTCACGAAGTTCATCCCGCTTCTTGATCACATCGGTAATGTCCTGCGTAAAAAACCAGATAAGCTCCGTATCATCTTCCTGTGTAAGGTAGGTAGAGACTTGGTGTACTCTGTTTTTCTCCTCGCCTTTGCGCACATACGCTGCACGGTATGAAAAGCTTCCGCCATTATCTCGTATATCTTTCAGTTTGGCTTCCCATAACTCCGCGCGTGCGCATAGAGACGGGCAGGTTGTATATTTTCTGGGTACCCATCTGCTGGGTGACACCATACTCTTCCATAAATTGCTTGTTGGCATATACCAGCGTTCCGTCACTGGAAACGGCAAGAATGCTGTCACTGACTTTGTCGAGTACGCTTTTGAATATCTCCAGCTGTTGCTGGGTGGCCACTCTTTCCGTGATGTCACGACACATAATCAGAACGTATTCTTCATCCAACGGAAAAATCCGGTTCCCGTAGTAATGGTGAGAGCCATTGAAATCCATGTCGTGATGCGCTGCCGAAACAGTCCGCGTGGCGATCACTTTCTGCATATTGGCGTGGATGTTCTGATAGGCTTCGGGAGGCACCATCTGGCACATGTGCATTCCTTCAAAATCTTTGTTGGATATCCCGACATGATTGGTTTCTTCATTGGATACGACTTCAATTCCCACTTCGTCGTGGTTGAACACAGTCAGCATATCCGGTAAGGAATTTAATATTTTAACGGCATACCTTTCCTGAAAGCTGGTGGAGCTTTCTTCGGGTTGTTTATTCTGTTCCAGAGATCGAAGTTGTCGCTTCAGTTGCTCATTTTCTTTTCTAAGCAACTCCAATTCCTCTTTCAGTGCTTCTTTTGTTTGTTCGTTGTTCATAAGACATCCGGATATAAATACGTACTTATCTGCCAAAAGTAAAGAAAACTTTTGAGATAAGTACGTAAAACACCTTTATTTTTTTTGAGAATCATTCAATCACCATAATCCGGTCGTTCAAACCGACCTTCATACCGGCTTCGACAAAGACTTCTTTCACTACTCCATCGGTGACAGAACGAATCTCGTTTTCCATTTTCATGGCCACCAATACGCAAAGCGGGTCTCCACGCTTGACTTCGTCTCCCTTCTTCACATATATTTTCAGGATCACCCCCGGCATCGGAGCCTGTACCACCTGACGCCCTACGGCTTCCGTACCAGCACGGGCATTGTGTATCTTTTCCATCTCTCCCTGTAGCTCTATCTGATAAAGCTCACCCTTATTCATAATGGTATAAGAATTATTGGAAGAAGGGGAAATCTGCACTCCATGCGAGTGATGATCGATGATGATCGAATGAATGGAGTCGCCTCCCATATTGTAATCGACCTCATATATTTTACCGTTGACCGCTATCTTCTTGATCGGTCCGTCTTCCAGAATCTCTACCTTATATTCACTGTCCGGCATATCCAGAAGCTTGGCATAATAAGTCGCTAACGATGTACCCATATCTTTCTAATTTTAATGAATGACCAACTTAACTTTCAATTTTCAACTCTCAACTCTCCACCTATTCAATAATTATTGGCAGTCATCTGCAACTTGCCATAATACTTCCAGAGAGATTCGCCCACTACAGGGAGCGTGGTGGCACGGGATGCAGCTTCTTTTTCCCTCTCGTAATGCCTGACGGCGGCAGCGATCACGGCAACAGTCGGATCAGTATTCTGACGACGCTTCAAGTCCTCCTTGTCAAAACGGGTATCGATAAAAGTCGTATCATATTTTCCTTCGAGGAAAGCGGCATTCTTCAACACACGCTGATGGAAAGGAATCGTCGTCTTGATGCCCAGAATCTTATACTCACGCAAGGCACGTGCCATGTTGGAGATGGCGGATTCACGGGTACGCCCCCAGCAGCAGAGCTTGGCAATCATCGGGTCATAGTGCAGGGAAACTTCGAATCCGGCATAGGCGGCACTGTCCAGACGGAGATTACGGCCTTCGGGAGCCTCACGAACGGCTATCACTCCGGGAGATGGCATAAAGTTATTCTCCGGATCTTCGGCATAGATACGGCATTCGATGGCAGCTCCGCTGAATTTTATATCTTCCTGCTTATACGGCAACGGATTGCCCGCAGCCACCGTGATCATGTCACGCACCAGATCGACGCCGGTACATTCCTCCGTCACCGGATGTTCTACCTGCAAACGGGTATTCATTTCAAGGAAATAGAAGTTCTGGTCTTTATCCATCATGAACTCCAGCGTTCCGGCACTGTAATAATTAATCCGCTTACAGGCCTCCACTGCAACCTTCAGCATCTTGGCACGTGTTTCGGGCTTCACAAAAGGAGAAGGCGATTCTTCAATTACTTTCTGATTGCGTCGCTGAATGGAACATTCCCGTTCATAAAGATGAATTACATTTCCATACTTATCTCCCAGTATCTGCACTTCAATGTGATGGGGATTCTCGATATATTTTTCAATATAAACAGCATCGTTGCCAAACGACGTTCCGGCTTCAGACTGTGAAAGGCGCAATGCCGTCTCCATTTCTTCTTCACTGCGTACCAGACGCATACCTTTTCCACCACCCCCGGCCAGTGCTTTCAGCATGATGGGATAGCCTACTTCGGCAGCCACCTTTTTGGCTTCGGCAATGCCTTTCACCGGATCTTCCGTGCCCGGTACGATCGGTAAACCAGCTTCACGCATAATCCTGCCGGCCTCAGTCTTGATACCCATTCGGGCAATAATATCGGCACTCGGACCAATAAAGATTACCCCTTCTTCCTCACAACGACGGGCGAAGTCCGCATTCTCAGACAGAAAGCCATATCCCGGATGGATGGCAGCTCCTGTCTTTTTGGCTATTTGCAGAATCTTTTCCGGTTTCAGATAAGATGTATCTTCCGGAGAATCGGAAATACAATAAGCCTCTTCGGCATAACGCACATGCAAGGCACCCCGATCTACCCGGGTGTAGATAGCCACTGTGGCAATATTCATTACCCGGCAGGTACGGAAAATACGCATGGCTATTTCGCCACGATTCGCAACTAATATCTTTTTTATCATACGATGTTCTCCTCTGCTTTAAAGTGGAAGATTTGAATGTTTCTTAGGCGGATTAGACTGCCGCTTGTTGGCAAGCATCTCAAAACTGCGTATCAGGCGCATACGGGTTATGGCCGGATCGATCACCTCGTCCACGTAGCCCAACTCGGCAGCCCGGGAGGGGTTGGCAAACTTGCTGCGATAGTCATCCTGCAACTCTTTACGCCTGGCTTCAGTGTCGGCAGCTTTGTCAATCTCTTTGCAGAAAAGAATGTTCACCGCTCCATCGGGGCCCATCACGGCTATTTCGGCAGTGGGATAAGCCAGATTCACATCTCCCCTGATGTGTTTGGAACTCATTACATCATAAGCTCCGCCATAAGCTTTACGGGCAATCACCGTAACCTTCGGCACCGTAGCTTCACAATAGGCATAAAGCAACTTGGCACCGTTGCGGATGATGCCGCCATACTCCTGATCTACCCCCGGAAGGAATCCCGGTACATCTACCAGTGTGAGCAATGGAATATTGAACGCATCGCAGAAACGGACAAAACGGGCTGCCTTAACAGAGGCATTGATATCAAGCGTTCCGGCCAATGCCAACGGCTGATTGGCCACCACCCCTATCGTCTTCCCGTTCAGGCGAATATAACCGATAACGATGTTACGGGCAAACTCTTCCTGCAATTCAAAGAAACTGTTATCGTCCGCCACTGCACGGATCATCTCTTTCATATCATACGGCTGATTAGGATTGGTAGGCACCAGATCCGACAGTTCGGGCGTAAGCCTCGTCGGAGAATCGGTAGTAGCAACAAACGGAGGCTCTTCCATATTATTTCCGGGCAGATAAGAAATCAGTTCACGAATGTAATTGATGCATTCAATATCATTTTCGGCAGAGAGGTGTGCCACCCCCGACTTCATGGTATGGACATCCGCCCCTCCCAGATCTTCTTTGCTGACTTCTTCCTGTGTCACGCTCTTCACCACATCGGGACCGGTGATAAACATATAACCGGAATTTTTCACCATCAGGATAAAATCGGTCAATGCAGGCGAATAGACCGCCCCACCCGCACACGGACCCATGATGGCACTGATCTAAGGGATGACACCGGAAGCCAAAGAATTACGCAGGAATATCTCCGCATAACCGGCCAGCGAACGGACTCCCTCCTGAATACGGGCTCCTCCCGAATCGTTCAGCCCGATGATGGGTGCTCCCATCTGCATAGCCATATCCATCACTTTACAAATCTTCTTGGCATACGTTTCGGACAATGCACCGCCAAAAACGGTGAAGTCCTGAGCAAAAACATACACAAGCCGTTTGCCGATCATACCATATCCGGTTACAACTCCATCACCGGATATTTTCTGTTTCTCCATACCGAAATCCGTACAACGATGGGGCACCAGTTTATCGAGTTCAATAAACGATCCTTTCTCCAGAAGCAGGTCGATACGTTCACGTGCCGTCAATTTTCCGACAGAATGTTGTTTCTCGATACGGGCGTCTCCACCACCTTTTTCGGCTTGCCTGTTCAACTCTTCCAAGCGATTGATAAGCTCTTTCATAGGCTATTATTTTAAAGTATATGTAAAATTAGCATGTAAAAAAGAGAATAGATGTAATCCAAGTTACAATTGCTTGTTTATTTTCACCCTCTTTCCCGGAGAAAATGAAAAGTTTGGAATCCTGACTTTATTAAGATAACAATTATTTGCTTAAAAATGTTAGCGTGCATGTCCTATAACATTATTTTGAGTATGAGTCAACAAAGTCCCCCTCTCAGACGTTTAATCTCGCAAATAGTTTATGTAAAAACCTAGACCAAAATGAAAATGAGAACAATCAAACATTTTTTAGCAGCATGCTTCCTGCTTGTATTTGCCACAAGCATACATGCACAAGAGCAGGGAACAAAAACTTATCTTCCCAAGTTCGCCATCAAAACCAATGCCCTCTACTGGGCCACCAGTACTCCGAACCTGGGATTTGAAGTAGCCTTGGCGAAAAAACTCACTCTTGATGTATCGGGCAACTACAATCCCTGGAAATTTTCCAAAGACAGACAGATCAAGCACTGGCTGGTACACCCTGAACTCCGCTACTGGCTTTGCGAACGTTTCAACGGTAGTTTTTTCGGTCTCCATGGCCATTATGCCGATGTTAACATGAGCAATCTCGACATCTTCGGGTTGGGCAACTACCGCTATGACGGCAAGATCTATGGTGCAGGTATCTCTTACGGCTACCATTGGATACTGAAAAACCGCTGGAGTATGGAAGCCACTATCGGTGCAGGATATGCCCGCCTGGACTATGACAAATACGCATGTGGCAAGTGTGGTGAAAAGCTGGGGCACAACAACAAGAATTATTTCGGACCGACCAAAGTCGGACTCAGCATCATTTATACCATCAAGTAAACGTCCCGCATTCACCGGAACCAATTATAAAAAACTAAACCAACAGTAACAATGAAAAGAAAAATCATATACTTCCTCTTGGCCCTCGCAGTAGTAATGCCGGCCAGTGCCCAGAAATTTTTTAAAGATGCCATCAGTCTATCCGATGTTTCATTATGGCAACAGGGCAATTCGCTTTATGTAGACATGAAGATCGATATGAAAAATCTGACAGTCAGTCCCGAACGTATGCTCACACTTACTCCGCTCCTGACAGACGGACAGCACAACGTCCCCCTGCAAGAAATTATCGTCAACGGTAAAAGACGCGAAAAGGCCTATATCCGCGGACTAGCCATTACCAAACAGGAACCGACTGCTCTTATCGTCCCTTATAACAAACGGGAGACTTTTAATTATACGCAGATCATTCCATATAAGCCTTGGATGAGCAACGCCTCCTTACAGCTCGTAGAGAATTTATGCGGCTGTGGCAATTATCAGGAGATGAACGCGCAAGAATTAATCACCAACGACGTATCTACCGAAGCCAAACGGTTAAGTGCCATGTCTCCTTTCGTCGCCTATATCCAGCCTACGGTAGAAGTTGTGAAAAACCGTAGCGAACAATATGAAGCTCATCTGGATTTCCCGGTCAACAAATCAGTTATCCTTACCGACTTTATGAATAATCATACCGAACTGGTGAATATTCATTCCATGTTCGCCAAGATTCAGAATGATAAGAACTTGACTATAAAAGGAATCGGAATCGAAGGTTTCGCCTCTCCCGAAGGACCGCTGGCCTTCAATGAACAGCTTTCCAAGAAACGTGCGGAAGCCTTGAAAGATTATCTGGTCAAGAATGAGAAAGTTTCTTCCAAACTTTATAAAGTGACTTTCGGCGGCGAAAACTGGGACGGACTGGTGAAAGCTTTAAAGTCCTCGTCCATGAAAGACAAGGAAACTTTCCTGAATATTATCAAGAATACAACTGATGACGCCAAACGGAAACAGGAAATCATGCGTGTGGGCGGTGGAGCTCCCTATCGTAGTATGCTCAAGGAAATCTATCCGGGATTGCGTAAGGTGAATTGTAAGATCGACTATACCGTCGTCAATTTCGACGTAGAACAGGGACGCATCATCATTCGTGAGAATCCGAAGTATTTGAGCCTGAATGAAATGTATCAGGTAGCCAACAGTTATCCGAAAGGTAGCAAAGATTTCGTGAATGTATTCGATATCGCAGTACGTATGTATCCTACCGACCAGGTAGCCAACCTGAATGCCGCTGCCGTCGCCTTATCACAGAAAGACTTGAATACAGCCGTGAAATATATGGAAAAAGCAGACCACACAACTGCCGAATTTATGAACAATACCGGAGTTTACAATTTCCTGAACGGAGATATCCAACGTGCTATGGCCGCATTCGAACAAGCTGCCAAATTAGGTAACGAAGCAGCTCAGGCGAACCTGAAACAGTTACAGCAAATATTAAATGTGAAGATGAAATAAATAGAAAAATCTATTTGCCGCATCGACCCAAGTGAGACGTTTGTTTGTTATACTCATAACAAATGAACGTCTTACTTTTTAAAACCAGACTATTATGACCTTGATTCTTGCTATCATTCCGGTACTATTATTAATCATATTAATGGCATTCTTCAAAATGCCGGGCGACAAAAGTAGTATCATTTCCTTAGTGGTAACCATGCTGATTGCACTTTTCGGCTTCACCTTTTCTGTGGACAATCTGTTTTATTCCTTTCTATACGGAGCGTTAAAAGCTGTCTCCCCTATTTTAATCATTATACTAATGGCTATTTTCAGCTACAACGTATTGCTGAAAACAGAAAAAATGGAGATTATAAAGCAACAGTTCGCTTCCATTTCCACCGATAAGAGTATTCAGGTATTGTTATTGACTTGGGGATTCGGCGGATTGCTGGAAGCGATGGCGGGATTCGGAACGGCAGTTGCTATTCCGGCAGCGATTCTTATCAGCCTGGGGTTCAAGCCGATATTCTCGGCTACGGTCAGCTTGATAGCGAATAGTGTGGCTACTGCTTTCGGAGCTATCGGAACGCCGGTGCTCGTACTGGCAAAGGAGACGAATCTGGATGTTCTGAACCTTAGTACCAATGTCGTATTGCAATTATCAGTCCTCATGTTCCTTATTCCGTTTGTATTGCTTTTCCTTACCGACCCCAAACTGAAATCACTCCCCAAGAATCTGTTCTTGGCTTTATTGGTAGGCAGTGTTTCTTTAATCAGCCAATACCTCGCAGCCAGATATATGGGAGCGGAATCTCCGGCTATCATCGGAAGCATCCTGTCTATCATCGTCATCGTCCTTTATGGCAAACTGACTGCATCCAAAGAAGAAAAGGCACGGAAAAGCTCGTTGAAGACGAAAGATATTCTGAATGCATGGAGTATTTATCTGCTTATTCTCGTCCTTATTATTCTTACAAGCCCACTATTCCCGGGATTGCGCCATACATTGGAAAATAACTGGATAACGAAAATCAGTCTGCCTATCAATGCTTCTACCGTAAATTACACTATTTTATGGCTGACTCATGCGGGAGTATTGCTTTTCGTGGGTACTTTTATCGGTGGATTGATACAGGGAGCAAAAGTAAAGGACTTGTTCACCGTACTTTGGAATACGGTGAAACAGTTGAAAAAAACTTTCGTCACGGTTATCTGCCTGGTCGGATTATCCACCATTATGGACGCTTCGGGAATGATTGCCGTTATTGCCACGGCACTCGCCACTGCTACCGGAAGTTTATATCCGCTGTTCGCACCGGTCATCGGTTGCCTGGGAACATTTATTACCGGAAGCGACACCTCATCCAATATCCTTTTCGGCAAACTGCAAGCAAGTGTAGCGGGACAAATTCATGTCAGCCCCGATTGGCTTTCCGCTGCAAATACGGTAGGGGCTACGGGCGGTAAGATTATCTCCCCGCAAAGTATCGCTATTGCCACTTCCGCCGGAAACCAGCAGGGTAAAGAGGGGGAAATCCTGAAAGCAGCTATTCCGTACGCATTAACTTATGTGCTAATTACCGGAATTATCGTCTATATTTTCAGTTAGTTCCCGAAAAGTATTTCTTTGTCGGAATAATTTTAATTCCATGAGGTTCTTCTTCAAATTTGGTGGTAAAATTAATTAAGAAAATAATAATTTGATAGTTGATAGTCGATAGTATTCTCCATTCTCCTCCTTCGGGAAGGAGGAGTACCCGTAGGGGGAGGTGGTAGGTG
>OGUQ01001928.1_pt1 | contig 15642 bp, 11 predicted proteins | sample 1574701 | NCBI WGS metagenome assembly OGUQ01 (sample SAMEA2582087, study PRJEB24529) | metagenome | biome: Human gut stool | place: China | collected 2011 | reverse complement strand
GCCTATCGGGGGTAACACTTTTGGATGCCGATGTGCGCTACTATACCACCAATGAGAACGGTCAGATCGATCGCCTGATCCTGAACGATGTCACGGGTGATCTGTGGACTTACGGCGTGCTGGACGACGTGAAAAACCTCATCAACAATGTCACCTCTTCCAGTAGCACCACATCCACCGGAACGACGACCGGTACCACCACAAGCACCTCTTCCAGCACCGATGCAGCTTCCATCGCAGGCGATGTGGCCGAGATCGTGCTGCCCAGCACCGGCGACCTTTTGTGGGGCCTTGTGGACGGAAGCATCGGCAGCAGTGTGTGGGAAAGCGTGACCGGCAGCACCGACAAGCTGGCAAGCTATCTGCTCAAGTTGGGCGCAGCTAACACCAGCGGCGGTCTGAGCACTGTGCTCAACTATCTGGGAAGCGGTGCAGATTACGTGTGCTACGTGAACGGCAAGCAGACGACCTACAAGACCAGCACCAAGTACCCGGTGCTGGCGGGCGGCATTGCTGTGGGCATCAGCACTTCCGGCAAGGTCAAGTCCATGCGGCAGCTGATGCCTGCCGTGATCGACAAGGTGGGCGCGGCCTCGGTGATGAGCGGCGGCAAGAAGTACGAGACTGCCGACGATATGCAGGTGTATCTGTGGTATAAGGGTACCTACTATCCCACCACCCTTTCGCAGGTGAACGGCGAGGACTACACCCTCATTGGCTGGTTTGATAACGACGGCCGCGCAGCAGGCAGCAAGATCCGCGTGCTGATCGCGGTCAGGAAAAACTGAATCCGGCCCGGCCCTCCCCCGACGGGAGGGCTTTTTGCTGTCCGCACGACGCATACGGTCAAGTTGAAAAATGAATAAAATTTGCACATGGAATGATATGTTTTTAGGCTGAATGAGCAAAGAATCGAAAGAAGCCCCATAATCATATTGACATAATGGGTAATGGGGTGTAAACTACGTGCATCGGGTCGAGCAAATCTGAAAATTGAGATCATTCAGGGAGGAAACGGCTATGATGTGTTGTTGCGCAATGTGTTGTTGTACCGCAAACGCTTCCCGGACCGGCCGCCCTGCAGTATGGTATGCCGTGTGAGCATATCTGCATATTCTGTGTGGGAACACGCAGAAGGATCTGTCGCTGATCGCCTGGGAGCTTACTTGAAGAGGGAGCTTCCGGGCGTTTTGTTTTGACCCGCAAATCAGGATACAAGGGAGGAATCCGGCAATGGACTGGAATGCGATCCAGCAATATTTGCCGCTCTACCAGAAAGCCGCTGTACTTACCGTGCGGCTGGGCGTTGCAGGCATCATTTTTGCCATCATCATTGGCCTTGCCTGCGCAGTGATCCAGTATGACAAGGTGCCCGTTCTGCGGCAGATCGTGGGTGTCTACATCCAGCTGTCCCGCAACACACCGCTGCTGGTGCAGCTGTTCTTCATTTATTATGGCCTGCCCAAGGTGGGCATCCGCACCAATGCCGAGATCTGCGGCATTGCCGGTCTGGCGTTTCTGGGCGGCAGCTACATGGCCGAAGCGTTCCGCAGCGGTCTGGAAGCCATTGAGCCCATCCAGACTGAGAGTGCCTACAGCCTTGGCATGGATCGCTGGCAGACCATGCGCTACATCATTCTGCCGCAGGCCATGTCCACCAGTATGCCGGCTTTCATGGCAAATGTGATCTTCCTGCTCAAGGAGACCAGCGTGTTCAGCGCCATCAGCCTGATGGACCTGATGTTCACGGCAAAGGACCTGATCGGCATGTACTCCAAGACCATCGAATGTCTGTTCCTGCTGGTGGTGTTCTACCTTATCATTCTGCTGCCGGTGTCCATTGTGGGCAGCCTGATCGAAAGGAGGCTGCGCTATGCTGGATTTGGGTCTTGATGTCCTGTTCAAGGGCAAAAACATGGCCCGCCTGCTGGGCGGCCTTGGCGTTGCACTCAAGATCAGTGCCGTCTCGGTGATCATCAGCCTGCCGCTGGGCATCCTGCTGGGCGTGCTCATGACCTCCCGCAACCCCGTTATCAAGGCGGTTCTGCGGCTTTATCTGGAGTTCGTCCGCATCATGCCGCAGATGGTGCTGCTGTTCCTCGTTTACTTCGGCACCACCCGTGCCTTTGGGTGGAACCTTTCCGGCGAGATGGCATCCATCATCGTGTTTGTGCTGTGGGGCACCGCAGAAATGAGCGACCTTGTGCGCGGTGCGCTGATCGCCATTCCGAAGCACCAGTATGAGAGTGCCGAGGCCCTTGGCATGAGCCGGGCGCAGACTTATTGGTACATCATCATTCCGCAGACGGTGCGCCGCCTGATCCCGCTGTCCATCAACCTGATTACCCGCATGATCAAGACCACCAGCCTTGTGCTGATGATCGGTGTTGTGGAAGTGATCAAGGTAGCACAGCAGATCATCGAGGCCAACCGCACCGCCAGCCCTAACGCAGCGTTTGGCATTTATCTCACGGTTTTCGTGTTATATTTCTTCGTATGCTGGCCTATCAGTCTGCTGGCATCCTATCTCGAAAAGAAATGGAAGTGACCGTACATGGCAGAACCTATTTTGACTGTTGAACATCTGATCAAGGCCTATGGCGAGACCCCCGTGCTGGATGATATCAGCTTTGCTGTCAAGCCCGGTGAGGTCATCGTGGTAGTCGGCCCTTCGGGCTGCGGCAAAAGCACGCTGCTGCGCTGCCTGAACGGCCTGGAGCCCACCCAGAGCGGCCGGGTGCGGCTGGGCAATGAGACCGCTGCCTACGGCGGTAAAAATCTGACCCAGCTGCGCCAGCGCATCGGCATGGTGTTCCAGAGCTACGAGCTGTTCCCGCACATGACGGTGCTGGACAATGTGCTTCTGGCACCCACCAAGGTGCAGAAGCGCCCCAAAGCGGAAGTGCAGCAGGAGGCCGAAGCTCTGCTGGACCGCGTGGGACTGCTTGCCAAGAAAAACAGCTACCCGCGTGAGCTTTCCGGCGGACAGAAGCAGCGCGTTGCCATCGTGCGCGCACTGTGTATGCACCCGGAGATCCTTCTGTTTGATGAAGTGACCGCTGCCCTTGATCCGGAAATGGTGCGCGAGGTGCTGGACGTTATGCTGGACCTTGCCAAGCAGGGCAAGACCATGATCATCGTCACCCACGAAATGCAGTTTGCCCGCGCCATTGCCAACCGCGTCATCTTTCTGGATGGCGGCAAGATCGTGGAAGAAGCTGCACCGGCCGAGTTCTTTGACCGGCCCAAGACCGAGCGCGCGCAGCGCTTCCTGCGCACCTTCACGTTTGATGCTGTGAAATGAGTCACAGATCAAGATAAAGACTGCGGGGGTTCCGCAGCCAATGGGAAAGATTTTGTAAAGGAGAATCCATTATGAAACGGTCTAAAATTTCTCGTCGTTCCTTCCTGCTGGGTCTGGGCGCAGCATCCGCTGCTGCCGTTCTGACCGCATGCGGCGGCTCTTCTTCTGCTTCCACCGCAACTGCAGCATCTGGCAGCGCAGCATCCGGCAGCAGCGTGGTCTACCGCACGCTGGATCAGATCAAGGAGTCCGGCACCATCAACATCGGTGTCTTCTCCGACAAGAACCCGTTCGGCTACGTGGATGAGAACGGCGAGTATCAGGGCTATGATGTCTACTTTGCCCGCCGTCTGGGCGAGGATCTGGGCGTAGAGATCAACTTTGTTTCTACCGAGGCTGCCAACCGTATCGAGTATCTGCAGACCGGCAAGGTGGATGTGATCTTGGCAAACTTCACCGTGACCCCCGAGCGCGCAGAGGAAGTGGATTTCGCTCTGCCGTACATGAACGTTGCACTGGGCGTCATTTCTCCGGACAGCAACGTTATCACCACTCTGGACAACTGGAACGCTGACGATCAGATGATCGTCATTTCCGGCACCACTGCTGAGACCTACCTGACCAAGGAGTACCCCAATATTCCGCTGCAGAAGTACGATTCCTATGCAACGGCCAAGAATGCACTGGAGAACGGCAACGGCGTGGCATGGGCCAACGATAACACCGAGGTCATTGCATTTGCAAAGCAGAACACCGGCTACACGGTCGGCATTCCCTCTCTGGGCAGTCAGGACACCATTGCTCCCGCTGTGAGCCAGGGCAACACCACCGTTCTGGATTGGCTGAACGAGGAGATCAAGGCTCTGGGCGAGGAGAACTTCTTCCACAAGGACTATGAGGAGACTCTGGTGGATACCTACGGCACCGACTTCGAGGACGAGCTGGTGGTCGAGGGCGGCGAGACCGCTGCCAGCGAGGCAGCAGCTTCTGAGGCTGCTGCTTCCGAAGCAGCTTCCAGCGCAGCCGCACAGTAAATAAATAACATCGAGCGGGCAGGAGAGGGCTGAACCTTTCCTGCCCGTTTTTGCATTGCACCATCTGCCGGAACGTGCTATACTGGAACAAAACAACTCCTGTCCGAAAAAACTTGAAAAAGAGAGGATGTTCCCAATGAAACGTGCCTATACGAACGGGATCCTGCTGGATGGCACCGAGCAGATGCAGCCGGAAGCGCACAAGATCCTGCTGACCGAGGATGATAAGATCATTGCCATTGTCGATGAGGGCGTGGATCTGGACGGTTATGAGGTGATCGATCTGCACGGAGGCTATCTGTGCCCGGGCCTGATCAACCTGCATGTGCATCTGGCAGGCAACGGCAAGCCCAGCGCAAAGCCGCGGGATAATGCTGCGCTGGTGCGCAAAATTCTGAGCAATGGCCTGACCCGTGCGGTGGCCTACAGGCTGGTATGCAGCTACGCGAAGCTGGAACTGCTGGGTGGCGTGACTACCATCCGCACCGTGGGCGGCATTGCAGATTTTGACACCCGCTGCCGTGATGATGCTGCAGCTGGCAAGCTGCTGGCACCGCGCATTCTTGCCGCCAACGAGGGCATTTCGGTGCCCGGGGGACATATGGCAGGCTCGGTGGCAGTTGCGGCCCATAACAATACCGAAGCACTGGCTCAGCTCAAAAAGGCCAGCGGACAGAAGGTGGACCTTGTCAAACTGATGATCACCGGCGGCGTGCTGGACGCCACCGAAAAGGGCACCCCCGGCGAGCTGAAGATGAAGCCGGAAATGGTCAAAGCCGTCTGCGACGAGGCCCACAAGCTGGGCTATACCGTGGCGGCACACACCGAGTCGCCAGCGGGCGTAAAGGTGGCGCTGGAAAATGGGGTGGATTCCATCGAGCACGGTGCAAAGATGGACGATGAGACGGTCCGCCTGTATAAGGAGCGGGGAGCCTTCCTGTGCACGACCATCTCCCCGGCACTGCCCTATGCGCTGTTCGATACAACGGTTTCCGGTGCATCGGAAAAGGACCAGTATAACGGCAAGATCGTGTTTGACGGTGTGGTGGAAAGCGCAAAGACCGCCCTTGCCAACGGCATTCCGGTGGGCTTGGGCAATGACGTGGGCTGCCCCTACATCACCCAGTACGATTTCTGGAGGGAGCTGTGCTATTTCCATAAGTATTGCGGTGTGAGCAATCGGTTTGCCCTCTACACGGCGACCCTGCGCAATGCTCAGCTGGCCGGAGTAGGAGACGTGACCGGTTCCATTGAGCCGGGCAAGAGCGCAGATTTTATTGTGACAAAGCACAACCCGCTGGAAGACCTGCGTGCGCTGCAGCATCTGGAACTGGTGGTCTGCCGCGGCCATGTGATCAAAAAGCCGAACCCCAAGCGGAACAAAACGGTGGATGCCCTGCTGGACCCGTACCTCGAATAATACTGAAAAAGCAAGGAGAGACGATCGGTCTTTCCTTGCTTTTTCGTTCACATGCCTGCCATCACGGCCATGATGCTTTGCCAGCTCTTGTTGCGGGCAGCGGGCACAGTGGTGCGGCGGCGTGCGGGTGCAGAGCCGGAAGAGACCGTATTCATGGCGGTCATCGGCACCGACGGATGGAAGAATACGGCTGTATCACCGGCCAGCCACTGGGCGGCAAGGCGGGCTGCCTGCGGGTCGGCCTGCAGGGTGCGGCGCTCGGCACCGGCCAGATGATCCGCCAGCCAGTAGAGGATGGCACCCAGCGGCAGGCTGGGCAGAACATCCTGACTCCAGTAGGTCCAGCGGGCACCGGCCCCTACATGGCTTTCTACCGTGATCACAGCGCCGGTGCGGGCGTTCTGCGGGATGCTGCCCTGATAATTGATACCGGCGCACTGGCGAAGCTCGGCGGTGATGCGCTGGGTGCGGGCCAGATCCAGCCTGTCCTCACGGCAGTAGGCGCGGAAATCGGTCTCGTCGATCAGGCCGTCGGCGCTGGAAGGGAAGCGGCCCACCAGCTGGCCATCGGCGTTGTGGCACAGCTGCCAGCCCTTGCGGAACAGCTGGAAGTTCAGGCAGCGGCGACCCATGGTGGAGTAGCACAGAATGGAAGTGCTCTCACCGGGCAGCTGCTTCAGCTCCAGGCAGGCATCGTTGCCGCAGGTGTCCTGCAGCTTTACCGTTAAAAGCAGCTGCGCACCGGGGTGCTGAGCTGACATAGCGTTGTGCATGGCATCAAAATAACGGTTGGCATCCATGATCGGTTCCCTCCTGAAACTATAACACAGCAGTTCGTTGTATAACGGATGGGCACTGCGCCAAACGACCCGGTGCACAGCAGGCGGCTTACGCAGGAATGTTTTATTGACTGAACATAGTATAGCATACTTTGCAACAAAAAACAACTATAAGTTTGCAGAAAAACAAAATATTTCCGCGCATCCTGCAACAGTGACCCGAAACATGGTTGTTGCAAGAGTGAATCAGTTGTGTTCTGTATCAAAAACAGCCCACAGACGGCAAGGCCAAAGCCTCCCATCTGTGAGCTGTTCTGGTAAAATATGGTTCAATCGCCCAGTTCACGGATCTCGTTCTGGATCAGCCGCCCGGCCGCGCGGGCCAGTTGGTCCATGCCGCGGATACGGGCCATGTTTTTGCCGTAGATCTGTGCAGCGGCACCGGCAGAGCTGTCCTCACCCATGAACACAGCCGACACCCGGATGCCCATGCGCTGCAGCGCACGCACCTGCGCGGCAGTGTCAGCCACACCGGCAGCGTCCTCGTAACCGCAGCCCAGCGGGTTTTCTGCACTGGGCGGGATGCGGCGGCTGTCGTTGGGCGAAGCGTCCGTCAGCACGATGAGCAGATGCCGCGGCGCAGGACCGGGCGCAAACCGCAAAAGGTCGCCTGCGGCCCGCAGGGCAAGGCCGTCACGGTTCCAGCCGGAAGCAAAATATCGGTTGATGTTCTGCAGGTTTTTGTCTGCAAAGCCTTTGAGCACACGCAGTACGGTGTAGCCCCGCAGGCTGCTGAAGCTGGACACCCGCACCGGGATACCGCAGGCTGCAAGGCTCTGGGCCAAAATGGACCCTTGAGCTGCGATCACTTCCTGACAGTGCAGGCGGGAAGCGGATGCGTCCAATAAAAGGTCTACCGTAAAAGAGGGCTGGTTCTCTTCCTCGGCACACAAAAACACCCGGTCATCGTTCAAAAGTGGTGCGCGCCAGATGCGCCCAGCGTTCAGATTGCCACTGCGGGCAACACGGGCGTTGGGCTGCTGGTGCACAAGGATGCAGTTGCGGATCTGCTCGGTGAGCCGCAGCACCACACTGCGGTGCAGTTCCCGATTTTTGGCGTAATAAGCGCGGTTGCGGTCAGCCTGAAGTTCAGCCTGCTCAGCCAGATGCTTTGCTTCCGGGGTGGGGGCCTGTTCCGGGCTTGGCACGCCGGCACTGAACCACAAATGGCACCCCAGATGGTCGCCCACGCAAAGCTCCTGCTCAGCCTTGCGCAGCCGTTCCGGCGGGTAGAGAGAGCGGCCGAAGCAGCTTTCGATGTAGGCTCTGTCCTGCGCGGCATTCTGCTTCAGGGTGATGTGGGCCCGGCGCTTGTCCACCGCCAGCCCGCCGCCCACAGCATCCACGGAGCTTGAGTGCTCCACGGTCACGCGGTCCGTTTTGATCATCTGGGTGGGCATGGCTTTGGTGGCAAGCTTTGCCAGCAGGCCGTCCAGATGCAGATGCAAAGCTGCTCTCTGGTGCACAGTGCCGTCGAAAAGGTTGAATTTTGCGTAGATCGATAAAATTTCGGCTTTCAGCTGTTCCGCTGCCGGCGCTTTTTCCGGGGAAAGAGCCGCAGCAAGGCCGGACTCATAAGGGGTCATCACCGGGTCGGCACGGCCCAGCACACGCCGCCAGCGTGCAGCCTGCATGGTGTACACCAGCTGATTTTTTGCCATCCACTCCTGACGGGAGAGCTTGTATTGAATCGCAAAAAAGTAATCTGCATGGGCATGGCGCAGCGCTTCCAGAACCGGGCGGCGGGGCAACTCCAGCCGATAGGCTGCATTTTCCAGATACAGCCATGTCATGTCGTCCAGCATTGTCTGCCGCAAGTCACCGTCCCATGCATCAAAAATGTTGCGGATCAGCGTGTCACCGTAATATTTGTGGATGAGGCCCACGACCGTGTTCATGTAAAAATCGGTGGTGCCGTCGGTATAGCGGGCCAGAAACAGCGGCTCAAAGCCATAGGCTCCTGCAGCAGCCCAGACCTGATTGGCCGCACGCCGCTCCTGTGCGGTGTAACTCTGGGCGTCCATCAGCCAAAGAGCTTGGCGGCATCCAGCTTGGCCGGAATGCGCGCTGCGATCACATCACGGATCAGGCCCTGCTCGTAGGAGTCAAAGGCCTTGTTGGTGATGCCCATATCCAGTGCCGCGCCTGCCGGGATGCCGCGCCGGATCAGCCGCAGGGCATCCAGCATACCGCGCAGATCCAGCGCCTTGGTGGAAATTTCCGCACTGTCGCACTTTTTCTGCAGGTCAAGGAACAGCAGTGCAAACTGGCGCACATACTTGGAAGTAAGATCGGGGAACTGCGTCCGCAGCAGCTTTTCCAGATCGTCCTGCGTAATGGTGGGCATCTGGATGACCACGAAACGGGAGGTGAGGGCCTCGTTCAGCTCACGGGTGCCGGCGTAGCCGTAGTTCATGGTGGCGATGAAGCGGGTCTCCTCGGCCAGCGGGATGCGGTCGTAGCCGGGCACGTCAATGGCGCGGCGGAAGTCCAGCACCGCGTGCAGCACGGCCAGCGCTTCGTTTTTGGCCATGTTGATCTCATCCAGCACACCAAAGCCGCCGCACTGGGCGCAGCGGTATACCGGGCCGGGCCGGAACACCACCTGACCGTCCGCAAAAGTGTCCATACCGATGAGGGATGCTGCATCCATGTTCACATGGAACGAGATGTCCCATGCGGGGCGGCCAAAGGCGGCGGCCAGATTCTCGGCCAGCACATTTTTGCCGGTGGCCTTGCCGCCGGCCAGCAGCAGGTTTTCGCCGCAGAGCAGCGCCGCCAGCGCCTGCTCCCACACATCCTTTCCATAATAAGTAAAGGCAGGGGAGGGAATGCGTGGTCGCAGTGCGTCCGGCAGGGCATGGGCAGCGCGGTACTGTTGGACTGCTTCCAGCAGAGCGGGGTCTACCCCTTCCTTCTGCAGAGTTTCAAGGAGATCAGACATTTGTACAAACACCTCGATTTTGCCGGTTGTCTGGCACAAACCGGCTGTTCAGCTTTATCATAGCACAATCGTGGGGATTTGTGTAGGGGGCGGGGGGTGAAAAAATGGCAAAGAGAGGCGGCCCCAAACAGGGACCGCCTCTCTTCATGAAGAAAGAAGAAATGGAAAAACGCTTAAGTTGTGCCGGAAAACCGCGCTGAATCAGGCGTTATCCAGACCCGCCATCTGCTTGACGGCCTTCATGGCGAAGGTCAGGGTGCGGCCCATGGCTACACCGGCCATCAGGCAGGGGTAGTTGTTGGCAAAGAAGCTGCCGGACATATCACCGGTGATATACAGGCCCTCCATGGGCTGGTTGTTGTTGTCCAGCGCCTGACCCTTTTCGTTGATGGCAATGCCCTGCTCGGTGGTCAGCAGAGAGGCACCCAGCCAGCAGCCATAGAAGGGCGCAGTGCGGATGGCACTCAGGCGGTAAGCGGGCTTGCCGAAATCCTCATCGTTCTGCTTGTCGTACAGCTCATTGTAGCGCTCCACGGTAGCAAGGAAGGTGTCCTTGGCAGCACCGGTAAAGCCCATCTTGTCAGCCAGCTCGTCCAGCGTATCGCACTTGAACAATGCACCGGCCTCAATAGCCTCGTCCATCTTACCCTGAATGTACTTCTCGCCGCCGTTGCGGGTCTGGGCAGAGCAGCCGATGGTGTGGAAACGTTTTGCGTCCTCCAGAATGTTGGCATCGCAGATCTGTGCGTAGACGCGGCCCGGCTGGTGGGCAGCAGCGTAGACGATATCGTTGTAGGGACAGCTCTCGTTGGCAAAGCGTTCGCCGTTGCGGTTCACCTTCAGGAAGGGCTGGGTACCGGGGTTGTACTGGCGGATCTTGCCGGGGAAGGTCTTGCCGCCAAAGGCAGTGTCGCTGTCCACATAGCCGCCATCCACGCCGGGGGCCACGATGCCGCGGTCAAACAGCATGGGAGCGGCCTCCTTGTCCAGATTGGCACCGGCCCACACAGCAGCGCGGATGCCGTAGCCCTTGTCGGCGGGGGAGTAGGAGCAGGCAGTGGTCACGCTGGTGCCCAGCGGGTCCAGCTGCTCCATCATGTAGGGGTTGCCGGGGAAACCGCCGCAGGCCAGCAGCACGCCCTTGTTGGCGTTGTAGCGGATAAAGTGGTCATCCTCGGTGCTCTGGGCGATGATGCCGGTAATGCGGCCCTCACTGTTCTTTTCCAGCTTGGCCAGACTGGTCTTGAAGTCTACATCGTAGCCCAGCTCCTGAATGTACTGCAGCAGCAGCTCGTTGCGTGCCAGACCGGACTCGCGTTCGCTTGCCATGTAGTTGTGCTCCTGCACAGGGAAGAGGTAGTCGGTATTGTGCTCGGCATTCTCTGCGGGCCATGTAGCCTCGCTGCCGGAGGTGAAATCGCACACCCAGCCGTACTTATCTTCCAGAATGCTGCGCATGAAGTCGTGCATAGCGGCAGACTCATTGATCCAGGTCTTGACGACGCGCTGGTCACACTTGCCGGAGGCGTAGCGGGAGATCTCGCTCAGCAGCTTGGCGCGGTCGGCGGGCTTTTCACCGGCCTCCATGGCGGCAGCGGAGTCGATAGCACCGTACCAGTGGCGGGTGTCCTGTACGTTGGCATTCTGCTCAATAACGCGGAAATTCAGGCCGTTCGCAGCTGCATAGGCGGCAGCGAACATACCGCCGTTGCCAGCACCCACAATGAGAATGTCGGTGTCTACGGTCTCGGTGATGGCAGCCTCGTCGATATCGGGTTCTTTGCCCAGCCAGTCGTTTGCGTCGCCTGTGGGCAGCTGCACGCTGGACACCACAGCCTCACCCTTTGCCTGTGCATAGCAGCTCTTGGCAGCCTTCATCACAGCATCGGAGGTGATGGTAGAGCCGGAAACGCCGTCGATCTCGGCAGAACCGGCAGAAAGCAGCTGCTCACGCAGCTCATCGGCAGCGGCAGCGCCGAAGGAAGCGGTCTCGCCGGAGGTGTCCACCACCACATCGGTGACAGCGCTGTCGGAGAAGGTCATGGTGACCTTGACGGTGGAGGAGATGCCCTCGGCGGTGCCCTCGTAGGTGCCGGGGATGTACTGACCGGCAGCACCGGAAGTGGAGGCAGAACCGGAAGCGGAATTGCAGGCAGCCAGAGCACCGGCGGTCACACCGCTCATGGCGGCGGCAGCGGCGATCTTCAGAAAGCCTTTGCGGGAGATCTTGTTCATAGGTACGCTCTCTTTCTCTTTTCTCTTCTTATCGTGCAGCAGGGTAAAAACCACTTTGCTGAATCTTTAACAATTGTAGCGTAGAGTGACGCACTTTACAATTCAATTATGTTATATTATAATTTAGGAAATCCTAATGTAAGAAGGCGAGGACGCGCAGATGAACCAGAGTGCACTGGAAGGATTTGTGAAGATCGTAGAGATGGACAGTTTTTCGGCAGCAGCAGAGGCACTGTATCTTTCGCAGTCGGCGCTTTCGCAGCAGATCCGCACGCTGGAAGGGCAGCTGCAGTTTGAACTGTTCCAGCATGTACCGCGCCGGGTGATCCTGACCCCGGCAGGCCGGGACTTTTACCCCAAGGCAAAGCAGCTGACGGCTTTGTATCAGGAGGCAGTGCGCCATGCCCGTGCGGTACAGCAGCAGGAAAATCCGCCGGAACGGCATCTGGTCATTGCATGGAGCCATGAGGCCATGCGGATGTTCGGATACGACCTGTTCTCTCTGACGAACGAGCTGTGTCTGCAATACACGTCTATTATGATGCAGTGCGCCAGTCGCAGCGAGGTCTGGCGCAGTCTGAAAAAAGGGGACGCGGACCTTTCTTTCCAGTTGGAAAGTGCGGAATTTTACGCGCAGGGGTTCACTTTCATCCCGCTGCTTTATGTGCCGGAGCTGTGCATCCCTATCCATCCGCCCGCCGATATGCCGGTGGGCAGGCTGAGTCTGGAGCAGGCGCTGCAATACCGCTGGCTGCCCGTCAAAGAGATGTACCAGACTGTCTACGAGACCAGCCTGCTGCAGGAGGGGCTGGAGCGCGGAGTGAACTTTACGCCGGTGGGTGGCATCCGTAGCGCATCCTATGGGGATCCGGCGCTCAAGATGGTTCCTGCAGTCTATTACCGCAGACCGGATCTCAGCTTTGCGCGGGTGCTGGACTGGGGCAGGGGACACCGGTTCGGCATCGTGCTGGGACAAAAGCGCGAGGACCCGTGGGTGATGGCCTATGTCCGCGCGGTGCAGCAGCTGCTGCCGTCCCTCTCGGAAAAGCTGTTCGGCCTGAAGCTGGAAGCGATTCAAAAATAAAAAAGAAACACCGCCCGGCGGTTCTCAGTTCGGAGAACTGCCGGGCGGTGTTGATAAGGGAATCATTCAAAAAGGGAAAAGTTCTTTACTCCACCACGTCCTCGAACTGGCTGTTGTACAGGTCGGCGTAGAAGCCGCCTGCTTCGATCAGCTGGTCGTGGGTGCCCTGCTCCACAATGTCGCCATCTCGCATCACAAGGATGAGGTCGGCATCCCGGATGGTGGAAAGACGGTGTGCGATCACAAAGCTGGTGCGACCCTCCATCAGGCGGTCCATGGCGGTCTGGATGCGCTGCTCGGTACGGGTATCCACGCTGCTGGTGGCCTCGTCCAAAATCAGGATGCGGTTATCTGCCAGAATGGTGCGGGCGATGGTGAGCAGCTGCTTCTGGCCCTGACTCACGTTGGAAGCGTCCTCGTTCAGCTCCATCTGGTAGCCGCCGGGCAGGGTGCGGATGAAGTGGTCGGCATTGGCGGCTTTGGCGGCGGCAATGACCTCTTCGTCGGTGGCATCCAGACGGCCATAGCGGATATTCTCCATGATGGTGCCCTTAAACAGCCATGTGTCCTGCAGCACCATGCCGAAGCCCTCGCGCAGAGCGCTGCGGTCAAAGTTACGCACATCGTGGCCATTCAGGGTGATGGAACCGGAATCCACATCATAGAAGCGCATGAGCAGCTTGACCATGGTGGTCTTGCCTGCGCCGGTGGGGCCGACGATGGCCACCTTCTGGCCGGGCTTGACCTCACAGCTGAAATCGTGGATGACGGTCTTGTCCGGGGTGTAGCCGAAGCGGACATGGCTGAATGTCACCTGACCGTTGATGCAGCCGGGGTCGGCCCGGCGGGCCGGGTCTGCCTGCTGATCCTCTTCCGGCTCGTTCAGAAACTCGAACACCCGCTCAGCGGCAGCGGCCATGCTCTGCAGCATGTTGGACACCTGAGAAAGCTGCTGGATGGGCTGGGTGAAGTTCTTGACGTACTGGATGAAGGCCTGAATGTCGCCGATGGTAATGGTGCCGTTTGCCGCAAAAATGCTGCCCACGATGGCCACTGCCACATAGCCCAGATTGCCCACAAAGTTCATAATGGGCATCATCAGGCCGGAGAGAAACTGGCTCTTCCATGCGGATTCGTACAGCTTATCGTTGGCGGCGTTGAAGTCGTTCAGCACCACGGCCTCACGGTTGAAGGCTTTGACCACGTTGTGGCCGGAGTAGACTTCTTCCACCTGACCGTTCACAACGCCCAGAATGGCCTGCTGTGCCTTGAAGTATTTCTGGCTGAACTTGACCACGATGAGCACCAGCACCAGCGAGACCGGCAGGATCAGCAGGGCGATCAGGGTCATCTTCGGGCTGATGGACAGCATCATGATCAGCACGCCGATCATGGTGGTAATGCTGGTGATGAGCTGGGTGATGCTCTGGTTCAGGCTCTGGCCCAGCGTGTCCACATCGTTGGTGATGCGGGACAGCACCTCGCCCACGGTGCGCTTTTCAAAGTATGCAAGGGGCAGGCGGTTGATCTTTTCGCTGATCTGGCGGCGGAAGTCGTAGCAGACTTTCTGGGAAAGGCCGGTCATGAGCCAGCCCTGAATAAAGCTGAAGGCGCTGCTCAGCAGGTACATGCCCAGCAAAAACAGCAGGATGCGGCCGATATACACAAAGTCGATGCTGCCGGTGCCGCGCAGCTTGGCGATCCAGCCGGTGGCAAGAGCCGTGGTGGCCTTTGCCAGCACCTTGGGGCCTGCAATGTTGAAGATGGTAGAAAGAATGGCAAATACAATGGCGGTAACGAGCGAAAGGCGGTAGCGGCCAAGGGTGCGCACAAGCTGCAGCAGGGTGCCCTTGAAGTCCTTGGCGCGTTCGGTCGTCATGCGTCCGGGTCTTGGCATATCACTCACCCTCCTTTTCAGTATTCAGAGATTCGAGGTCCAGCTCCTTCTGGCTCAGCTGGCTGCGGGCGATCTCCTGATACTCCGAGCAGGAAGCCATCAGCTGGGCATGGGTGCCCTTGCCCACCAGACGGCCTTCGTCCAGCACCAGGATCTGGTTTGCGTGCAGCACAGTGGAGATGCGCTGTGCCACAATGATAACGGTAGCGTTATCGGTCTGGGCTTTCAGTGCACGGCGCAGGGCAACATCGGTCTTAAAGTCGAGGGCAGAAAAGCTGTCGTCGAACAGATAAATTTTGGGGTCCTTGGCAATGGCACGTGCAATGGAAAGGCGCTGCTTCTGGCCGCCGGACACATTGGAGCCGCCCTGTGCAATGGGGCTTTGGTAGCCCTCGGGCTTTGCGTCGATGAACTCGGTGGCCTGCGCAATGGCAGCAGCCTTTTTCACATCGGCATCGGTGATGTGCTCCCCGCCGAACTTCAGGTTCGAGTCGATGGTGCCGCTGAACAGCACGCCCTTCTGGGGCACATAGCCCAGCAGGTCGTGCAGCTGTGCCTGCGGCATATTGCGCACATCGATGCCATCCACGGTCACGCTGCCGCCGGTGACATCATAAAAGCGGGGGATGAGGTTGAGCAGGGTGGATTTGCCACAGCCGGTGGAGCCGATGATGGCTGTGGTCTCGCCGGGGTTTGCGGTAAAGCTGATGTGCTCCAGCGCGTCGCTGTCGGCACCGGGGAAGTGGAAGCTGACATCGTGGAACTCTACCTCACCCTGCCAGTTTTCGTGCTCCTGCGCGGGCTTTGCAGCAGCTTCGTCCGGGTCGTTGATGGTGGCCTTGGTGCGATCTCTTCCAGCGCTGTCACCAGCGCCATGCATGACTT
>OGUQ01001924.1_pt1 | contig 15680 bp, 24 predicted proteins | sample 1574701 | NCBI WGS metagenome assembly OGUQ01 (sample SAMEA2582087, study PRJEB24529) | metagenome | biome: Human gut stool | place: China | collected 2011 | reverse complement strand
GGATTTCAGACGGGGGCGCGGCGTTCATAAAATGTTTACATTGAATGGGTGCAAAACCCTTGCAATTCTTCTAGTTTAGGAGTACAATAAAACCATGAAACACAACAGCGTTTCAAATACCGAATATCAACACTCACAAACAAAGGAGAAAAGACCACTATGAAATGCTCTATCAAGTATGTTCTGCTGACCGCTGTTAAGGCAAAGAAGGTTTTTGACCTTCTCTTCATCGAAGCGCACAATGTCCGCACCTGTATGGAGTGTGCCAAGCTGGACGGCTACAAAGTCGTAGCCAGCAAGGCGGGGTCGAAGGCGTTCGAGATGGACGCTCTTGATGCGACCTATCCGAACATCCTCTCTGCAATGTGTGAGGCCGTCCCGGCAGACTTTGCATGGAACGACCTGCACAGCCAGCTTGAAGAGACGGGCGTAAAGCCGGACGACGATGAGTCGGACGCCGCCCAGAAAGAAGAGGTAGACAATGCCTGATACTTGCACTGCCGGGTGCTGTATTCCGGCAAACGTGTCCTATGTCCTGTTCTATGAGGACGCCGCCCAGAATATTTATGGGCTGGTGTACGACAAGGACGAAAACCTTTCGAATATCGTGTCTGGTGTGGGCCGCTTCGACCCCGTCCCCGTCACGGCATTCGAAGAGGGCGCAAGACATGGCTTTCCGTACAGCCCCGCGTGGAACCCCTGCTGTCACGAAAACAAAACCATGACCCAGATGGAAGCAGAGTTGAAAGCTCAGAATCATCTCATCGCCACGGTCTACAACGACCATCTCAAGCCCTCTGCACTGTACCCCGCCAACGCCGACCCCGTCGGTAAGCAGTTCCTCAGTCGTTGGATTTTCGGTTGAAGGGGGTACAGAACCATGCAGGACATCAACAACAAACTGGCCGCAATCGTTGACTTTCTTTCGAAGATGTACAGCGCACAGGCCAAAACAAACGAACTGCTTTATACTATCATCGACAAGCTGGACGTCATTCACGCCGCCCAGAAACTTTAATAAGGAGACTATGTTATGGCTACTTTTAAAAAGAATCGTTCGACCGTTGCCGCCCCTGAGTATGACGACAAGCCCAAGCTGAACATCAAGGGGGCGACGGTTAGCGGCTGTCGTTTCCTCAGTGACAAGGTCATTGCATTCACCCTCAACCTTCCCGGCCTTGCTCTGTACAACATGAAGGTCATCGACGGCAAGAACGGCGCGTTCGTTGCGCCCCCTCAGAACAAAAGCAACAAGTCTGACAAGTGGGTGGACGCCGTCGGGGTATGGCTCAACAGCGACGATGAAGAGGACATCGCACGGGCCGTTATCGACCACGCAACGCAGGCAGGCGACCCGGTGGACTGGAAAACCCGGTATGAGGTGTGACAATGGGAAAGCGTAACAAAGAAGTTACGCTTGACCTCTATACAATCGACGGCTGGGTGAACATCCCAGCCGTTTCTAGTTTAGGGGCATGGTGTAACATTATCATAGGTAAACGACAGGTGGGCAAAACCTACGGCACATTGTTATATGAGCTGACGAACGAAAAACCGTTTTTGTATCTGCGACGCACTACCACAGAGTTTGATGCAATCACTTCTGACCCACAATTAAACCCCTTCTTACCTCTCAAGAATGAGGGGTTTGATGTGGACATCGTGAAGAGCGGAAAGGTGACATACACCATCGGACAGTATGAGTATGAGGATGGAAAGCCCAAAGACTGCATCAAGAAATACGGCATAGGGATGACCCTTCCCAGTATTGCGAATATCCGTGGTTTCAACGGCTCTGCTTTTCATGATGTCGTGTATGACGAGTTCATCCCGGAGAAAATCGTTGTGAAACGCAAGGCAGAGGGCGACGCGCTCTTAAACGCCTATGTTACCATAAACGGCAACAGGGAACTTGAAGGTAAACCCCCGCTGAGAATGTGGCTACTTGCTAACGCTTTTGACATTACGTCCCCAGTGCTGGTTGAACTGGGCGTTGTGGATGAGATTGCGAAAATGGCAAGGACGGGGAAAGAATGGACGCTGACAGACAGTGGTGTTTTCCTCTGTATGCCGAAGTCTCAGCGAGTCAGTGAGAAACGCGCTCAAACAGCGTTCATGAAACACATGATGAAAAACAAGGATTCAAAGTTCTATCAGATGGCAATGGAAAACAAATTCAGTTATAATAATCTTGAAGCAGTCCATCCGATGAGCTTGCGTGGCATGAAACCGGAGTTCAAAGTTGGGGATTTGTATTGTTACAAATACGATGATGCACACTATTACCTGTGCAGTTCCCCGCACCAGTCCCACGAAGTATACCCCGATACGCAGGCCGGGCGAAACACTTTTAGACTCGCTCATCCCTACTTCGGTTTGATGTTTGTTTTGGGTCAGGTTTGGTGTGCCGATGTTCCGGCCCTTATCAAAATAAGAGAATATCTTGACATGAAGGAAGAGTGAGTGCTATTATAAAGGTGCGGGGGACTCCAAAAGACAAGCGCCCCGGAAGGGCGTGGAGTTGCATTCTTGTCTTGCATACCCCCGTATTATAGAAAGGAGCGAAGCGAATGCTTCTGTACTCATATAGGACAGATGCAAACACGTCTGTTTCCCCTCACTTCAAAGTGAAGGAGTTTCACAGCAGGAAAGACCCCTGTGACACTGTCATCATCGACCCCCGTTTGGTTGACCTCTTAGAGAACATCCGACGCCTGACCGGCAAGCCGGTACACATTAACAGCGGATACCGTTCTAAGGAGTACAACCGAACTATCAAAAACGCCTCTCCGAAGTCTCAGCATTGCGAAGGCAAGGCGGCTGACATCTGGATTGAAGGTATCAGCCCAGAGAAGGTAGCACAGTATGCAGAGTGCTTCTTGGGAGCGTCTGGGGGTATCGGAATCTATCATACATTCACTCATGTGGATGTCAGAAACGGCAAAAGCCGTTGGAAAGGAGCTTATTAAATGAAACTTGATGATGTTCTTATGCTGGCCCGTGCAGGCTATTCCAAGGCAGACATTGCCGCCCTTCTGGGTAGTAATCCCGTCCCCGCTACTCCCAAGGCCGCACCCGCCCCCGCTACTCCCAAGGCCGCACCGCTGACGGGTGCGCCCCCCTTGCCCGGTGACGTTGCAACAAATGTTACGGCTTCTGCAAGTTCGCCTGCCGCCTCGTCTGCACCGGACTGGGGTGCTATGACCCAGAGCATCGCCGCTCTGACTGCGCGGCTGGACACTCTGGCGACCCCCACGGCGGGAAGTTTGGGCGGAGATACCGCCGACGCCGTGTCGGTCGATGACATTATCAGGGCGGCTATTACGCCCGCAACACCGGACGCCGCACCGGACTTCTCGAAGGGGGTGTAAATCGTGGCAAAGTCCAAGAACAATATGCCGACTCTGGCAAAGGCTGACGTGTTCCGTCCGAAGGACGTCTACACCATCGTCAACGCCGTCTTGCAGGACGTCACCGGTCAGCGTACGTTGACGGCGGTGGACACTTCTTCCTTTATCAACGTGGGTCAGATGTGTCTTTCCACCAGCAAAGAAGGGACTTTGCAGGCCCTCTCGAACATGGTGGCCCGCACCGTTATCACCAGCCGCGCGTACACGGGCCGCTTCACTTCTGTTGAAATCAGTAAGCAGGACTGGGGGTTGTATATGCGGAAAATCGCCTTCTTTGCAGGCGAATTTGAGCAGTCTGACTTTATCAACACCCAGCAGAACCCCGACACTCTGGTGGACGGTAACAGCCTTGATATGTACAAAATCAAGAAGCGTTACCCGTTCGAGATGTGGTACGGCGACCAGAAGACTCTGAACCAGACGTACACCCGCTTTCTCGACCAGCTCAACACGGCATTCCGGTCTGAGTCTGAGTTCTCTGCCTTCATGCAGGGTTTGGCGGTCGAGATTCAGAACGACGTGGCCCGCTGGAAGGAGATGGAAAACCGCCTGTGTGTCATGAACTATATCGGCGCTATCTACAACACTGGCAAGCCGGGAAGCAAAGTCAACCTGACGGCGGCTTTCAACGTGGCCCGGGATACCGCCTATACCACCCGGGAGCTTTTGACCGCTCATTTGCAGGAGTTTCTTTCCTTCTTTGTGAGCCGTCTGGAAACGGATACTGCGCTTCTGGAAGAGTCCACTGAGCTGTTCCATCTGACGCCCTTTTGCACCGATGACAAGGGAAACACCCTGCATCTGTTCCGGCACACTCCCAAGAGTGAGCAGAAGCTTCTTCTGTTCCAGCCCCTTATCAACGACGCCAAAGCGTGGGTTTACCCCGCTATCTTCGGCCCGGGTTATCTGTCCTTTGGCAACTATGAGGGCGTTACCTTCTGGCAGAACATCAACGACCGTTCGGCCATCAATGTTACCCCTGCCCAGTTCAACGTAAACACGGCAGAAGCAGAGCAGGGCCAGCCCGTCAAACTCGACTATGTGGTGGGCCTGCTGTACGACAAGCGTGCAATGGCTACCACCTACTTCAAGGATAACGTGTGGACGACTCCCTTTAACACCCGAGGCGAGTACTGGAACATCGAGCATCACTGGAAGATGAACTACACCCTTGACCCCACGGAGAACGCAATCCTTTATTATATGGCTGACCCGGTCACACCCGGCCCGTAACCGCTGAACGCCCCGCCCCCTATGGGGCGGGGCTTATTTTATAGAAAGAGGTGATATAATGGCAGGCACATTCAATGGAGCTGTCCCCGCGCCCAGTGTTGAGCATGGTTATCATTTCCACTTCGGAAACATCGAAAAACGGCTTAATTCTACCAAGGCTTTTGACTATGGTGTGTTGAAGGATTTGGAACGGTGCGATTTTAAGAAACCAACCAGCATGGAACACCCCGTCATTTACTGTACTATCAATTCCATCAATATTTCGCCGCAATGGAATTACTGCCACTGCGAAGAAACCAAATCATTTTACTGGATAGATGACATTACCACCCTTCGGGCGAACATCTGGCAAATCAGTCTGAGTATTGACCCCCTTGCAACTTACCGTGAAGCAATTCTTAAAACCAAGACGTTTATTGAATACGGTTTTAACAGTGACGCAAGCGGGGCAACATTCCGTTTGCAGGACGCGCGGCAGAACGTCGCAAGACGTCCCACGGTTTCAACCGTCGCCGTTGACATTACCGACGGCAATTTAGACCCCGACACAGGCGTTTATATGCTGTCCTGTGTGGGCAAGGGCGGGCTTGCCACTTATGCCGTAAATCAGACGACCATGAACACCCTGTTAACGGCGCTTTCCACTTTATGGGCGGCAGAAACGAAAGCGATGGTTGACTGGAAACTTGCCCTTCCTGAGTTTATGAACAAGTTCGTTTTCGGCTCTTCGGCAGTCGAGAACATCCGTTCTTGTTACTGGCTACCGATAAACTTCGGACGGTACGGCGCGGGCCGTCAGACTCCTATCACCTTGGGCGGCTTTGATACGGCGGCTTCCGGGCGTATCGTTTCCATGAAGGATAATAGAAAGGTAACAACAGCCATTCCCATTCCGTGGCCCGCTGACGACTGGAAACGGATGAATTGCCAGATTCAAGTTTACGTCCCGAATATCGGCGTTGTAGGTATCCCGGTAGACCAGTGTAACAACGCCTTGACTGTTGACATTGAATGGTGCTTGACTTTGATAGATGGGTCTGTTACTGTAAGAGTATCAGCAGGAGACTATACGGCATTTGTTGGCAGTACGAACATCTCAAGCCCCTATGGAATAGGCGCAAGTAACATTGACCCCATCAAGGCAATGGGCGGGGCGTCTACCATTGTGGGCGGTGCAATGGAGTTTGGCGGGGGAGTCGGTGCGGCTATCCTGACCCCGGGACTCATCGGCAAGGCAAGCGGCGTACAGGCGGCAATGCAGGGCGCGGCGACAGCCGCCGAAGGACTGCGGCAGACCATTACACCCATCACACAGAGTGTGGGGTTCACGGCAGGCGCGTCCCAAACGCTGTTACCCACCGAAGCGCGGTTGACGCTTCTGTATTATCCCCCCATTGACGACGCAGGGTATCAGGGTCTATATGGGTATCCCGTTATGAAGGTAGCAACGCCTGTCTCAGGATACTGCAAAACCCGTGGTTTCTCCTGTCAGCCAGAAGGAGCAATGCCGGACGAAATAGCATATATCAACCGCGCAATGGATAGCGGCGTATTTATTGAGTGAGGTGAAGACAATGTATCAGTGTTATGATGGATTCTTTGACGGGGGTGTTCCATGTGGAACATTCATCAAGAGCTTTTCCACCGACGCCCTCAATTACTGGGAGCGTTCATTCTTCCAAAGATGTAGGTCAATCATCGAGTTTGACGGCTTGCCCAAAGCCGCACCCGGACAAATCGGCTGGGACTATGATGCTTTTATGTACCAGCTTTTCCGAATGGGTTATGCGGTGGTGTTCAACACGAAGAAATACGGCATGGTTGTACAGCCCGGGTATCCTTCGGGGTATGGCTTGCAGTATCAGCCCCGGGCAATGACCGTTTCGACCCAGTTCTTTCAGTTCAACCGCCCCCTTGAAATAGGTACTGAATGCGGCGTTATCAAGCTCACGCCTGACTATCGGGGTATCTGGGATATTATCACCAAGTATGCCGTTGAGATGCAACACGCAGAGGTTGCTATCCGGCAGAGCGCCTTGAACTCCCGGTTTGCGTATGGTGCGTTCGCCAAAGACGACAAACAGAAAAGAAGTCTTGAACTAATGTTCCAACGGCTGGCAAACGGTGAACCCGCAATCGTTCTCAACCCCGATTTGAAACGCCCCCTTGACGGTAAGACCGGAGAGGGCGGGGCTTATGAACTGCCCATCATGCAAATTGACCGTGATTTGTCGAAGAATTTTATCCTTCCCGAACTCATGGAGTTCAGACGGACGATTCTGATGGACTTCTACCGGGAACTTGGAATTAAAGTCCAGCCCGACAAGAAGGAAAGGATGATTGTTAACGAAAGCGAAAGCGCGGATGCTGAGACGTTTAACCGTCGTGAAGTGTGGAGAATCTGCCTTGAAAAGTCCCTTGATGAAGTGAACAAAATGTACGGCCTGAACATTACTTTCAAAATCAATGAACCGAAGCAGGACACAGAAGGGAGTGGAGATAATGCCGATTTATTACGGAACACTGGTAAATGAGCTGGACAGCGGTGCAAACCTTGAGGCGCTGTTGATGTACGACCATGACCTTTTTGCAAACATGGTGTTGCCCGTGGGGCTGGATAAAGTGCAGGCTATTTCGGCAATACGCCGCCTGCACGGGCTTGCCCCGTTGTACCACCCCGACCCCTTTTATATGAAGAACGAGATTTTCTTCTGGTCAAAACAGCACTGCCCCATCTGGGAAAAGCTTTATGCGACGACGAAGCTGGAATATAATCCCATTTGGAACACGGAAGTGTCCGAACGAAGCAAGGATACCACGACCACAGACCGGGATACCAGCACTCAGAGCGACGCCCACAGCCACGGCGGGGCAACTGACACGGCTTCTGCCAACAGCACAAAAGGCGGGTGGAACACTGAGGATGGTGCTTATCATGAAGACACTGCCGCCGACGGATGGAAAACCGACGACGCCACCCAGCACAGTAAAACCGTGCATGACGGGTGGAACAAGGAAGATGGACACTATCACGACAAAAACCTTTCGACGGCAGAGGGCGAGAAGACCCGGGACTTCATCGAAGATATTAAAGGTACACTCGACAGCCAAGTGGATACCACTTCTCATACTGGTGTTGTGGGAACACGGGACACGAAGCACGACGAAACCATGACGGACACAATCGACACGACCAAAAACACCGTCAGCGATACCGAAAACAAACTGTCTGCTGAAAACGAAGCCACATACCAGCCCGACAACACCAGCCATACCGTTACCGATGAGAAGGGCCATTCGGACGAAACCAAGAAAACCAACTGGACGGAACACGAAGACACGACCCAGAACACCGACTTCACGCAGGGTGTGACGACTGACCAAGATACCACCCAGAACACCGAAAATCACGCCTTTGAAACTACCCGTGATTTGTCCACGTCTGACACCCACGGTGATACCCATTCGGCGGCGTCTGACGGTACGGTTGACGATACCCGTGCAGAAAGCATCTCGAAAGACCAACACGCCGACAAGGGAACTACCAAGGGCGGAAGCGTCAAGAAAAACCAGTACGACGACCGCACCCGGGACGAGTCCTTGAAGGACAACAAACACAATGAACACGCCGTATCGCTTGAGACGGGGAAGGAGAACACCACCGTCACCGTAACACATGAGTATAGCAAATCCGGCAATATCGGCGTCACGACCACCCAACAAATGATTGAAGCAGAAAGGGCCGTTGTTCTGTTCGATATTTACACGAAAATTGCTGACGACTTCCACCGCACTTTCTGCCTTGACTGTTATTGATGGGGGTGTTAGAATATGAATGAAGTGATAGCCGCCGTAATAACAGGAATAATCACCTTGACCGGTGTTCTCATTGCTAACAGTAAATCGCAGGCCGTCACCGATACCAAGCTGGACGAACTGACAAGAGAAGTCAGGGAGCACAATACTCTGATTTCAAGAGTTCCCGTGCTGGAAGAGCAACTGAAAGTTGCAAATCACCGGATAGAAGACCTTGAAAGTGAAGTCCATCTTCTCAGAGAAAGGGGGTGTAAGCATGAATAAAATTAAGGTTGCTACTATGACCCGAACCGCTGTTCTGATTCTGGCTCTTGCTAATCAGATTCTCAGCGCTACCGGACACAGCCCTATCCCCGTGGATGACGCACAGCTTGAACAGCTCATCTCCACCGGTATGACTGTGGGCGCGGCTATCTGGGCATGGTGGGAGAACAACAGCTTCACCAAAGAAGCTATTGCCGCCGATAACTATCTGGAAAGCCTCATCGGCAGAAAGGAGAAGTAATGAACTGCAATCTTTACCCTAATTATTCCACCCCGGGCGACCCTTTCCAGTATGACCTTCGGTGGATGGTGGGTCAGATTCAGAGCTTACAGGCGTTCGTGGAACAGCTTTCTAAGGGGCTGGATGCAAACAGCGGTAATATCGCCGCTCTGAATCAGGCTACAAAAGCCTTGACCGATGCACAGCACTGTATCAACGACCGTCTCAACAGCGGGGACTTTGAGGACGGGCGTTTCATCGAGTGGGCAGACAAAAACCTTCCTGCAATGGTCAACGAAATGGTGCGTTTCGTGTGGTTTGGGCTGACCGACTCCGGGCGCTTCTGCGCTTATGTCCCCGCAAACTGGAAGTGGCTCACCTTTGATACCGGTGCGGACATCACTGAACCGGAGTATGGCCACCTCATTATCAAGTATTACTAAGAAAGGAGTTATAACTATATGTCGTGTGATAAGAAATGTCATCCTTTTCCCATCGAACCCGCGCCTTATGCACCGGGCGGTGAGTGTCACCCCTGCCGTCCTGACCCCTGCTGTCCCCCGCGCCCGCCGCGTCCGACGCCGCCCCCGCCCCCGGGCTGTGGGCCGTCCCAGTACGTCGGGGCGCGGTACGTCCCGAAGTTCGCTGACCCCATCGACTGGGACACTGAGCGGGGATATGAGTCCCTGACTATCGTCACCTATAAGGGCGAGTCCTATACTTCGAAGTGTCCCGTGCCGCCCGGTATTGACATTAAGAATACGCGGTACTGGGCATTGACCGGTGCATATAATGCACAGGTCGAAGAGTACAAAAATCAGGTGAAAGACCTGTCCGAACAGGTTACGGGTTTTGCATCTGATAACAAGGAGTTCCGGGACAAAATCACCCAGTATGAAAAGGACAACGCGGAGATGAAAAACACCGTCGCGTCTACTGTCGCCCGGGTGGACGCTCTCGCAGAGCGCGTGGACAACGCCGACGCGGCTATCTCTGACCTTCAGGCCGGGCAAGCTCAGACGGTGAAGGACATTGCCGCACTCGAAGCGAAGGACGCGGACCTTCAGCGGCAGATTACTTCGAACGATACCGACATCTCTGCACTTCAGGCCAAAGACCGGGAGCAGGACGCACGGCTTGATGCAATCGAGACTGTCAACGATGCACAGGCCGCTACTATCTCCCAGAACACGCAGGACATCGCCCGGAACACGGCGAACATTCAGGACAACGCGGCAAACATTGCCGTGAACTCCAAGGAGCTGGCAAAGCACGCGGCACAGCTCAAAGACCACGACGCACAGCTCACCGTTCTGCATAAGGAAGTCACCGATAACCATACGGCTATCGAACGGCTCACCTCTGTCACCGACGGACTCCGGGCAGACCTCACCGAAGACGAAGCCAAAATTGCCCAGAACGCGGACGCAATCGCCCACATTCAGCAGAAGGACGTTCAGCAGGATGGGCGGCTGGACGCTCTTGAGAACCGCACCACTGCCGCCGAAGGGCGTCTGGATGCACTCGATACCAAGACCGACGCCACCAACGCCGCCCTGACGGCTGAGACGACCCGGGCAAAGGCGGCAGAGCTGGCAAACGGGGAGCTTATCGCCGCCAACGCGCAGGAGCTGGCAAAACACGCGGATGAGCTGTCCGACCATGAGCGCCGTATCACTGCTTTGGAAACTAAGACCGACGGCCACACGCAGGACATCGCAGACCTCAAAGCCAAGGATGCCGCCCTTGATACTGCCATTGCCGCCGTTGATGACAAGGTGGAGCACCTTGAGCTTATCGACCCGAAGGAGTACGCGAAAACCATTGCGCGTATCGACGCCAAAGACGCGGAGCAGGACGGCAAAATTGCGGCCCTTGAGACTGCAAGCGCTGACCATGTGACCCGGCAGGAGTTTACCGCTGACCAGAAGCGGCAGGATGACATTGTGGGTGACTGGACTACTGCGCACCCCGGGCAGACTATCGCCCAGTGCGTGACCTCTCAGGAGTCGGAGCTTGCCGAACACGCAGGGGACATCGCCAAACTGAACGCTGACAAGGCGAACAAGACCGACATCCCCAGTCTCGACGGCTACGCTACCAAGGTGTATGTTGACAACGGGCTTTCTGCAAAAGTCGATACTTCCACCTATACCACCGAACAGGCCGCACAGGACGAACTCATCAACAAGAAGGTAGACCAGTGGGCCGACAGTTACCAGAAAACGAAGTGCGTTGCAATGTTCGCCGCCGTGAACAAACAGGAAGACGGCACTATGGAGCTGTTCGGAGTCTTCCCGGCTGGTAACGGCCTTCGCAAAAATCCGAATACTTCCCCCTTCTCTCTGGCATACGGTGAGGGCGGCACAGTTCGGATTTTCAAGCCGGACGGCACAGAGGTTGAAAGGACGAACATCAAAGCCACTTATAACAACTGGGGTGCCGCTTATAACATGATGCCGACTCTTCGGGTGACGCTCAAGCCGACTTTCACCCCTGATGCCCCGTTCTATATTCTGCTGTATCAGAACGACGCCAGCAAACCCGATAACCTCTAACAAAAAGCCCCCGCTTCGGCGGGGGCTTTCCTTTATCCTAGTCTTTCAATGTCGATGTTCTCTGCATTCACTCCACCCACTTCATACCGGCGGGGACTCATTACTATCCAAGACGCGGTCATGGTGGGTTTTATGAAGTCGGTGCGCAGGCGGGGCGGTGCGTCATGGTAAGTGAGCATCTGCCCGCCTGCATCTTCAATGATAAGGAAGTCGTTCAAGTTTTCAATGTCATCTTTGAGGGCGGCGACGCCCTCATTTTTACCAACGCCTGCAATCGTGCTTTCTAGGACGCCTTCACAGTTCCGGGCCGCGTAACATTTGGCATGAAGAAAACGAAATTCCTGATACCCATAATCGGCCTGTGGGTGTTCGTCTTCGGCTACCCCGATATAAACACACTTGCCGTTGTCCTTCTGGACAACGCACTTTCGGGCGATGCACTGCCGTTTGATTTCTTCATTGTACTCATCAACTGCCGGGACTTTCTTGCCCTCAAATTTGCAGGAGTCCGTATCCCAGTATATGACCCTGTCCCAGCCCACAATCTTCAACAGCCGCCACAGCTTGAGCCGTGTCATGCTGGCAGTCCACAGACCCCAGAGGAAAGGGAAGGTGTTCTTCTTCGTCTGGGCTTTGGTCACTTCGTCATCGGTCATGTCGTCCAGATTCTTTTCCCAGCTCAGTTTCTCGAACTCGATTGCATCCCCGATGTCTGCCGTGTACTCATCTCGAATTTGCTTCTGTGCCGTCGCACCGTATATGGTGTTCACACAGATTTTGCTAAAGGCATATTCTGGACTTCCTTTCATCGTCTCTTTGATACGAAACTTCTCAAGAATCGTGTGCCGGAAAGACTCAGGCAAATAAGCCAGACGAAATGCAAACGATTCAGCCGCTACCATTTCAGAATAGTTGTATCCTTCCCGGATTCTCTGCCAGTCGTTTGAATCGCAGTATAGCAGGAGCGTCCCTTCTGCGTCCAGAACCCGCCCGTTGTCCTCTTCTCCGATGACCTCACTATTGATGCACTTACTACGGCTTATGCAAGGGTCTGGACACTCATCTTTGATACTGAGACCTGTGATTGCAATTTTACCGACCCAGCCCATACCCGCGTCAATCAGGGCGTTCATGTCCTCTTCGGGGGTATCCTCTGGAAGGTCAAACGGCTTACCCGTGGGAAACTTCCATAACAACTGTTGCGATGGGTGCGCGCTCTTGAAGTCGTAGGAATTGCAATTCTTGAAGGTGTACCCTGCTTTCCATCTTGCCCCGTGTGTGTCGCCGCCTGCCATTGCCTTATATGCAATATAGGTCTGATTCTTGGAAAGCGTCAAGGCGTCCTTGATTTTGGCAAACCCTTTATCTCTGTTCAGATTCTTGTTGACTTCCTGCTTGACAAGGCCGGTGTTGGTGAGCGGAATCGTTGCTTCATTGAATCCGTGTTCCTTCTTCATCCGTTCTATTGCTTCATACAGGCCCAAGACATCGTTAACGCAATAGGCAAACTCTTTATCATCAAGGGGAGTGTCGGGAGTGCGGTAAACGGTATAATCCAAATCACCCTTTAACTTTTCGTGTTTGCATCCTTTTGTGGCTTTTGCAAGAGACTTTTGAAACAGCTTGAGTGAATCCCGAAACTCAATACCGTTCGAAAACTCAAGGGTGAGGGGCTTTCTGCTCTTGGTATAAAGCGCCTTGCAGTCCCCCCAACGAAGCGTTAAAAGCTGAATTAAATATGTGAATTCATAGCCCAGATTGTGGACGTACAAAACCATTTTTCTTTTGTCCGTAACGCGCCACTTATCACAGAGCGTTTCAATAATCTCTGCCCAGTCCTCAAAGTAGCGGGGAACTACGACCACGCCACCCACGCACATCTGAAAGCTGTATGCAAATCCGTCTGCGTCGTTGTTCGTCGTCTCAATATCAAAGGTGCAAGTAGTATCAATATACTCGACGTGTTTTCCCCTCTGGAAAGCCGTGCGCGGCTTGAAGTTCATGTAACTCATGAACTCCCCAGCCGTCTCACACACCATAATATCTTGACTGAATCGCATTATCTTCCCCGCCTGTTCCTCAGCATTTGAAGGATGATTGCACCTTGCATTTTATCCTTTTCTACTCTACCCTGAAACTCTTGCGCAATTTGTTGCAAATTGTCTATCTGGTTGCTGGTGATTGCTTGGTATATGACCTCAGAACCATACAGCTGTTCATTCTTCTCAGTCATGAACCTATCGAACAAATCCCCCAGCTCTTCGGGTGTACCGGTGAAGCCCATCTCCCGCGCACGTTCCACTTTCTTTTCGACGGATTCACGATACCCCGTCACGGTGGAAGTCTTCTTTATCATGAACTCCCGGAGACTGATGAACTGTTTTTCAAGCTCTGCCCGGGTCATCTTGGTTACACCTTCCTTGAAGCGGGGTTTTTCCTGCTCTGTCCGCTTCTGTAGCCATTTGTACGCGGGGGATTTATCCGACAGGCTTTTCTTCTCTAGGGTGCGAATGCGAGTGTTTGCCGCTTTGGCGGCTTTCTTCACAATGCCCCTCAGCTCATCTTCGGAGTACATACGGGGGGCTTTATTGCCGGGCGCGTATGTTCCCCAGTCATGAGAACGGAAGGGGCGGCCTTTGCCGCCCTGTTTCCGTGGTTTCTTTGCCTCTGTCGTTTTGGCGTCCTTTGCTTCTGCCGTCTTCGCATTCCTTGCTTTCGCCTTCTTTGCACTAAGGGCTTTCGGCCCTGTCTTCTTGGATGTCCGCGCCCTTGCGTCAGGGGCTTTCTTGATAAGCCCCGTGTCAGTCTTTGCTTTCTTCATGGTGTTACCTCTCTATCGTGTATGTGAATCGGATACCGTTCTTTGTATAGGTCATCGTGGGAGACTGCCCCTTAACCTTCATGCAGGAATAAAGCGTATACAATGCTAAGTCGAGTTCCACGCCGTCCTTCACCTGAACTGCACCCGCGCTGACAGGGCGCTTGAACTGCCCCTTCTTCGGCTTTCCGTACCCGTACATGAAAAGCACCATCAAAACAGACCCCCTAACGTATCCATGAGCTGAATGAAGAACACCAGACCGACGACGCCCCAGACCAGAGACAGGAGCAAGCCCAGAATCTCGACCCACTCCATGACATGACGGTGGAAGCGGTCTGTGTCGTCCTCTTCCTGTTTGTACAAGTACCACTGATTCAGCTTCATATTAAAACCATCCTTTCCACTCTGCGTAACCTACGATAACTGCACCGATGAGCAGGAGCGCCGCAAAAGGTGCGATGCATGAGAACTGGTATACTGTCATTATACCCACCCCTTGAACTCCACATCTCTAATAACGTGATACGGAAAGTTAATAGTCGAAACAATCTCACCGGAGTATAGATTGACGGCTTTATTTTCAATGTTGACCTTCAACAGAATCCCGTGGGACGTCTCCCGGGTTTCATCATCATACTGAAAGAACGTACCAGCAGGAAGACGACTGGCAGGCACATCAACAGAACGCCGTTCAATGTTCACCTTCATCATATTAAAACTCCCCCTTTGCAAAATATGCGACAAGCTCATCTGCTTCAAAGGTAGGCTCTTGGGACTGAGGGCAACGCCTGATTGCGGTGCATTCATATACCCTGTGAATGTAGTAGCGATAACCGCCCCAGATGCACCGTTCTTTCGTTCCTTCCTTCCTTTTGAGGTCTGCCAGAATCCATGCCCAGCAACTGGGTTTGATATACTGAATCATGCTTTGACTCCTTTCTTCATAAGGTCAATGTGAAGGACTTCGACCGGTGTTGTGTCGTTCTTCTTGTAGCGGGTGACGGTACAGGTATAGGGGTCATATTCATAAGTCCATCGGGCCGCTTCATAACGACCGAAAATCATGAGACAATCTCTCATCTTGTTGGTAAGTTTTATCATACAATACCCTCACTTCCATCTACGGTTAAGCTCTGACTCTATTTTATCAAATACCTCACGACAATCATAATCTTCATTAGAACACGGACAACTATCACAATCGCCGTCACAATGCTTGTAGCGATAACTCGCATACAATAAATCCTTTACGCTTGCTTTCTCGATGTTCATATCATCGCCCCTTTCTTTACTGTCTACAGTATACCACACTTTAACCCAACTGTCAACAGTTCTTACTGAAATACTTCCTAGAATCT
>OGUQ01001882.1_pt1 | contig 15930 bp, 19 predicted proteins | sample 1574701 | NCBI WGS metagenome assembly OGUQ01 (sample SAMEA2582087, study PRJEB24529) | metagenome | biome: Human gut stool | place: China | collected 2011 | reverse complement strand
AAACCCGCCACGCTGGGCTGTAACAATGACCAGACGGTATTCGTGCCGTTCGTGAAAGGCACCCGGCCCCACTTTCCCGATGAGGGGCAGCAGTGGAAAGCCTCTGATGTGGCGAACACGCTGAATACCTACGATGTGGGCGAGACCCGGTGCAATGAACTGGCGGTCAAGGTTTACGGCATCTGCTCCAAGGACAGCAACGCCATGCCTGGATGCCAACGGCGGCAATCCTACCTGCAACCAGGGCGGCATGGCCGTGGTGGCCCTGCAGGGTTCCATGATCGGTCGGGCTGACAAGAACGGTCCCCAGGGCAGCGGGGTGAATGAGGATGTGTCCTTTACGCTGGACGCCGCTGACCGCCATGCGGTGGCTTACTGCATGACTACCGGCACTTACACCCAGACGCTTAAAGAACAATCCCCAACTTTGATGGCGAGGGACTATAAGGACCCGCCTGTGGTGAATGAGACCGAGCCGGAATACATCGTCCGCAGATTGACGCCCACCGAATGTGCCAGGCTGCAGGGGTTCCCGGACGGGTGGTGCGCCGGGCTTGGGACAGACGAGCCGACCGAGGAGGAGATCGAGTTCTGGACAGAGGTGTTTGAGATACACCGCTCCGTCATGGGGACTTCCTCCAAGCCTAAGAGCCGGAACCAGATCGTCAAGTGGCTGAAGAATCCCCACTCCGACAGCGCCGAATACAAAATGTGGGGCAACGGCGTGGCGCTTCCCAATGTCTATTTTGTGCTTTCCGGCATTGTGTACTACTCACAATTCCCGGACTTTTTGTTGTGACATATTTTGTGCCGGATTCGCTTGCTATTTCCGCCGCTTAGAGTGATTAATGTAGTACCGAAAAACAAGGAGGTACAGAGAATGCGAATTGAATTTCACAGAACAGGCGCGGAAAGGAAGGCGCTGGTAACAGCCATCGGGGAAATCCTGGAGGTCAGACCGCAGTACAAAGGGATGCCGAGCGCCGCTTACGAAATCGACTACTTTACAGTAACGAAAGAAGGTACGCTGGAGTTTGACGACCGGGCTGACAGTGAGGAAGTGGAAAACCTGCTGGAACAGCTTGCCGAACGTGGGATTGTTGCAGCGCCGGCGGAAATGGCGCAGGCTTGGCTTAATGCGAGGGAGGCAGAACTATCCGAAAAAAGCGAAACCGAGCCGCAGGAGGCAAATGCGGGGCTTACGGTGGAAATCCCGCTGGACAAGGTGGCGGTGGGCAATCTTACCAAGCTGCTGGACGCCAAAGGGAATCTGATACGGAAAGCCCTGGGCATCACCGACCTTCGCATCGAGGTGCTGGAAGACCATGTGGCATTCCCCTGGTTCTCCCAGGCGGACTCAGATTCCGCAGCCGCCTACACCCATTTCATCTCCGCACTTTGTGAGATGAGCAGGAATGCCAAGCGGGTGACAGCAACCGAGAAGCCGGTGGACAACGAGAAATACGCATTCCGCTGCTTTCTGCTGCGCCTGGGCTTCATCGGCAGCGAGTATAAAGCGGAACGCAAAATCCTGCTGAAGAACCTGACCGGTTCCTCGGCTTTCAAGAACGGGGGTGTGAGCCATGAATTTTCCGAGTAGAGAGATTGTGGAGCGCATCCGCCGGGATTACCCTGCCGGCACCCGTGTGGAACTGGTGCGGATGGACGATCCCCAGGCTCCGCCTGTCGGTACAAAAGGCACTGTCAAAGGTGTGGATGACACCGGCTCCCTCCTCATGCGCTGGGACAATGGCAGCGGCCTGAATGTGGTTTACGGAGAGGATGTCGTGAAGAAAATTCCGGCAGTCAGGACCGTCTGCTACGGCAGAACTGAGGAATGGTATAGCCGCAGGGAGGCGGAGCAGTTTTTCCTGCGGGCCATGGCTGCCTCCGAAGGCAGTGAACAGAGCCGGTACGCAAAGATATATACAGAACTGAAAATGGGCATGGAAGTTTGCACAGATGAGGAGGATGCTTGAATGGAACAGGATATTTTAGACCGGCTTTATTATGGGAAAATCGTGCCGTGGGAAAACCGCAGGGGCAATACGCCGGAAATGGACTCGCTCAGTGGACAGGTGGATCAGGACATCCAATGGTTGAAAAAAGTTCTGGGCGATGAAGAAAGGAATGTGCTGGGACGCCTTTTGGAGAATGCTTCAGAATTGGAACGGCTGCAGGTTTGCGAGGGCTTTAAGGATGGATTCCGGCTTGGGATTCAGCTTGTAGTGGCTGGCCTTGGCAGTGAGAAACAGCCATAAACTACACAATATCCTGCGGTCATCTTTGTGTAATATATAATGCGGAATTAACTTGCTATTATCCTCTTTTAGAGCGAATATGTGTACACCGAAAGGGAAAACACACAGCCGCAAGGCAGAAAACGGAGGATTTCAGAATGAACGAAAAGACCGCAAGGCAGATTGCAGAGATGAAGAACCAGACCATCGGGGTCGAGGTCGAGATGAATAGCATCACCCGCCAGAGGGCAGCGAAGGTTGCCGCCGCCTACTTCGGCACAGGCAGATACGAGAACACCGCCGGCCGCAACGGATACAGCACCTGGTCGGCTTGGGATGCGGATGGACGCGAATGGAAATTCCAGAAGGACGTTTCCATTGCGGGACCGGACGAGCAGAAATGCGAACTGGTCACCCCGATCCTGACCTACGGCGACATCGAAACCCTGCAGGAACTTTGCAGGCAGCTTCGCCACAACGGTGCGAAAAGCGATGCCTCCAGAGGATGCGGAGTCCACATCCACATCGGGGCGCAGGGGCACACGCCGCAGAGTCTTCGGAACCTTGCCAACATCATGGCGAGCCACGAAAGCCTGATCGCCGAGGCGCTGAAGCTCGACCGGGGCCGCATGAGCCGCTACTGCCGCACGGTAGACCCACGGTTTTTGGAACAGGTCAACCGCAGGAAGCCCCGCTCGATGGCGCACCTTGCGGACATCTGGTACACCAGCAACGGCGCAAGCTACGGCAGGAGCCACCACTACAACGACAGCCGCTACCATATGCTCAACCTCCATGCCACCTTTACCAAGGGTACGGTCGAGTTCCGGCTCTTCCAATTCGATGAGCCGACCGCAGAGCGCAGGGGTGGCATCCACGCGGGGCAACTCAAGAGCTACATCCAGCTTTGCCTGGCCCTCAGCCAGATGGCAAAGGATGTGCGGACGGCAAGCCCCAAGCCCCAGCAGAACGAGAACCCCAAATACGCCATGCGCACCTGGCTCCTCCGCCTGGGCTTCATCGGCGAGGAGTTCGCAACGGCCAGGGATTTCCTGACCCGCAACCTGACCGGGGACACAGCCTTCCGGCACGGCAGAGCCGCCGCTTGAAGGACACGCAGGAGTTAGCCTCCTGCCACCTTACCCCTGACCGCTTCGGCGGTCTTAAGGTGGTAGAAGGGTAACCCCTTCGGAAAGGATGGATACCATGAAAGAAAAAAGATACTACATTGCTTACGGCAGCAACCTGAATGTCGGGCAGATGCGGATGCGCTGTCCCCACGCCACGATCCTCGGCACGGCCAACCTGAAGGGCTGGGAACTGCTTTTTAAGGGGAGTAAGACCGGCTCCTACCTGACCATCGAGGAAAGCGAAGGCGGCACAGTCCCTGTGGTGATCTGGGAGGTAACGGCAACCGATGAAGCCGCTCTCGACCGCTACGAAGGATTTCCCAACTTTTACTACAAAAGGGACATCCGGCTTCAGTACAAAGGCATCCGCACCGGGAAGCGCAGGACGGTGACGGCCTTTGCCTACATCATGCATGAGGACAGGCCGGTTGGGATTCCGAGCAATTTCTATATGAGGACTTGCCTGGAAGGGTACGATACCTTCCGTTTTGATAAAAACGTCCTGGTTGACGCCTACGATAAATGCAGGGAGGTATGCGGATATGAAGGATAATGTGATCCGAATGGCGGTCTGCCCACTGTGCGGCAGGACCTACCACGGCGCTCCGGCACTTTCACGGGAGGACAACGAAACGCTTATCTGCCCGGACTGCGGCACCAGGCAGGCGCTCCAGTCCATTGGCGTGGGGCCGTCCGAGCAGGAGCAGATCATTGAGACGATCCACCGCCATACGCAGGAGTGATATACACAATTTATTCCTCCGATCTTTGTGCAGATTATGATCAGAATTAACTTGATAATATGTGCTTTTAGAGCGAATATGTACACACCGAAAGGGAAAACGAAGAAAACGGAGGATACGAAGATGAAAGAAACAGGGATTAAGAGATACGAGGACTACACCGAGAACTGCGTAAACCGCTACCGGCTGCCGAACACCAGCACGATGGAGAACCTTTCGATGAAGGTCACCGCCGGCGAGGGCGCGGTGCTGAAGATGGGCGACAAGGTACTGGTCACCGACCATGCCTGGAAGGGATTCATCGCCGGGGTATACGAGTTCATCGAGACACCGGAAGAAACCGGGTACAGCTACATTGAGTGCCGCCTGAACCTCATCGCCATGAGCGCAGAACTTTTCGAGGATGGTGGCCACGCCATCGCCTGGGCGATGCAGCAGTAAATAACCGCGAAAACAATAACCTGAGATCGAGCCGCATGGCTCTTTCTCTCGTACAGAACCATTTTGGAGGTCGCAGTGATGCGGCTTATTTTTATGCCATTTTGGAGGTGGTGTCCATGCGAAAACTGAAGAAATACAAGCCCACCAGGTTTATGGCGAAGACCTCGCACTACGATAAGGACGCCGCCGACTATGCGGTGATGTTCATCGAGTCCCTCTGCCATACCAAAGGCACCTGGGCGGGAAAGCCCTTTGAACTGATCGACTGGCAGGAGCAGATCATCCGTGACCTGTTCGGCGTGTTGAAGCCCAACGGCTACCGCCAGTTCAATACGGCGTATATCGAAATTCCTAAGAAACAGGGTAAGTCCGAGCTTGCTGCCGCTGTGGCGCTTTTGCTCCTGTGCGGGGACGGCGAGGAACGGGCCGAGGTGTATGGCTGCGCCGCCGACCGTAACCAGGCAAAGATTGTGTTTGATGTGGCGGTGGATATGGTGCGGTTCTGCCCAGCACTCTCCAAAAGAGTGAAGATACTGGAGTCCCAGAAGAAAATCACCTATCTTCCTACTAACAGCTCCTACCAGGTGCTATCGGCGGATGTGGCGAACAAGCATGGCTTTAACACCCACGGCGTTATCTTTGATGAACTGCATACCCAGCCCAACCGGAAACTCTTTGACGTTATGCTCCAGGGCTCCGGCGACGCCCGGATGCAGCCGCTGTATTTCCTGATCACCACAGCAGGTAACGACACCAATTCTATCTGTTACGAGGTACACCAGAAAGCCATTGATATTGCAGAAGGTAGGAAGGTCGATCCTACTTTCTATTCAGTCATTTACGGCGCTGCCGAGGATGAGGATTGGACAGACCCCAAGGTTTGGAAGAAAGCAAACCCCTCCCTCGGTATCACGGTGGGTATTGATAAGGTCAAAGCCGCCTGTGAATCCGCCCAACAGAATCCTGGCGAGGAGAACGCTTTCCGGCAGCTTAGGCTGAACCAGTGGGTGAAGCAGTCCGTCCGCTGGATGCCGATGGACAAGTGGGATGCCTGTGCCTTCCCGGTTTCCGAGGACGATCTGGAGGGGCGTATCTGCTACGGCGGGCTGGATCTTTCCTCCACCACGGACATCACGGCTTTCGTGCTGGTGTTCCCGCCGCTGGATGAAGAGGATAAATACTATATCCTGCCATATTTTTGGATACCGGAGGAAACACTTGACCTCCGTGTCCGCCGAGATCATGTCCCCTATGACCTGTGGGAGCGCCAGGGGACGCTGATGACCACCGAGGGAAATGTGGTCCATTACGGCTACATTGAGAAATTCATCGAAAGGCTCGGTGAGAAGTTTAACATCCGGGAGATCGCCTTTGACCGTTGGGGCGCTGTGCAGATGGTGCAGAACCTGGAGGGCATGGGCTTTACGGTAGTCCCCTTCGGGCAGGGCTTTAAGGATATGTCCCCGCCGACCAAGGAACTGATGAAGCTGGTGCTGGAGGAGAAAATCGCCCACGGAGGCCACCCGGTGCTGCGGTGGATGATGGACAACATCTTCATCCGCACCGATCCGGCGGGCAACATCAAGGCGGACAAAGAAAAATCCACAGAGAAGATTGACGGCGCGATTGCCACCATTATGGGGCTTGACCGGGCGATCCGCTGTGGGAACGATACAGGCGCTTCGGTTTATGACAGCCGGGGCCTTTTGTTTATCTGAAAGGACGGTGATTCGATATGGGTATTTTTTCCGGGCTTTTCCGTTCCAGGGATAAGCCCCAGAACCGCACTGCAGGCAGCGCCTACAGCTTTTTCTTTGGAGGAAGTGCTGCGGGCAAACGGGTCAATGAACGGTCTGCCATGCAGATGACGGCGGTGTATTCCTGCGTCCGTATCCTGGCGGAAGCGGTGGCAGGTCTGCCGCTGCACCTCTACCGTTACAAGGAGGACGGTGGCAAGGAGAAAGCCATCGACCATCCGTTGTATCTGCTCCTGCATGACGAGCCGAACCCGGAGATGAGTTCTTTTGTGTTCCGGGAAACGCTCATGACGCACCTTTTGCTGTGGGGAAATGCTTACGCACAGATTATCCGCAACGGAAAAGGTGAAGTGATTGCCCTCTATCCGCTGATGCCGGATCGGATGACAGTCAATCGTGACAGCGAGGGACAGCTTTATTACGAATACACCGTCAGCATGGATGACGCGCCTACGGTCAAAGGCAGTCTTGTCCGGCTGAATCCGTCCGATGTGCTGCACATCCCAGGGCTTGGCTTTGACGGGCTGGTGGGCTATTCCCCTATCGCTATGGCGAAGAACGCCATCGGCATGGCGATTGCCTGTGAGGAATACGGGGCGAAGTTCTTTGCCAACGGTGCGGCCCCCGGCGGCGTGCTGGAGCATCCTGGGACGATCAAAGACCCGCAGCGTGTCCGGGAAAGCTGGCAGTCCACCTTTGGCGGTTCGGCGAACAGCAATAAGATCGCCGTGCTGGAGGAGGGCATGAAATACACGCCCATCGGCATCTCCCCGGAACAGGCGCAGTTTCTGGAGACAAGGAAGTTCCAGATCAATGAGATTGCCCGCATCTTCCGGGTGCCGCCCCACATGGTGGGCGACCTGGAAAAATCCAGCTTTTCCAACATTGAGCAGCAGTCTTTAGAGTTTGTGAAATACACGCTGGAGCCTTGGCTGGTGCGCTGGGAGCAGTCCATCCAGCGGACGCTTTTTTCCCCGGAGGAAAAGAAGCGGTATTTTGCCAAGTTCAACGTGGAAGGGCTGCTCCGGGGCGATTATGCCAGCAGAATGTCCGGCTACGCTACGGCAAGGCAGAACGGCTGGATGAGCGCCAACGACATCCGGGAACTGGAGAACATGGACCGCATCCCCGCCGAGGAAGGCGGAGACCTGTACCTGATCAACGGCAATATGCTCCCGCTTAGAAACGCCGGGGCTTTTGCAGATACACAAACGGGAAAGGAGGAAAACCCCGATGAAGAAGTTCTGGAAGTGGAAGAACCAGGCGGCGACGGAGACAGCTCCGGCGGAACGGACGCTGTTCCTGAACGGCACTATCGCCGAGGAAAGCTGGTTTGACGATGATGTCACACCCCAGCTTTTCAAAGAGGAACTGATGGCTGGGGACGGCGATATTACCGTCTGGATCAACAGCCCCGGCGGGGACTGTGTGGCGGCTGCCCAGATCTACAATATGCTCATGGACTATCCGCACAATGTCACGGTCAAGATTGACGGCATCGCAGCATCCGCTGCCAGCGTGATTGCGATGGCTGGTACAAAAGTACTGGTCAGCCCGGTGTCCATGATGATGATCCACAATCCCATGACCGTAGCGATGGGCGATACCGCAGAGATGCAGAAAGCCATCGAGATGCTTGGCAGCGTGAAGGATTCCATCATCAACGCCTATGAGATCAAGACCGGGCTGTCCCGCGCCAAGTTGTCCCATCTGATGGACGCGGAGACCTGGATGGACGCAAACAAGGCGGTGGAGCTTGGCTTTGCCGATGATATTCTCAAACGCTCCGATGTACCGGAGGACATGGAGCCGCCTGCGGTGTCCATGCTGTATTCCAAAGCCGCTGTGAGGGGCTCCCTGATGGATAAGATCGCGGCAAAGTGTAAAACCAACCCTAAGAAAACCGAAGATTCCAAACCTAAGGGCCGCTCTGTAGACAGTCTCTACGAGCGGCTCAATCTTTTGAAACATTAAGGAGGATACCACTATGACGATTCTTGAACTGCGCGAGAAGCGCGCCAAAGCCTGGGAAGCTGCGAAAGCCTTTCTGGATTCCCACAGAAACGATAAGGGCGTCCTGTCCGCCGAGGATGACGCCGCCTATACCCGCATGGAGCAGGAGATCACCGACCTGGGCAAGGAGATCGCCCGCCTGGAACGTCAGGAGGCGCTGGAGGCGGAACTGAACCGCCCGGTGAACAAGCCCCTGACGGGTAAGCCCATGAGCGGCAAGGAGGAGACTAAGACCGGCCGCGCCACCGATGAGTACCGTTCTAACTTCTGGAACATGATGCGCTCCAAAGCACCGATGCCCTCTGTGGTAAATGCCCTGCAGATCGGGACGGACTCCGAGGGCGGCTATCTGGTACCGGACGAATATGAGCGCACCCTGGTAGAGGCACTGGAAGAGGAAAATGTATTCCGCCAGCTTGCCAGGGTGATCCAGACCTCCAGCGGCGACCGGAAGATCCCGGTGGTGGCGACCAAGGGAACCGCCTCCTGGATCGATGAGGAAGGCGCCTACACGGAGAGCGATGATTCCTTCGGCCAGGTATCCATCGGGGCGTATAAGCTGGGGACGATGATCAAGGTTTCCGAGGAACTGTTAAACGACAGTGTCTTTGACCTGGAAAGCTACATCTCCCGTGAATTTGCCCGCCGTATCGGCGCCAAGGAGGAGGAAGCCTTCTTTACCGGGGACGGTTCCGGCAAACCCCTGGGCATCCTGGCAGCCAGCGGCGGCGCAGAGACCGGCATCACTGCCGCATCTGCCACCGCGATTACCGCCGATGAACTGATCGACCTGTTCTACTCCCTGAAATCGCCCTACCGCCGCAACGCTGTGTGGGTGCTGAACGATTCCACCATCAAGGCAGTCCGTAAACTGAAAGATGGCAGCGGCCAGTACCTGTGGCAGCCTTCCCTGACTGCCGGAACGCCGGATACCATCCTGGGCCGTCCTGTGCGTACTTCGGCCTATATGCCCGCCATCGCCGCCAGCGCAAAGACCATCGCTTTCGGTGATTTCAGCTACTACTGGATCGCAGACCGCCAGGGACGTTCCTTCAAGCGCCTGAACGAACTGTATGCGGCAAACGGTCAGGTGGGCTTCCTCGCTTCCCAGCGCGTGGACGGCAAGATGATCCTGCCGGAGGCTGTCAAGGTGCTGGTACAGAAAGCATCGTAAGGGAGGGCTGACAGATGAGTTACAACGGAAAGAACTACATGGAGCAGGGCGGCGATAAGTGGGTGATCGGAGGCACCCTCGAAATCAAGGAGGGGGCTTCTGTTACCGGTTTGCCCGCCGCCGAGGTTCCCCAGGCGGCAAACCAGGCAGACAGTGTTGCGGAGGATGTTTCCACTCTGGTTTCTGATTTCAACGGCCTGCTGGCCAAGCTGAAGGCAGCGGACCTGATGGCATCCAGTTAAGGAAGGGGGCGGCGGTGATGGACACTCTGCTGGAAAAAGTCAAAGCAAACCTGATTCTGGAACATTCGGTGGATGACGCGCTTTTGCAGAGCTACATCACCGCCGCTGTTTCCTACGCGGAGAGCTACCAGCATATCCAGGAGGGCTATTACACGGAGAATGCGATGCCGGCCACCACCGAACAGGCGGTGATCATGCTGGCATCGCATTTCTATGAGTCCAGGGACGGTTCCACGGGCGGATTCTTTGCTGATAACACAAACGCGGCACAGCAGGTCTGGAACACGGTCAACCTTCTGCTTCGGCTCGACCGAAACTGGTGCGTTTAGCACCAGTGGGGTCCCCGGAAAGCCGTATGGCTTTTTGGGGAGAGGAGGAACAACGGAATGAGCGAGCTTTTCGTGCCCCAACGGAAACGAGCGATATGGAGTTTGTGACGACGAGGAAGGTGTGACATGAGCTTTGGAAAGATGAACACCTTCATCTCCATTGTGGAAAAACAGTTCACGCAGGATGATGAGGGCTTTAAGACGGAAACGGATGTGACCGTGGCAGAGGTACGCGCTTACCGGGAAGGCCGGCACGGCAGTGAGAAATGGGCCAACATGGCATCCTTTTCCACTGCCACCGACCTTTTTCAATTCCGCGTGATACCCGGCGTTACGGTCACAACCGATATGCGCATCCTCTGTGACGGGCATACCTTTGAGATTACTTCGGTGGAGGATATCAAAGGCAGGGGGATGTATCTGGAAGTACTGGTACAGGAGGTGAAACCAGGTGGCTAAAGCGACATGGAGGATGCCGGATGATTTCCTGATGAAGGTATCCCGGCTGGCGGATAAAACCGATGAGATTCTCCCGAAGGTGCTGGAGGCGGGTGCGGAGGTTGTGGAGGACAAGGTGCGCTCCAACCTGCAGGCGGTTATCGGCAGCGGGACGAAGTATGAGTACCGAAGCACCGGGGAGCTTCTTCGCTTCCTTGGCACATCTCCCGCCCTGCAGGATAAGAATGGGGACTTCAATGTGAAGGTGGGCTTTTCCGAGCCAAGGTCGGACGGCGACAGCAACGCCAAGATCGCCACCATCCTGGAATACGGCAAAAGCGGCCAGCCTGCAAAACCCTTCTTAAAACCGGCCCGTTCCTCTTCCCGGAATGCTTGTATCAACGCCATGAAGGCGAAGCTGGACGAGGAGGTGGAGAAGATTTGAATCTGCTTTCGGAAATCAAGGCTGCGGTCACCGGCTGCGGACTGTCTGTGGAGACAGGCGTGTTCTCCGGGGAGCCGCCGGAGGAATATGTGGTGGTTACGCCTTTGGCGGATACTTATGAACTCCACGCGGATAACCTGCCGGGGTATGAAACCCAGGAGGCGCGGCTCTCCCTGTTCTCCAAAGGAAACTATCTGAAGAGGAAGAGGCAGCTTTCAAAGGCGCTCCTTGCCGCTGATTTTGTGATTACGGACAGGCGGTACATCGGTCATGAGGACGATACCGGCTACCACCACTATGCCATTGACGTGGCAAAACTGTATGGATTGGAGGAATGAACTATGGCTACCATTGGCCTTGATAAACTTTTCTACTCGAAGATTACCGAGGGTGTAAATGGCGATGAGACTTACGCCGCCCCGGTGGCTTTGGCAAAAGCCATGACCGCCGAGCTTTCCGTGGAACTGGCGGAAGCTACGCTGTACGCGGATGATGGCGCGGCGGAGGTCGTGAAGGAGTTCCAGAGCGGGACGCTGACGCTGGGTGTGGACGATATTGGGAAAGGCGTGGCGGAAGACCTGACCGGGGCGGTGATCGATGAAAACGGCGTCCTGATCTCCGCATCGGAGGACGGCGGCGCTCCGGTTGCCATCGGCTTCCGGGCCAAGAAAGCAAACGGCAAATACCGCTATTTCTGGCTGTACCGCGTGATTTTTGGTATCCCGGCCACCAACCTGACCACCAAGGGCGAGAGCATCGAGTTTTCCACCCCTTCCATCGAGGGGACGGTGACCCGCCGCAATAAGGTGGACGGCCAGGGCAAGCATCCCTGGAAAGCGGAGGTGTCCGAGGATGACTCCGGTGTGTCTCCCACGGTTATTTCAGGCTGGTACGATGAAGTCTATGAGCCGTCCTATGCGGATCAGACATCTGACACAGGCGGCGAAGGGTAAGGAGGTTTTGAGATATGGATGAAAGAACAGCTACTGTCAATATCGGCGGGCAGGAATATGAAATGCTCCTGACTACCAGGGCGACCAAGGCCATCGCCGGACGCTACGGCGGATTGGAGAACCTGGGCGAGAAACTGATGAAAGCGGAGAACTTTGAGATGGCGCTGGACGAGATCGTGTGGCTGATTACCCTTCTGTGCAACCAGCCGATCCTCGTCCACAACCTGAAACATCCGGAGGACAAAAAGCCGGAGTTGACCGCCGAGGAGGTGGAACTTCTCACCTCCCCAATGGAACTGACGGACTATAAGGACGCCATCATGGAGGCCATGTACCGGGGTACGAAACGGAATATCGAAAGTGAGCCGGAGGGAAAAAACACGGCGGCCGGGTAAGTGATGAAGAATTGTTTACCCGGCTTTTGTATTACGGGACGGCGCAGCTTCATCTTTCCCTGGATGAAACCATGCTCCTTCCATTCGGCCTGCTTATGGACCTGTGGGAGTGCCCCAGGCAGTTTTTGGGGCTTGCGAAGCCAAAGCAGGAACTGACGATTGATGATGTCATTCCCTATGGAATTTAGCGCGAGAGGAGGTGCGGCTTGTGGCGGACAATTTTGGCCTGAAAATCGGCATTGAGGGCGAGAAGGAATTTAAAAAGGCTTTGTCAGAGATCAACCAGTCCTTCAAGGTGCTGGGTTCCGAGATGAAGCTGGTTTCCTCGCAGTTTGACGCCAACGATAAATCCATCCAGGCTCTTTCCGCAAGGAATACCGTTCTGAACAAGGAAATTGACGCCCAGCGCCAGAAGGTTGAAACGCTGCGGGCTGCCCTCCAAAACGCATCCGAGTCCTTTGGGGAAAACGACCGCCGGACGCAGAACCGGCAGATCCAGCTTAACAACGCGGAAGCCGCCTTAAACGGCATGGAACGGGAACTTTCCGCCAATGAGCGGGCTATTGAGTCCCTTTCCCAGCAGGAGACGGAGGCGGCGGACGCCACAGAGCGGCTTTCCCAGGAGATTTCCCGTCAGGAAGAGGAACTGGCCGGGATGAAACGCGCCTATTCCAATGCGGTTCTGGAGTACGGGAAAGTCTCCAGCGAGGCAAAGGAACTGGAGGGACGCATCTCCCAGCTTTCCGGGGAACTGCGGGAAAACCGGGAGCGGATGAAGGATGCCGGGGATGTGGCAGAGGATTTCGGCGATTCGCTGGAGGACGCCTCCAACGGTGCGGATAAATTAGGCTCCGGCCTTTCGGTCGCCACGGTGGCGATGGGCAACCTCATCTCCTCCGGCATCCAGGCGGCGTTAAGCGGCATCCAGGAGCTTGGCAGCGCCATCTGGAACCTGGACGAAGCCACGGAGGAATACCGGGTGGCCCAAGGCAAGCTGACTACCGCCTTTGAAGCGGCCGGCTACAGCGGCGAAGCGGCGCAGAAGTCTTACAACGAGTTTTACAAGATCCTTGGCGATACGGATACGGCAACGGAAGCCTCACAGCTTTTGGCACAGCTTGCCCAAAACGAGCAGGACATCACCAAGTGGACAAACATTGCCGCAGGCGTTTACGGCACTTTTGGCGATGCCCTCCCCATCGAGGGCATGATCGAGTCCGCCAACGAAACAGCCAAGGTGGGACAGGTTACCGGCTCCCTGGCGGACGCCTTAAACTGGGTGGGCATCAGCGAGGATGCCTTCAACGAAAAGCTGGCGGCCTGCTCCAGTGAAAGCGAGAGAAACCGCCTGATCATGGAGACCCTCTCCGGAGCCTATGATGAGGCGAGCGGCGCGTTTTACCGCAACAATGAGGCGATGGTGGCTTCCAGAGAAGGACAGGCGCAGCTTGATGCGACCCTGGCGGGGCTTGGGGAAACCATCTCCAATGTAAAAAACAGCCTCCGGGCAGAGTTCCTCCCGGCAATCTCGGAAGCCATCTCCGCCTTTACCGACATGGTCAACGGCGTGGACGGGGCGGATGAAGCCTTCGCCGGGGCCATTACGGGGCTGGTGAACACGGCGGTTTCCATGCTGCCGCAGTTTGTAAACACCGGGATGCAGATGCTGACCTCGCTGCTTTCCGGCATCATCCAGAGCCTTCCGGCTGTGATGGAAGGCGCGGCGCAGATCATCGTCACGCTGGCCCAGGGCATCGCGGCGGCGGTTCCCACGCTGATTCCGCAGATTGTCCTTGTGGTTACCCAGATCGTGCAGACCCTGATCGAAAATCTGCCGATGATTCTGGACGCGGCGCTGCAGCTTATCATGGGGCTGGCCCAGGGGCTGCTTAATGCCATTCCGGTCCTGATTGCAGCTCTGCCCGCCATCATTACGGCGATTGTGGAGTTTATTGTGGGGGCGATCCCACAGATCATCAATGCCGGGATACAGCTATTGACTTCGCTGGTCTCCGCGCTGCCGGAGATCATCGCGGCCATTGTAGCGGCGATTCCGCAGATCATTGACGGGCTGGTGACCGCCATCCTCGGCAGCATCCCCCAGATCATTGACGCGGGTGTGAACCTGCTGATTTCCCTGATCCAGAACCTGCCGGCCATCATTACTACCATTGTGGGGGCAATCCCACAGATTATTTCCTCGCTGGTAAATGCCATCTTAAACAGCATCCCGCAGATCATCCAGGCAGGCGTGCAGCTATTCGTGTCGCTGATCCAGAACCTGCCCACCATCATCGTGGAGATCGTAAAGGCGGTGCCGCAAATCATTGCGGGGATTGTGAATGCCTTCACCTCATCGATGGGGCAGATCGTCAACATCGGCAAGAACATCGTGCAGGGGCTGTGGCAGGGTATCCAGAGCCTTGCCGGATGGATCTGGGACAAAGTCTCCGGCTGGATTTCCGGCATCTGGGACGGGATCTGCAGCTTCTTTGGCATCAACTCGCCCTCGAAGGAAATGGCCTGGGTGGGCGAGATGCTGGGCAGGGGCCTTGCCGGCGGTATTGAGGACAGCGCCGGTGAAGCGGTCAGCGCCGCAGAGGATCTAAACAACGGCATCCTGGGCGTGATGAATGGCCTGGCGGCGGATATGCAGTCCGCAGTCCCGTCAAACTTTGCCTTTGACACAGCCGGGGCGGTGGGTTCTGTGGCCGGCAGTATGGGCGGAACAGGCGGCTCCTCTTTTGGAACCCTCATCACCATCCAGCAGATGATCGTCCGCAGCGAGGATGACATCCGCAGGATTTCCCAGGAACTATACAACCTGATCCAGACCGGCTCCCGCGCCCAGGGACGGTTCAGCACTGCTTAGGGCTCCCGCAAAGCCGTATGGCTTTGTGGGAAGAGGACGAGCAACGGAATGAATGAGCTTTTCACGCTTGCGTGGAAACGAATGATATGGAGTTTGCGAGGACGAAAGGAGGTGCCTTTGTGGGCTTTTCCTATAACGACATCACATCCAAGAGCATGGGCTTAAAGGCAAGGCTGACCTCCTGGCAGGTCAGCGGGAGTCTGCGGAACTTTACTACAACGGTTCCCGGTAAATACGGCGTGACGGATTTCGGCGCGGACTTTGACTACCGGGAGATCGTGGTCTCATGCAGCATCTTCCCCAGGCACAGTTTTTCCGCCCTGGTTTCCACGCTGGACGATATCGCCGCATGGCTTGACCCGGTGGGCGGCTTAAAGCAGCTCATCCTGGATGATGTGCCGGACCGGTACTTCATGGCAAGGCTGAACGCGGCGGTGGAGTGTGAACGGCTGCTGCGTTCTTCCGGCAGCTTTGACCTGACCTTCTTCTGCCCGGACCCCTTCGGCTATGCCATCGAGGATGAGACCTTTTCCATCACGGAAGCAGGAAACAGCACGGTCACGCGGCTGATTGGGAACATGGAGTCCAACCCCATTTACCGCATTGAGGGCGAGATTACCTCCGGGGCAGGCAATTCCATCAGTATTACAACCAACGGGCAGGAATTGAAGATCGTCAATGCCTCCCTTGCGGCGGGAGAAACGCTGGTGGTGGATACCGACCGGATGACCGCCTATGTGGAGGACGCGGACGGGATG
>OGUQ01001881.1_pt1 | contig 15930 bp, 13 predicted proteins | sample 1574701 | NCBI WGS metagenome assembly OGUQ01 (sample SAMEA2582087, study PRJEB24529) | metagenome | biome: Human gut stool | place: China | collected 2011 | reverse complement strand
CTCCCCTGCCTGAAGGCAGGGGGCTCCGCGCCTAAATTTGATGAAATTCACTGTCGTCATCGATAACTATTGTGCTAAGTCAGGCATGCTCGCTGAATGGGGCTATTGCAGCCTTTTAGAGACAGAGCATGGCAACGTGATGATTGATACCGGCGGAACCGGTCATGTTTTAAGACACAATCTCGACTTTCTCAAAATTGATCTCAAGAAAGTTAGGGCTTTAGTCCTTTCTCACAGCCATCACGACCATATCTCGGGCCTCTTGGATATTGTTTTCAGCTGTCCTGGGATTCCGATCTACGCCGGTAAAGGCATCGAGATTGAGAGAAGAGGAGATGCCGATGCATCAAGAAGAAGCGGCGGCGTGCCTGTGGGTCATTTTCCTAATGCACACCTCATCGAGGATTATGTAGAAATCGTGCCTGGCGTATATGCCTTCCGAGTCCCTGAGCAAAATCGCCGTTCTCAATATGTTTGCTGCCGCAACATGTGGGAAGTTGCTCCTGACGGGCAAATTATTGCTGACCGCTTTGAAGACGATGTCTCCTTGGCAGTAAAAGGAGAAAAGGGCTGGAGCTTGCTGCTTGGCTGCGCACATGCGGGATTACCGAACATTATGCAGAGAGCAAAAGACTTGTTTGCCATCGAACGTCTGCACATGGTTGTCGGAGGCTCCCACCTTTGTGGTGTCGATCCTGAAGATTACGGCGTTTGGTTTGATCGACTGGCTGAGTTTCCTGTCGAAAAATGGCGCCTGAATCATTGCACGGGATTTAAAGCCGCGGCGGCCATGGCTGCTAGATTCGATGATGTTGACTGGGCCGGTGCGGGCTGCCGCTACGTACTCTAATTCACGAAAAGGAAGCGAAAATGATCAAGCAATTCATTGCGGATGCCTTCACAGATAAGATTTTTCACGGAAATCCTGCCGCCATCTGCCTTCCTGAACGCTGGCCGGATGACAAACTGATGCAGGATATTGCTTCCGAGAACAACCTCTCGGAAACGGCTTTTGTGGTGAAGGAAGACAGCGGCTGGAAACTTAGATGGTTTACGCCGGGCGGCGAAATCGATTTGTGCGGGCACGCAACACTGGCTACTGCATTCGTGCTAATGAACTTTTCGAGCCTGATCTAACCGAGGTTCAATTTTCCACGCTCAGCGGAAAACTTTCCGTAAAGAAAAAGAACGATCTCTACGAAATGGATTTTCCGGCGTACGAACTTAAGAGAATTGAGGTCACTGAAGCAATGGAAAAGGCTATCGGTTGTAAGCCGTTAGAAGCCTGGATCGGCCGTGACTTAGTTTGTGTACTTGAAAACGAGGATCAAGTTATCCAAGCCAAACCAGATCTTGAAAAGGCCAAAGCTTTAGACGGTTTACTTTTGCACATAACTGCCAAAGGAAAAGACAAGTACGACTGCGTGAGCAGGACGTTTGCACCGAAATTAGCCGTAGACGAAGATCCGGTATGCGGATCCGGCCATTGCCACTTAGTGCCGCTATGGTCGGAAAAGCTTGGAGAGAAAGGGATATTGGCCTACCAGACTTCTTCTCGAGGAGGCGTCCTTTACTGCGAGCTTGACGGAAAGCGGGTCAAACTTGCAGGTAAAGCCGCCCTTTATTCTCGCGGAGAACTGTGCATCGAAGTCTATAGAGCTTCAATGCAAACCGGAGTTTGCTGTCTGTATACGATTTGATCTGCTGCTTAATTTAGATCGTGTACATGACGGCAAAATAATGCGTGACGCTTCCGCCTAAGACAAATAAATGCCAAACCGCATGGTGATAAGGAAGTCTTTGCCAGTTATAGAAGATCGTACCGAAGGAATAGAGCAGACCTCCGGCTACAAGCAGGACTAAGCCAGTGACGGGCAGGGCTTCTACAACCGGTTTAAAGGCAAACAGAACCAGCCAACCCTGAAAGAGATACAGGAAGGTGTTAAGCTTGTCGCTTTTCTTCATCAGCCAGGGCTGGAAAATAATACCGAAGGCAGCAATAATCCAGCAGGCCGTGCAAATCGTGATGCCGATCCAATTCGGCATCAGATTCAGCATAAAAGGCGTGTAGGTTCCTGCGATCAAAAGAAAAATGCAGGAGTGGTCAACATACTGGAGCGCCTTTTTGGCTCTGACGTTCGGTATAGCGTGATATAGTGTACTTGCTAAATAAAGAACGATCAGAGAAGACCCGAAAATACTAAAAGTAGTTACAGCCAAAGCATTTCCGTGCCGGATTCCGTAAAGAATTAAGAAGACAAGTCCCACTATGGAAGCAACGACCGCCAAGCCGTGGGAAATAGCGTTGGCAATCTCCTCACCGCAGGTGTAAAACTTCTCCTGCGTTCTCAGAAAACCTGAATAAGTACAGTCCATTCTTATCTAGTCGGTTTCTTTCGAAACCGCCTCCCTTATGTCTGATTGTTAATCCCAATATAAAAGTCTCAGAGATCCCTAACGAAAGTAAAAAAGCTGACTTTGTAACAAAGCTATTCACAGCGAGGCAGATAGGCAAAACTCGTCTTCTGCCTCAGGCGCATGAACTGGCAATGGGTTAAGATTTCTGAATCCTCTAATACACAAGGAGATTTTTTGTGAAAGTTTTTGCTCAGAACAGAACAGCAGCTTTTGATAAGAGGGCTGTTATTAAGTGTGCTGTCGCTGTTGCTCTGTTAGTTGCTGCGTCTAAGGTTTCTTTTGCGATCGGTCCTGTTCCTCTAACCATGCAGACATTTGCCGTCGCTGTCGTCGGCGCTTGGCTCGGAACACGCCAGGGCGTCGCCGCTGTTATCGCATACTTAGCCCTCGGTTTTGCAGGACACGGCGGACACAGTAAGCAGCCTTGCGGAAGAGGCGCTTTGATGGGTCCGACTGCCGGTTACTTAGTTTCTTTCCCGATGGCCGCTGCCATCAGCGGTTTGCTTGCTGAAAGAGGCTGGACAGGCAAACGTGTTTTTGCTTCCTTCATCAGCCAGTACGCCGCCAATATTTTCATTGTCGCTTTCGGCGCACTCTGGCTTTCTGCTTCCATCGGCGTAGAAAAGGCTGTTCTGGTCGGCTTTGTGCCGTTTGTCATCGGCGCCTTGCTTAAGGCAATCCTTGGCACCGCAGTTCTGTATGCAAAAGAATTAAGCAGCAGACAATAATAAGAATATTCCTTGAAGGCATAATCCGGAGGTATTAATCTTCGGATTTTTTTATGCTTATTCAAGAGGTTGGCTTGTATCACATTACTCAGGGTTTTTTCTTATAAACTTTGGGATGTATCCCAATCCTGAGCTAAGTCTTAAATTTCACATATCGAAACAATCAATGTTTCGAATCACCTCGATCACGGAGAAAACATATGAAAGTTAAGACTCTTTTGAGCTTTGCCACAGCACTCTGCTGTGCAGCCGCTTTCAGCATGAGCGCCCAAGCTCAGTTGAAAAATTCGCCGATGCATGCCAACCTTCCTGACAATGCAACAACAAAAGATTGCTTGGTTTGCCATCAGTCCTATCAGGCTGTAGCTCAAAAAACAGCCAAGATGAATCCGAATCCTCACAGCAACCACCGCGGTGAACAAAACTGCACCAACTGCCATAGCGTTAAGGGCAAACCGCACCTCGAATGCAATGACTGCCATACATTCGCAATCAAGATGAAAGGAGAATAATAAAATGACAAGCGTATCTCGTCGTACTTTCCTTGGAACAGCCGCTGCTGCTTCCGTTAGCGCTGTCGCTGCTCCTGCAATGGCTGCTTCCACTTCCGGAAACAATCTTCCTGCCAAATGGGATGACACAGTTGACGTCGTCGTCTTGGGCTGCGGCGGTGCCGGTATGATGGCCGCCTGTCAGGCACACGATGCCGGCGGTAAAGTTGCCGTTTATGACGCAGGTCAGTCTCCCTTCCATACAGCTACCAACCTCTGCGGCGGCTTGTTCACAGCTTGGGGTTCCAAGATGCAGAATGCCGACCCCGAAGGCCGTAAAGACTCCTGGCAGCAGTTCGCCGAAGACATCATGGCTTATGGTAACTACATGAGCTTGAAGGAACCGGTTTACTGCTTCGCAAAGAACTCCGGCAAAGCATTCGACTTCCTTGAAGACGCCGGTCTTGCCAAACATCACCTTGAACCGTATGCCGGCCACAGCCGTCTGCGCGCTCACCGTCAGGACTCTTTCAAGGGCCGTGACTACATTGAAGTTCTGGTCAAACAGCTCGACAAGCGCGGTATCAAGATCAACCACGGTATGGGCGTTACCAAGTTCTACTATGACCCGGCTACTAACACCGTTGTCGGCGTTCAGGTAGGTGAAGGCGACAAAGCCAAGAACGTCAAGGCCAATAAGGGCGTTATTATGGCTACCGGCGGTATCACCGGCACACCGCAGTCTCTGGACCGCTGGGTTCCGAGCGTTGCAGGTAAGGGCGTTGCCATCGGCGGTCCGAAGAATGACGGTACAGCTATGATGGTTGCTGTTCGCGACGTCGGCGTTCCTCTGTCTCACATGCAGTACATCGCTTCTTATCCCTGCGGTATCGTTGTCAACGGACGTAACGGCCCGTACTGCCGCTGGTGGTTCATCACCAATAACGGCGGTATCTTGGTCAACAAGAACGGTCAGCGCTTCATTACAGAAAAAGAAGGTATCTGCCACGTTACTCCGTCCCTGGCTTCTCAGCCTGACGGCTGCCACTATGTCCTCTGCGACCAAGCCGGTTGGGACCGTACCCTCAGCAAGATCAAACTCGGTGCTTTGATCGGTCTGCCGAGCTGGCCTGCCGAACGTGTTGAAGCAGAATTCAAAGTCGGTAAGAACCTCTGGAAATGCGATACTCTTGAAGAACTCTGCCAGAAGTCCGGTATGAACCTTGACGGTCTGAAGAAACAGATCGCCACATGGAACGAAGCAGCTAAGAACCATAACGACCTGCAGTTCGGCCGCAGCGACAAGGATATGTATCCTCTCGGCAAAGGCCCGTACTACATGATCCGTATGGAACCGTGGAACAACCTCTCCTGCGGCGGTGTTCGTGTTAACGAAGACCTCCAGGTTCTGGGTTGGGACATGAAACCTGTTAACCACTTCTATGCAGCCGGTGAAACCGTTGCCGGTGTTCACGGAGCCTTCTACTGCGGCGGTAACGCCTGCGGCTTCGCTCACACCTCCGGTTGGGTTGCAGGCCAGAAGGTTATGGGCAAACAGATCGGTTAATTCTCCTGTGATCTGACGAGAGAATGGGGCGCCGCAAGGCGTCCCTCTCCGATAATTTGGATGGGAACGGCGTCTTCGGGCGCCGTTTTTTGTGCGCTCGGCATGAGCGAACTCTACAGGGTGGAAGTCCCGAAGTGCAGGCGGTGGCGCCAAGCACATAGCCAGAGGCAAGACCTGAACCGCGAGGTTCCGACTGAAGGAAGCCCGAGGCAAACCATAGACCTTGCGAACAGGAACGGTTTCAGGCAATTGTCGTCGGGTAAGACTGCAAAACAAGTCGAAGCCCTGACAACTGACTTCCTCAAAGGCAGGGGATGGTCGTGGTTGGGTTGTTTTAGGGGTTAACATGTTGAGAAACCGCTAAAAAAAACAGAGTAACCTGGCTTACCAGACCGGGTGGGCAGTGGTGTGAGAGGGTGTTCGCTGAAAATCAGTGAAACCCTGCTCGATTACGTTCCAAAAACGGCTCAGTGATGGGAAATTTTCCGAGTTAGGATTTAGATTTTTGACTAACTATTTCTTAGCCTTCTCCAATTATTAGAAGAAGGCGAAAAGAATGCTTCCTGATACACAAGTTCTCAAAAGAGTTTTCGATGAACTAAAAAGGCAACGATTGTCTCTTCAACGCCCGTGCGCCAGCCAGGCAAAATCACATTGAAATTTTCCATAAAGGAAGTATCAAATTCTTCCGAAAGCGGAACCGGCTCTTCTTCGGCAAAACTGAGTTTTGCTAACTTATGGTTGGGCAGGAGGCGAGCCAATGTCGAGTGAATAAAGCTAACGAGCTCGAATAGAGAGGTTTCTCCGTTGGCCGCTAATTTATAAACACCATCAAAACCCGGGTTTGCCAGACATTTAAGAGCGGCAGCGACCGTCATCTGAACCAAAAGATGACGCCCGATAAGGCGAAGCGGTTTATTTCCTGAGACGGTTATCCGTTTGCGGGACAAAATTTTGTCTATCCAATCGGTAATTAAGTTTTTTGTGCTTGAACAATAGAAAACTTCAGGCAATCTAATAAGTAGATGTTCACAGCTGATGAAAGGCGGAATACTTTCTTCCGGCTGCAGCCAGCTGACCAAAAGTGCCTCCTTTGTCTCTAAGGCCTGAGAAAGAGCCGCTAAATAATTTGCGCTTTTTGATTCGAAAGACCTGCCCGAGAATCGAGGAACATAGAAAACTGCATCCGGCTGTATTAGCGTCAGGAATGCTGCAGCAAGTCCGGGATCATTTAACGGGAGCTCGAACTCGGTAGGCTTCCATAAATCGGAATTCTTTTTAAGCTCTGAGGAAAGATAAGGTTCAAAGATTTCCGACTCGCCAAGCTGGGCAAAGCTGTATTGAACCTTGGTCATACAGGGACCCCATCGACAAAATCTCCGACCCAAAGACCTTCATAACTGGGAGGTACCAGTCCGGGACAATGTTCAAAGTAGTCAATAAGCCAATGGACAAAGCGATTGACCGCAACTCTGTCTCGGTCTTTTCTGCTGATATAGATTTGCTGAACAGGAAATTTCCATTCCGGCAAGACTTCGCAAACGGTTCCGTTGGCCAGTTCGTCTAAATAGTAATAGACAGGACAATACGCTCCGATGCCTTTTGAACGCATAACAACCTGCTTAATACCGCCCGGATTATTCAAACGCATATGAGCATGGAAGTGCAGCGGGAAATAGTCGCTTCCTTTTCTTAAAACCATATTCCTTTCGCGGTTTCTGGAAAAGAAAGAAAAAATAGGGTGCTCCGAAAGATCGCGAGGAGAGCGAATCGGATATTTCAGCGAGTTTAAATACTGTGGGGTGGCCGCGAGCATGAAGGAAATGCCGGCAATCAACTTAGAATCGCGCGTCGGAATATTCAGAGGCGTCACTGAGAGCATGACGTCATAGCTGGTAATGGCGTCAGAAGTCATCAGCTCAACGTAACTTAATGACCTCATAGACACTGAAACATCCGGATTGAATTCCAGGTACTTAGAAATTGCGATCGGCATAATGATCTCAGAAAGACCGATCGGGCATGCGATGGTGATCAAGTCCCTGTCGTTATCTCGAGCAACCTGAAGGTCTTTGAACAAAGAGGCCGCATCAAAAACGATACGTCTCATGCGGGAATAGGCCACGGATCCGGCACTTGTGAGCACTAGCTGTTTACCTTTTCTCCGGAAAAGTTCTACGCCTAGGTCTTTTTCGAGCTTATTAATACGTCGGGAAATGGAAGAGGCTTCCACGCCGATCTCTTCCGAAACTTTGGCAATGGAACCACGGGAAACGATCTTAAAGAAAAGACGCCAGGTATCAAGGTCGGAAACAGTACTCACAGTTCATCCTTTCAGCTGAAATCCAGGTTGTAGTTTGTGTGTTTTTGTAACTAACAGGATTGGCAATTAGAACATTATAAATACGCTTATTTATTTGAATATAAACAAATAAAATTAAGGACAATTTGTAATATTTCTGTAAATTGCCTTTTTTGTCATCAATAACACTAAATTTTTGTCATTGTATCAACTGCGGTACTTAGGCACAATAACCATGTCGGACGTAACCAAGGTCCGACGGACATCTCCTGATTGGTTGTTAGATATAAACAGTCTGTTTTGGACTGTGCCTTCTTCAGAAAGAGAGAGCTGAAGAAGGTATTTTTTTGTCCAAAAACTGCCAGACGAAAAATATTCTCTTTATTTCTAGAAGATTCGAATTCTAATCCCGAAAATCTATAATTTTCCGGAATCAAAATAATTATTCTCGTTAGTCTTTGGTTTGTCCGAAGGAAGGCTATATAGCGGTCATTAGCTAGGAAATCGAACTACAAGATTCGTTATTCACGAAATCTCCGTCCTATATTGAAGAAAAAGAATCTTTCAGGAGATTTCAATGTCGCAAGAGAATCTATCGAATTCAGCCGGCCCCAGTTGCCTCAAACGAAGTTTTGGCATGCGGGAAGCGGTGACCATTACCGCCGGTTCTGTGATCGGTGTCGGTCTTTTTACAACCGGATCCAATGTAGTCGGAAACCTCGGTATCGAGGTAATCTTCGCCACCTTATTGGCGCTATTGGTAAGCATTTATCCTGCTCTTCTTTACGCAGAAATGGGGGCTGCACTTCCATATGCGGGCGGAACCTACCAATTTGCCTCGCTTGGACTAGGGAAGGCGGTAGGCGTTTTGGCCGGTTGGAATTTCATTATTTCGCTCGTTGCGGTTACCGGCGGTGAGGCGCTGGCCTTTAGTTATTACTTCAAAACACTTTGTCTTGCTTTCGGATGGCAAATTCCATTGTCTGATGTCGCGGTGGCGTTGATCGTCACGATCGTTTTCATTATTGCCAATGTCTTCGGTGTTAGGTTAACGGGCCGGCTGCAAAACGGCTTTATGTTCTTTTTCTGGGGCGTTGCTGCTATTTGGTTCCTGACAATGATCCCGAATATTGAACTGCCGAATTTTGTAAAGTCGCCGGAATTCATCGCAAAGGACAAAGACTTTACGTTTATCGGCGCCGTGTGCATGATCTGGTGGTGCTTTGCAGGCTTTGAAGCCTGTGTGGCGATGGGAGAGGAGATTCGTTTCCCGAAAATCAATATTCCTCGTGCCATGTTCTTGGCTCCGTTCGTCGTTTTCTGTGTGAACGCATTGTTCCAGTGGTATCTAATCGGTATTACACCGGTAGAGAAATTAGCATCTCTGGCAACGGCTGAAGCTCCTTATGCGGAAGCAATGAAGGCAGCCGGCATCCTAGGATTCCCTCTTGCCTTGCTTGCGGCCGGCATTGCTTTCGGCGGTGATTTCTCAACGTTAAACGCCTCTATTTCAACAACACCGCGTTATCTCTTTACGATGGCTAGAGACGGCGCAATGCCCAAGATTTTTGCAAAGGTCAGCCACCGTTATCAGACACCTTACGTTGCGGTAATAACGCTGGGTGTATTGACCGTTGCTCTGATTGCAACTAACTCATTGCTTTACATTGCAGAACTTTCCTTATTCGCAGATCTTTTCTACTACGTTCTCGGAATACTGGCAGCTTGGGGTTTGCGGAAAAAGCATCCTGAATTAAAACGTTCGTATAAAGCTCCATTGATCATGGTCGGTGCTCCGGTCAGCGCTTTAATTTACTTATATATGATGACTGAGCTGAGTAATGAGGCTTTTTACACCGGCGTTATATGGTGTCTCCTCGGAATTGCTATTTACTGGTGCTGCTCTAAGTATTACGGAGCCGGCGCATCTTTTAAGTTGGATGAAAAAGCTTCCGGCGTTGATGAAATCCCGACACCGGAAGAAAAGAGGAGCATGGACCGCGAATATCATCTTTGGTGGTTCCTCGTAGGAGGATTGAGCATTGTTGCCACGCTGCTTTATTTACTACCGTATTTGATGCACTAAGTTAACCAAAACGTATTTGAGCCTCGTCCTGAGTGACGGGGCTTATTTTTTAACTTGAATCGAAGAATTTTGGGGCCAATCTAAATACGAACTCAGAATTAGATTCTTGCTTAAAGGTGAAAGCGAGAAAGCTCCGGAAGGGGATCAAGGAAAAGAAGATTTCTTAAAAACAAATATCAGAAGTAATCCTAATTCTTTGGTGACGAAAGCGGATTAATAGAAATAAGACAAGTTGAAGTTGTAGTACGTAATCTTTTTTGAAGAAAGAACAAACCTTTGAAAAAGAGAGAAAGCATGTACCTATAGAAACAATACCAAGTTAATGCTCTGAAAGTGAGATTACAAACTTCTTTGAAAACTCGAAGATTTATCGATGGCATCAAAGTGTACTCATATGTTAGGGCAGGGAAGTGTATATTAAATAAAGTAAGTTTGTTTTGATTGTCATCAAAATTGAAAACTAAAATAAATATAAATATCCAGAAGTATTAAATTTAAATTTTTTACAGAATAATAATAACAACATTAAAAAAGTTTTCGGTATATCGTTTGAACAAAACATTTAAATTATTTAAATGTAAAAACAAGTTAGACAAGATAAATTCTTTCTATCTATTATTTAACTTCGTTTCGAGTAGAGCAGGGCAGGCTTTTTCTCATAACTTTCTTTGATAATCTGAAGACTATAAATACATCAATTTCCTGATTCTCTACCATAGAGATTGAAAATTTAATTTGTACAGCAGGAGGGAAGGCCGAGGTGTACATCAGAGAGCTTGGGAAGAAGTTACCGGAAAGTTGTCAACAGAGCGTTGTGAATATATAGAAATAGAAAATTTCTTCGTATAAACAGATGGATAGATGAGTTTATAAAGACTTTTTACGAGCGATAAAAACTCGAAACAGGTTGATTTATTTACTGTATAAACAATCTATTAGAGAATGTTTCAATAGGTTAAATTAGATTAGATCTTTATCTGAAAGAAGATTTGTTCACAATAAAAATCGTTAATTTACAAATAGTTAAGTAGATACTTAAAGGCTTCGTCATTCATACAGTATGATGTACTGTCAATATAACTGTATAGATGATTTATACAGTAAATTCGAGAGGATTGAGAGGGTGGTATCTTAGGTTACCCTGTTATACAAAAATACTCATACCCCTTTGTATAAACAAATAAAAACGTAAAAAAAGGAATGAGGTCGCGTATATTTTTAAAGATTATTATAATCTAATGAAGAAAATGAATAATACAAATAATTAGGTAATTGTGAATTTAAATATACCTTTTAATCTTATTTATATCTCTTTTAAATATTTGACCGTTAAAATAAATTTATTATTATTACTATTGATAGTTGCCTTAAACAGGATTTAATTGTTTTCGTATTTCTTCTTATTGTTAAATCAAATTTAATTTTCTAACGAAAAAGTTAGATATAAATAGAAAAATAATTTTTAATGGCCTGCTTATTTCTAGCTGTAAGCCTTTTCTTTGCCATAGGAAGGAATTCGTCTATTCCTATGCAACACAATCCTTAACCTATTTATTTAATTGAGATATTCATTAAAAAATGAATTCTTATTCGTAGGGGTGAATCTGGATCTCAGAAGGCGTTTTGAAAATTCTTATCTTTAAATCGGCTTGCCTAAGCTTTTTTAGCTAAGATTTTTATGTTGTAATTTTCGAAACGACTATTTTTCTGATCCTTAGGAGATTCTTTATGCAACGCCGCCAGTTAATTAAAGGCTTAGCCGCCGGAGCAATTGTTTCTACTTTGCTTCCTGCATTTGCAGCAGAACCCGTAACCCTCAAAGTCGGAGCTTCTCCCCTTGTAACAGGAGATATTCTTGAGTTCGTAAAACCTGCCCTTGCCAAAAAAGGCATCAATCTCAAGATCATCGAATTTACCGACTATATTCAGCCGAATCTAGCTTTGGCGGATAAAGAAATTGATGCAAATCTTTTCCAACACAAGCCTTTCATGGATAAGTTCTGCCAGGACAGAGGTCTTAAGCTGACGGCTTTGCCTGGCATTTTTATTGCACCTATCGCTCTTTACTCTAAAAAGATCAAAGACGTTAAGGAATTAAAGAAGGGCGACACCATCACGATCCCTAACGATCCGGCGAACGGCGGCAGAGCACTGCAGCTGCTTGCCGGAGCAGGTCTTTTAAAACTAAAAGAGGGTGTCGGGCATGCAGCAACAGTTGAGGACATCATTGATAATCCGTTGAGATTAAGAATCGTAGAAGTCGAGGCTGCGACGCTTCCGAGAACACTTGACGATGCTCGCGCAGCCGTTATTAATCAGACCTACGCGCTGCCGGCCGGCCTTAATCCCGTCAAAGACTCCTTACTCATTGAAAGTAAAGATTCTCCGTATGCAAACATGGTTGCTATCCGTACCGGAGACAATCGCCCAGAACTTGTTGAATTGAACAACGCACTTCACACACCGGAAGTAAAACAATTCATACTTGAGCACTACAAAGGATCTTTGATTCCATCCTTCTAACATTAGGACGCCCCATGAATAAACGCAATTTTTTGATTACTGCTGCACTCAGCGCCGCTCTCTGCTTTTTCGGTACTGCAAACGCCGCTGAGACCTTAAAGATCGGAGCTTCTCCGGTTCCGCACGCTGATATTCTGAAAGTGGTCCAGCCCGAACTCGCTAAAAAGGGCATTGACCTTAAGATTATTGAGTTCTCTGATTATGTTCAGCCGAACCTGGCGCTTTCTGACAAAGATCTGGATGCCAACTTCTTCCAGCATCTGCCTTATTTAGAAGCTTTCTCGAAAGACCATCGCTTAAATCTGGTGTCTGCAGGAGCGGTTCATATTGAACCGATGGGCGTTTACTCCAAGAAAGTAAAGAACTTGACTGATCTGAAAAAAGGTGCCTCTGTCGCCATTCCTAATGATCCGACAAACGGCGGAAGAGCGCTTCAGGTTCTTGCTGCTGCCGGCCTGATCAAAATGAAAGACGGAGTCGGTGTGAACGGAACTCCTCTGGATATCACCGATAATCCGAAGAGAATCCGTATCGTCGAAGTGGAAGCAGCAACACTGCCTAGAGCTTTGGACGATCTAGATGCGGCCGTTATCAATTCTAATTACGCCCTCGGCGCTAAGTTGAACCCCACAAAAGACGCGATTGCCATTGAAGCCAAAGATTCTCCTTATGCAAATGTTGTGGCAGTGAGAGCAGGGGATGAAAACAAACCAGCTATTAAGGAATTGATGAGCTCTCTTCATTCGCCCGAAGTTAAGAAGTTTATTGGGGACAAATATAACGGAGCCGTTGTTCCGGCTTTCTAAGTCGCTAATCGGATGGACGTCAAAGCTGAAAAATCTTGAAAATTACTTCTGACGGTTTATCCATTAGCGGACAAAGGGAAATCCTTCCATTTTGAGACAACAAAAAAACGGCCTTGCGGCCGCTTTTTTTGTTGTTAATGACTATTGAAAGGAGGGTGTCATACCGAAGCGACTGAATTCTCTTTCCTGTTCTTCGATAAGGTCTTCACCGTCTAATTCAAAATTCTTTTCGATATCGATGTCTTCAATGAGAAGACGATTTTCGCCTTTAGATGTCAGTCTAGCCCAGAAAATAGAGCCGGCCGCATCCTTCATTCTGACTTCTGTTTTACCGATGCGATTTAATTGTGCTTCTTTAACCTGAAAAACTGCTTGGTCTACGATCAAGTCCCGAAGAAGATAACCGGCTGCAATACCCAGCGTAGCAGCGATGCCCTCACCAATCTTGGAAATGATTCCGCTCTTTTCAACCGTGACCCAGCCGCTTTCTCTCCGCGTGGAGCAGAAAACACATTCATTCGTTTCTTCGGTATATCCAAAAGTCTGATTAATGTCTTTATCGGCAGTTTCTAAAACCTGTAAAGCGCCGTTTGTGTACTTAGACATTTTTCATTTCCCTTAATTAAATTTCATTGAACTTTCGTCTTGGTCGCTATATTGAAACAAAGCAAAGAAAGGGACAATAGCGTAAACCCCCAGCAGAACTCACTTTGAGCCAAATTATGGAAAAACCCTTAAGTGATTGGCGAAACAAATTAGGAGATTTCCCTTAGAAATGCCCATTTTGACTGAAAAATTAGTTCGCAGGGCAAATAAAAAAACATAAAAAAAGAAAACCAAAATGGGGCGGAAAATAGGGAGGGTGAATAAAATTACTGTGTTACCGTTTTTACAATTTAAGAAAGACACGAACTAGAGTCGTGAAAATTCAGATGATTCCTTAAGGTTGTTGTAAGAAAGAGACAGCTCAAAATTATCCTCATATTGGTGAAAACACCTATACAACTTTGGATATTCCATGTTAATCGTACAAATTGAAAAAAACAGTAAATTGCAAAAAGGGTATTTTATTCCATTAAACCAACAAATTAAGACCAATTCACTATAGGTTGGAAGGGTAAGAAAAAGACAAAATTCATCCTTTTTTTCAATTTTTCATTAAGTGAAACTACTTAGTTTTGTTTTTGACCTCTTTAAATCCATTGTCTTTTGTCCGAAGTTGTTCTAAATTTCAGCTCAACAGTTTTAGGTGCAATTGTTTTTCATGGTCAACCCTAATAGGTAGCGGATTTGACAGAGAAATTATTCGCACCTGAATTTGTTGGTTTTTTACCCCATGCTGCCGAAAGGTGCCACCCGTCTTTTCGGTTAACTTGGATCAAGGAGATCTACTAAATGAAAGTTATTTATACGGATGTACTGGTCATCGGCGCAGGTCTTGCCGGTCTGCGTATGGCCGTCGGTGCCAAACGCCGCGGACATGATTCCATCATCCTCTCTCTAGTTCCCCCTAAACGTTCCCACTCCAAAGCCGCTCAGGGCGGTATGCAGGCTTCTCTGGCCAATGTGATTAAGGGCGTCGGCGACAATGAGGATGTCCACTTCGGCGACACCGTTCGCGGTTCCGACTGGGGTGCAGACCAGGAAGTCGTTCGTATGTTCGTTAATACTGCTCCTAAAGCTGTCCGTGAACTGGCTGCTTGGGGCGTGCCCTGGAGCCGTATCACTCCGGGTGACCGTCAGGTTATTATCAACGGCGAAAAAGTTACTATTACCGAACGTAAAGAAGCAGCCGGCCTGATCGGTCAGCGTGACTTCGGCGGTACAAAGAAATGGAGAACCTGCTTCGTTTCCGACGGTACCGGCCACGCTATGCTGAACGCTGTTTCCGATCGCGCTATCGCTCTCGGTATTCCTATTCACGAACGTGTTGAAGCCATCGCTTTGATCCACGACGGTTCCCGCTGCTACGGCGCTGTCGTTCGTGACCTTATCACTGGTGAACTCATCGGTTACGTTGCCCGAGCTACTGCTATCGCAACCGGCGGTGCAGGTAAGATCTTCCGCGTTTCTACAAACGCTCAAATCTGTGAAGGTACCGGCCACGCTATCGCTCTGGAAACAGGAGTTGCTATGTGCGGTAACTTGGAAGCTGTTCAGTTCCATCCGACGGGTATTTTCCCGGCCGGTATTCTGGTTACTGAAGGCTGCCGCGGTGACGGCGGTCTGCTTCGCGACGTCGACGGCCATCGCTTCATGCCGGACGTTGAACCTGAAAAGAAAGAACTTGCCTCTCGTGACGTCGTTTCTCGTCGTATGGCAGAACGTATTGCTCAGGGCAAGGGCGTTAAGAGCCGCTTCGGTGAACACCTCTGGCTCGACATCACGCTGCTCGGTGAAAACCACATTAAACACAACCTTCGTGAAGTTTACGAAATTTGCCATTACTTCCTCGGCGTTGACCCGACGAAGGATTGGATCCCGGTTCGTCCGGCTCAGCACTACACCATGGGCGGTGTCCGCACCAACCCGAACGGCGAATCTCAGACTCTGAAGGGCCTGTTCGCTGCCGGTGAAGCTGCTTGCTGGGATATGCACGGCTTTAACCGTCTCGGCGGTAACTCCGTTGCTGAAACCGTTGTTGCCGGTATGATCATCGGCGAAACAATCGCTGACTTCTGCGACAAGCCTGAAAACGCCATCGACATTCCGACCCGCGTTGTTTACGACTTCATCAAGCGCGAACAGTCCAAGCTGGACGCCTTCGTTAAGAACAACGGCAAAGAAAACATGGCTGAGATCCGCACTCGCATGCAGGAAATCATGACGAGCAAGATCGGCATCTTCCGTAATGAGAAGCAGATGAGCGAAGCTGTTGATGAACTCCAGCAGCTGCTCGAACGCTCCTACAACATCAGCGTGAAGAACGACATCGGCAACAATCCGCAGCTCGTGTACGCCTACCGTACCCGCAAGATGCTGAAGGTTGCTCTGACGGTTGCCTGCGGC
>OGUQ01001866.1_pt1 | contig 15992 bp, 8 predicted proteins | sample 1574701 | NCBI WGS metagenome assembly OGUQ01 (sample SAMEA2582087, study PRJEB24529) | metagenome | biome: Human gut stool | place: China | collected 2011 | reverse complement strand
GTATGAAAGAGCAGCTGCTGTAGGCTCGTTGATAATTCTCTTTACATCAAGACCTGCAATCTTACCTGCATCCTTAGTAGCCTGACGCTGTGCGTCTGTAAAGTAAGCAGGAACTGTAATAACTGCCTGTGTTACCTTTTCGCCGAGGTATGCTTCAGCGTCTGCCTTTAACTTTGAAAGAATCATAGCTGAAATTTCCTGCGGTGTGTACTGTTTGCCGTCAATTGATACTTTATATGATGTACCCATTTCTCTCTTAATAGAAGAAACTGTCTTGTCAGGGTTTGTGATAGCCTGGCGCTTTGCAACCTGACCTACCATACGCTCGCCGTCTTTTGAGAAAGCAACAACGGAAGGAGTTGTTCTTGCGCCCTCGGCGTTAGGAATAACTACAGGCTCGCCGCCTTCGATAACTGCTACACAAGAGTTTGTTGTACCTAAATCTATACCTATTGTCTTTGCCATAATGAATTCCTCCTGAATATATTTGTTTTACTTTTATACTGATTTATTTATATAAAGTTCTTAGTCGCAATTTGCAACCTGAACCATTGCATGACGAATAATTTTATCGCTAAGCGTGTGATAGCCACGAATATTAAACGAGGCACCCTTATTTTCGTCGCCCGAGAAGCCGCCTTGCGATAGAGCTGTTAGACCTGGCAGACGTCCATAGAGAGCCTGGGCAAGGTTAGTTGCCGAGGTCTGCTGCAATTCTTCACCTGTGATTGTGGTTGCAGAAGCGGTGCTGAGGAAATTACTTATTTCCACGCCGTAACCCAAATCATAGGCATTTGCATTCTTATCGTCGAGTTTTACCTGCGCATTTGCTGTGAGAGAGACAACAGCAGTCGCAAGCATCAACATTCTATTTATATTCATATTTTATAAGTCTTATTGATTTTTAAAATCTGGATTACCAACCTGGGTTCTGGTTCAGACCATAGCCCTTGTTGATCTCATCACGTGAAATAGGCGCGAGATACCATTTGTCGGTCCACTTGCTCGTCTGGTTGCCGGTATCCCACCATACACGGGTATTGTTGGTACAAGGTATCTTCTCATAGATACAGTTCGGCCAAGGTTCACCGGGTTCGAGGCTCGTGTCGCCATTGTAGTCGGCAGGATTCATCTTGTTGCCGTTGGCATCCTTGCGCCATACACGCAGTTGGTGTACCTGTTTCTTGAATATGTCGGATCTCTTGTAGCGGATGAGGTCATACCAGCGGGAGTCTTCATAACCGAACTCACAGGCACGTTCCTTAAGGAGTTGATCGATAAAGTTGTCTTTGTTGGTGGTTAGGTTGAGCTCTGGATTCATAATCTCTACCTTACCAAGACCTACGCGTGCGCGTACCTTATTCATTTCGTCGCAGGCTTTCTGCAGATTGCCTGTCTGTGCGAGTGCCTCAGCGTAGCAAAGGTGAATGTCAGCCATACGCAGATAAGCAAAGTTGGTCGGATAGTATGCTGCATAGCCGTTGTCGCGGAGATACTTGAACAGTTTCATACGGGTAGACCATGGATTGTCGGTAACAGCAGGATTGAAGGTCTGGTCAACATTGCCACCTTGCCACATCTCGGTGCTAGAAAGCCCCTGATATTGCTCGGCAAGATTGTTGCGATTCACCACCATTGTCTCGTAGAGACGTGGGTCGCGGTTGGCAAAGATGTCTACGTTGTTGGTGTTATCGGTATTGAATACGTCGTCGTAAGGGAAGTTACGACCATTTGCCATACCAAACATTTCCATATATTCGAGGGTGAAGAGAGCCATACCGAACTCATCCATACCTTGTACGTTCCAGTCACCATTCCAAGCGTCTGTACCCGGACCAGCATGAACTTCAATCACCTTCTCGCTGTTGCCACGGAACCAGTAGGCGGCACGGAAAGCGTTGCAATAGTCTTGCTCACTGTTACCGGTGGGCTGTACAAGGGCGAAATAGTTGCCGTTGGCGCTATTGGCTTGGAAGAAATCCTCACAAGCTTTCAGCGCTTTCTGCCAAAGTTCGGATTTGTAGCCGCCAGCCCATATTTGGTTGAGGTCCTGATTCTCCTCGTTGCGAGTGAATTCAAGATAAGGTTTGTCACTGTTAAACAGAGGCGAAGCCACGAAGTTCCACAGCCTTACACGCAGACCATAGGCTGAGCCTTTGGTCAGACGTCCGGAGTTGGTGGCCTGATCCTGCACAAAGAAAGGAAGACCCGGTTCGTTGATGGCGCCCTGGATAAGCTCGTCGATGAACTCTGCTGTCTCGATTACGCTCATGCGCTTGCCATCTACAACATCAGTAGCCACGAATGAGCGGTCGACTTTTGGAAGACCTCCGAAGTTGCGGAAAGCATCAAGATAGCGCGATGCCATGATGACGTACACCTCACCACGGAGCTGGCTCTTCTCTGATTCGCTCAAGTCGGGAACGCGATCGATGTTCTCGATGAAAATCCAACCCTCACGGATGGTACGCCAGATGCCTGCACGACCATTGCCGTCACCGTTGGCGATGAAGGGGAACTTGACAAGACCGCCGTTATCCTGGTCGGTCTCGGTAAGGTCACCACCGTAGTACTTTCCGAGATTGTGCCATCCGCAGTACGACTGGCAAATATCGGTAAGGGCATCGGGGTGAGAATACCATACTGCACCTGTATAGGTGAAAGGGTTATGCATGGCACCGTACATGTGCCAGAGGAAACGCTTTGCATTCTCTCCCTTGGCAAAGATGGAGTCTACGGTTACGTCGACACCTGGCTGCTTGTCGAGGAAGCCATTTCCGATGTTGATATCATCGACACAGGAACTCAGCGATCCCATCCCTATCATGGCACCAGCTACACATATAATAGTAGCAGTTTTTATTTTTTCTATAAGATTCATTGTCTTGAATGTTAGAAGTTTAAGTTGATACCGAAGTTGTAAACACGAGTCATAGGATAACGTGTGCTGCCAAAGCCGGCTTGTGCCTCCGGGTCATTGGCCTTGAAGCTTGTGAAAGTAAGAAGGTTATAGCCATTGGCATAAACACGGATGTTGTTGATGGGCACACCGGGTATGCGGAACGAATAACCAATCTCCAGGTTCTTCAGACGGATATACGATGCATCGACCATCCATGGGTCTGAAAGTGAACCGTTATGCTCGCGTGCCGATTTCTCAAGAGAGATACGTGGCAGGCTGGCACTGGGGTTATTCTCGGTCCAAGAATTGTCATAGACCCATTTGTTGAGCATTGACTGGTTACCAGTACCGAAGGCTGGAGTATAGAAAGAACTGAGCTGGCGGTTGACGTGGGTGGCACCTACCCAAGTCATGGAGAAGTCGAGACCTTTCCAGTTGAGCGTTGCGTTTATGCTACCAGTATACTCAGGAATATCGCTGTAGCCGATAGCATGTACATCGTTAGCATCCACCTTACCATCACCTGTGAGGTCAACGAATACGCTGTCACCAGGACGCAATGTAATCTGCTGGTCTGGCATGTCAACACCGTAAACTTCCTTGTAGCGCTGTTCGGTTTCACCAGGAACATAGAACTCAAAGAAGTCGTAGCCGAAAGGCTGACCTACAGGATGACCAGTGTGATACATGTGTGGGAATTCCTTCTTCACTTCTGCCATTTCCACAACCTTGTTGCGTGCGAAAGCTAATGTAGGAGCTATCGAGTAGTTCACTTTACCTATCTGGTCGGTACAGCGTAGGGTAATTTCATAACCATGGTTCTTGACACGGCCGAAGTTGACGGAGTTGGGTTTGAGAGCGGAAATACCTGCGATGCTTGTTTCGTTGGAAATAAGGATGTTCTTGCGGTCTTCCCAGAAGAAGTCTACACCGAGATTCAAGCGACCTCCAAAGAAGTGTACATCGGCACCATAATTCTGCTTGGTGGCTGTTTCCCAAGTGACATCGGGGTTACCGTTGCTGGATTCGCGTGCGCCGGGCATGAACACACCGTTGTTGGTACCGAAGTTACCTGTACGGTCGTTGGTCCACCATGCACCACCGTTGTTGTTGTAGAACTGCCATGTGCCAGGCAGATAGAGGAAACGCCCGACACCCTGGTCAGTACCTACCTTACCGATAGAACCGCGAAGTTTGAAATAGGAAACAACATTACGGATAGGCTCCCAGAATTTTTCAGAAGAGATTATCCAGCCGAGAGAAGCAGAAGGGAAAAAGCCAAAGCGCTTACCTTTTGCGAAGTTCTCTGAGCCGTTATAGCCCATGTTGAGGTCTACCATATACTTAGTCTGGTAGTCGTAGGTGATACGGCCTACCATACCTACATAACCACGAGGGATAGAATTGTAGACACCGCCGGGATAGTAGTTTTTAGATTCATTATAAAGAACGAGCGCACCGAATTTGTGGTCACCGAACTTGCGGGTATAGTTGAGACTCGCCTCTGCATACCAGTTTCTACCACCCCATTTGGACTCCTCATAGCCAAGAGGCCATGAGTCACCCTGACGGACATAAACAATCTTTGGAGAACCGTTTTCTTCGTATTCACCCTTAGCAATGGTGGCCTTGTAGCTGATACCACCGCCGGTAGTACGTGCTTTCTGCTGTGTATAGTCAGAGTTGTAAGAACCCTTGATACGGAAATCAAGCCCCTTGGTGATAAAGTCGAGCTTGAGCTTGTACTGAAGGTCGAGGTTTACAACACTCTGACGCTGAGTAGTATAACCCTGCTCGTAGATAAGGCCGAGACCATCGGAGCCAACTGCGCCAACGAGATTAGGGTCGGAAATAATACGACGTCCCTCACTATCAAGACCGTAGCCTGACATTGGCGTACCATTGTTGAGAAGACCCTCAACACCAAAAACACCTGACTGACCGTTATACTCACCATTACCGATAGAGTTGCGTCTGCCAATGCGTCCACCGATGCCGATAGAAAGCGTACTCAGCTTAGAGAAATCTACATCGAGGTTGGCACGGAAGTTGTAACGGCGGTATTTGAAGTTTGCGTCATCACCTTGGTCGAAGGTTTTGAAAAGACCGTCCTGATTGAGCATACCGACAGAAACGAAATAGCGGGCACGTTCAGTACCACCCGACACATTAATATTATATTGTTCCTGCCATGCGTGGTCGTTCATCAAGTACTTGAACCAGTTGGTGCTTGGATAAACGGTGGGCATATCCATGTCCTTCCAATGCTGTATAGCTTCCTTCGAGAACTTCCATCCGTCTTCGGCTACTCCTTCCACTTCCTGAGCATGATTGTAAGCTGTTGCATACTCGTAGGAGTTTGCCGGTTCAAGGAATTTAGAAATCTGCTGAAGACCTACTGAAGTTGTCAGTGTGATGGTAGGCTTGCCCATCTCGCCGCGACGAGTTGTAACGAGAATAACGCCGTTGGCACCACGCACACCAAAGACAGCCGTACCAGAAGCATCCTTAAGAATAGAAATGTCCTGCACCTCGTTCGGGTCTATTTGGCTGAACTCACGCTCGACACCATCGACAAGCACGAGAGGTTCGGCGCTGTTGAACGAACCGACACCACGGATGCGGATGACAGGGTCGTCGGCACCGGGAACGCCGGTGTACTGCACCGACTGGAGACCTGGGAGCTTACCCGAAAGGGTGTTACCAAGCGATGCGGCTGGCGATTTGAGAAGTTCCTTACCACCCACGTTGGAGACAGAACCCGTCAGCGTCACCTTACGTTGCTGGCCGTAGCCAATGACAACCACTTCATCAAGCATTTCATCATCCGATTCCAAAACAACATTAAGAGAAGTCGATGTTGCCTTTGCTTCTTTCGACTTGTAGCCGACATACGAAAACACCAAGGTTGAACCCTTGGGAACTCCCGACAAAACATAGTTGCCACTGCTATCTGTTATCGTGCCTTTCGACTTGTCTATAGTCTGCACGGTAGCCCCGATAAGTGGCTCGTTCTGCTCGTCAGTAACACAACCTTGCACTTTAAAAAGATTTTGTGCGAAGGACACTCCCGGTAGCAACAAAGCCAACAAAAGGAGATGTAATCTGCATAACTTTCCCATAGCATTAAAATTAAATAAAATCATTAAGTGTTAAAATCATTAGTGTTAGAATTTTCACAAATGTATGGAGATTTCTTTCCAGTAGTGGGTGAAAAAATGACATTTGAGGTTTAAAAAAACACTTATATTTGCATTTTAATGTCGCATAGGTTTAAAAGCTATCAAGGAAATTCCAAAATACATCATTTTCCCAAAAACATACCGCCTAACCTATATAATTCAGAGTCACGCCTCTTTCATTTCAAGGAGTTAGAGCCAACTTGTTGGCTGATAATTCCTTCTAACTCCCGACAATGAATGGTGCAGGTTAAACAAGCTTTATAGGCAATAGAAGAGGATTTTACAAAAAAAGAGACTATCTAACTTTAGTTGTTAGACAGCCTCATTTTTCTACCTGAAAACATCATTCCTTTTAAAGCATCTACTGATATGTATATATAGTTGTCAGTTAGATTTGACAAAAAGTTTATTGGCTATGACAACAATGCGAGTGAGAGAGGAATCTTTGCTGTTCTGTTATCGTTTTCCTATGAATTCATCTATATATGCCCTGTAATCGTGGTGCGTCTTATAGGTACTTTTTCCTATGCCATTCAATATATAGTTGAAACCTTTGGCGCCTCCTCCCGAAAGGGTGTTGTTGCACATGTGATACATTCTTATACCGGTTTTATCGGGTACTTCTATTGAATTCTCAATCATTATTTCGTTATGTAGTACATCATAAATGCCGAAGGCAAAAGCTTCATGAGTATTCACGTTATCAGCTACTTTATATGCGGCATATCCGGCGCGTGTGCCGTTTTCGCTCATATAGTATTCCTGTGAGGGAGCATCATAGGGCGTTTCGCATTGATAAAAGTAAGTTCGTCCATGTTCTCCTGTCCAGTAAGTCTGATATTCCTGGAAGTGCTCGTTGAATAAGCCGTAAATGGTGACATGGTCGCCGTTTACTACCAGACCGTTTCGGGTGGTATTGATTTCCCAGCCTACACTGCCACGAACACCATGATCTGCCCTCCATATCCAGAAATGGTCGCCAATCACGTCATTGCTGTTTAGTTCAACTGCACGGTCTACGTACACCTTTGCCGGACGGAATCCGCCAATCCGGAAAAACAGGTCGGTGAGCAGAATCGGATTTTGTGTATGTCTTTGAGCTGTTTTCTCCGTACCAACCTGAATCAGGGTATTGGAAGTGTAATGCGCATCAAACATTAGAGAGGCAATCGTTACCCCGTCTACATCTTCTACCAGAATTGCCGTATCGGAATTCTTTTCTCCCGGAATCAGAGTCGCCCATCCGATTCCCAGTATAATGGTGTTGGGGCGGGTGACATGGAGTGGTTCTGAAAGCTCGTACATGCCGGGAGTTATAAGCAGATGTTTGCCTGCTACGAGTTGTTTATTCATGTATTCGGCTGAGACACCCGGTTTCACTACATAAAATTCATTTAGTAAATCCAGAATTTCACCTTCGCCCATGTCAGTGCGGCTGTAGGAGACTCCTTTGTGTTCGTGTTTCAGTGCCGGACGGAATACTTTGTATCTTCCGTCGTCGCCGATAAATAAGAATGGCTTTTCGCGTATGATTGGGGTGGTGGGGATAAAAGTTACATTACCTCCCTTGTCCCAATTGTTCTGATAGGCTTTGATATCTACCTCTGTACCTAATTCAACACCCTGAAAACAATAATTGTATTTGATTTCTTCGAATTCTCCTCGTCTTTTGTTCAAAAAGGAATTTCGGGTATACCATTGTTGTTGGTTTTTAGAACCGGCAGCAGCATCGAAGTAACAATCTGCAGTAAAACCACCGCTTACCCATCCGTTTTCCCATTGGTTGCGTACGACACGTTGTGAGTAAATACGTCGGATCGGTGCAGCCTGAGATACAGCCCATTTGAAAGTTTCCTCTTCATCATAGGTTTCCGGTCCGATCACAGAAAGATTCTCTGCAGAACGCCAGAAAGTACACGTTCCGTTGCCATTGCTTAAGTGGGGAGGGGTGTGTATATTAGAAACTTCCACATCAAACGGTGTTTTTCCTAATCCTGCCAGATGTACATAGAATGGGACTTTCAGCAGTCCGGCTTCCTTATAATCACCGGCTTTGAATAAGAGGGCATAGCGGTTGGGACTGAACTCCTTGCCGAACATTTGTTCATGAATGGCATTAATCTCATTCCCTACGTCCACTTTACGGTCCGTATCACTATATATGTATACATAGTCGCCGAATACTTCGGTATCCATAGCCATTGAGGCCAAGAGGTTACCTTTCTTGTCTGTTATCTGATAATAATAATCATGGGGATTCCCTTTGACTTTTTTATCAATAAATGTTGTTGAAGACGTGCTACCAATCGTCTGGTATTCGCTGAATCTTCCGGTAGATCGTTTTATGGTATATGTTCCGGCAGAAGTTTGTGATGCGATTTTTGTACTAAAGTCCAGGATGATGTTTCCGTTTCGAACTTCTATACCCTTCGCATTTGCTTGCATACCAGCAAACAGAGCGCAGCATGCAAGGAGTATAATTCCGGGGAGTTTGTTTCTTTTCATATTCTGTAATTGTTCGGATTATATTTTCAGTTTTATTTTAACCTTAGCCAGTAGTCCGGCAATTATAACAATGATGAGAGAGTATACGAGTGATTTTAGTAGTCCGGGGATACCGCTGTATAGCGCATGTGGATAGTACCATTCCAGTAATTGCTGTATGGAATACCACAGATAAGGTATTACATAACAGGTGAGTGTGGCCGTTCCCGCAGGTTTGATGATATTGAACCAGGAAGCTTTTCCTTTCACATCCGTCAACCAGTAGAATATTCCAAATAGTGGGAAGAACATAGCCAGGCAATAGAACAACCAGGTAGGAGTGGCCTGTATTTTAGAGATAATCCAATGGGGATGAGAGAATAATCCTAATACGAACATCACTATGCCGAGGCCAAAAAGGATATACAAGAATTTATCCGGATGCTTCCGGTCGGCATACTTCAACATAATCAGGGAAGTGATGATGCCGGACATACCGAATGCATGCAATGTCCAATCGCTGGGAATAAAAGAGAGTAACACAATCCGGCTGCCGTATCCCCAGGGAATTAAATCGGAGTGACTTACAACAGCAAGTAGTATGATGACTATCCAGACAATTGTATTTTTGCAAAGACTCTCCCGGGTAAACAGATAAATGACAGCACATACGGCATAGGTCCAGCCGATCAGTCCTAAGATGCCCCACCAACCTTGTTGAAATGGAGAGCCATGTACATCTTTATATATAACGAGGAATGCTAATAGAATAATGCCAAGGATTTTCATCCCTTTGAACACATATTTCCCAGGACCTTCGGTGTGAGGGTATACATTCCATATCAGGAAAAAACCAATGACCATCAGTATGGAGAACCATTGATAAGATATACTGCCTACATCGCTGCAATTGAGCATAAATAAGCCCATTGCTATCAGGGCAACTGTACGTTCAGATATATGAGCGATGATTTGTAAAGCTGTATCTCCTTTTTTAACTCTATTTTGAATGGCAAAAGGTATAGACATCCCCATACAGAACAGGAATGCGGGAAATATCGTATCAGAGAATCCCATCATATCTTCGTTCATTTCGGCATGCATCAGCCAGTGCGGGACATTCTTCAAACCGGGAATGTCATTGACAAAAAGCATGAAGAACATGGTAAGGGCGCGGAATACATCCACAGCCGCTACCCGTTGTAATGTTGAGCTTTTCATTCAGTATCGGGTATTTGCTGACTTTTATTTCTTGAACGGGTCTCCCTTCTTATCAGTGCTGACTACCCAACGGAAGGCGTTTACAAACAAAAGGTTTTGTGTGGCATCAATGAATTCTTCGTCGCCATGACCCATGTTCAGATAGATCATTCTGTACTTGGTGTTGGTCCATACGATGGGGAAATCACCGAAATTAACCACGTCCTTTATGCCCAATGGATAGTTTTTAGGGGAAATGGAAAGAAGTACTTCTACGTTTTTATTGGTTCTCGGACTGGGATTCCATTGATACCACTCACTTGACGGAGCCACAAAAGAAATGGGTAAATTTCTGGTGACGGGGTGTTCTTCATTGTCAACTTCAACCAGTACAGGTTGAGGGGGCCAGTTATTGCAATAGAAAACCCCGCCACCCAGAAAATCTACAAACCAAGGCCAATTTGTGTGCTTGTCGTTATAGGCGGCTACATGGAAGCCTACCCAGCCGCCTCCGTTTTCCATGTATTTTTCAAAAGCATCGCGTTCGGCTTTTGTATTGGGATAGCCATCGAGCATAACCACTACGCTATATTCTTTCAGCTGTTCGTAACTATATTGAGACAGATCCATGGTAATATCCAGTACAAAACCGTCACCGTAATTCAGTTTTTTGAAGAACTCTACTGCCTGCAAGGAGAATTGATAGTGTGCCTCTTCTGCATGTTGAGTATAGTAAACCAGTGCCTTGAAGCGGGGACCATTGGCATAATTAGCCGGATACCCTTGGGGAGTCTGAGCATTTACCGCAAATGTACAGATAGCAAACAATAGAATAAGATAGAATTTTATACTTCTCATAGCATTCATAATTTATATAGTTAATAACTTTTTTATTCGTATTCAGCAATCAGTGATAGCCATTTTCCTGCCGATGTGACCCATACCTCTTTATAACATGCGTTGTTGGTCTGCGGCCAGTAAGGAATATCACCATTGCCCAATGTACGGATGCCGACAGGCATTTCGCCGGTCATCTCTCCGGAGGAGAAACTGTTCATCTGCGGATAGTTGTATCCTTCGCCATATATCAGGGATTGACCGAATGGATTCTTCCCGACTGTCCAGTAGAGCTGTTCCCGACCGATACCGAGCAATTCTTCATCTTTAAGGAAATTGCCGCAAATGGCAGCAGACTTTCCGGTAGAGAGGTGTATAGCTGTATTGCCGTTGAAAATGCTGAACCATACCGGGAAACGTTTCAGGTAATGCTCCTTGTCGAGCTTGACTCCCCGTTTCACTTGCTCTGTGTACAGATCTTGTGCATTGGATGGTGGAAAGAGGTGAAGGGCGTAAAAGCTCGTAGAATCTTTATACTCTTCTGCATGGTATACTCCACTCGGGATCATTCCGTAAGGCTGGGTATATTTCATTAAACTTTTCAGATAATTACCGTAGAGTTGTATGGAATTTGCCCATTTCTGATAATCAGGATGCTGTTGTTGTGTTTCACAAAGTAACGTCATGGCTTGCATGTAAACCTGTTCACGCGATTGATGGATATAGTGCACAATGGATTTCCGTGATGGATTCCGATAGAAAAAACCACGGGTCTTATCTTTATCTTTTAAAGGTTCCGTACGCTGACAGTCGAGCACATACCGGATGGCTTCTGCGGCTGTCTCTGCATAACAAGATTTTCCAGTCAGTTTGTAGAGCATGCTGGCAGACCAGGATATAGTTGCCATATATTGGCTCTCGGAGGTATTGTAACTATGTTCATACATCTGCTTGAATGAGTCGAAACCATCTTTCCGGAATTTTTCTATGGCAAAAGAAAAGTCTTCTTCCGCTATTTTCCGCAAATGTTCTTGCAACATCGGGTCCCGGTCTATGGTCATTGCGGCATATGCTTCGTATCCTGCATACAGGAAGTTGTCGAATGCCATATTCTGAACACGTACAGAATGGATGTCATCCTTTGTATTCAGTATACCATCCTGCCAGATGAGCAATCCCATGCTGCTGGCACGATATCCGTCTCCATAGCGATTTTTCAGAATAAATTCAATTCCCCATTCCGCTTCTTCCAGTAACCGGGCAGCCAATGGAGTATTTTGGGTTTTGAACCGATTGTATGCTTCCAGCAGGGCAAAGGTCACGTCTCCGGTTTGTAACGTCTGTTGTGATAAGTCGCCTGCATCATGCCATCCCCCTGAATAAGAAATACTTTTCCCATCATGTTTGGAAAATAAATCCGTGTGGCAAGCCGCGTGTTTACCGGGAACGGGATGCCCGCAGCGTTGGCAGAATAAGAAATTTAATACTCTCCAAAGAGAATTATCCCATAGCTTTTCGTCTATCCGGAATGTTGGAGTCAGGATTTTACCTACTTTCAGTTGGTAATCTCCCGGTTGATTGAAGGCAGTGAAGTCAATAACTCCGAATTCTCCGATGGTGGTTTGTTTTCGTTGCAATGCCCCCTCATATGTCACCTCTTTAGTAGCAGAGTTTATCAGTTGGAATACGGTCTGCTGATTACATAATAAACTATGAACGAGAGCGGTTTTCTGGCTGTTGGTTGTATAACCCGTTGTAGAATAGATGATGGCATCTTCTGTTGGAGTCCATCCGCTTACTTTTCCGGGGGCTTTGATTTGCTGTAATTGGATATTGTCAATGTAATAAATGGCAGAATCACCTGTGGTCCGGTCTTTCCCTTTTAGAGCTGTGTCGAAACGAATAGACATTACTTTATCCCGTTGATATTCGTCTATATCAAGAAAACAGTGATTCCATGTTTTATTGACCAGATTGATGAGGTGGGAGCCACTGGGATGATTGTATCCTTCCTTGGTTGTGGAATTAACGTTTGTGAAGGTCAGATTCATGTTGACTACACGTGCGCCGTCACAATCCGGATAGATGGAAAAAACGATTCTGTTATATTTCTCCCAATTTTGCCCATTGACATGATAGGTGATACCGCTATTTCCATAAGTTGCATAGTCCGGGTCGGAAGGAGAACCGACTGCTCTTTTTCCTGTATCGGTTGGAAAAGTCAGACGAATACTACCTTTGCCGGATACGGATTTCTCATTAGAGAAAGCCATACTGCCAGTTCCGGAATGGGTCCATCCGTTTGTACTGTCTGTTTCTGTAAACGGTTGACTGGATAATACCTCTTTTTTCAACGCATTTTCTTCGAAAGAACGGGAGGTGTCCAAAGGTAGCGGGGCATGAATGAATCCGGTTTCATAAATTTGCTTTTCCAGTAAGGCGTCTCCAGTCAGAGAATTTTGACTGAATAGGGAAACATGACTTATGAGTAACAGGAATAATATGAATGATTTCTTTCTCATGATTTAGTTAACCTTTGGTTTCTGATGCAAGATTAGCGATTATTTGGCAAAAGGAGGTTTGATAATAGCCATAAAACCTTTAAAAACCATCAAAATGCAAAGAAATGATAGAATATCTACTTTAGTTGATGATATTTAAACTCCTTTGGAGAGTAAAAAGACAAACTTTCCTTTGGGGATTGTGACCAGCACTTCTACGTATGTACTACCAGGCTTAGACTAACCTGATACCTACCTTCTCCTTGTTCTATAATTAGGAGTAGGTAAGGAGTATGTAAGGAGTAAGTGTTGTGAGAATTACAAATAAAAGTTCTCATTTGTAAAGACAAACAAATAATTAAAAAAAGAATGAAGCTGACAGGAAATGCTATTTGAAGTATAATAATGGGAAAAATCCTTGTTTTCTATTGGTTGTTTTTGTAATTTTAACGCCTAAACTAAATAAAATATTTTTTGCAATCATTTTAAGAAAGAGAGAACAATCATACTCTTATATATGTATAATATGAAAAAAGTAACTTTATTCGCAACCGGTATCATCATGATGTCATGTGCACAACAACAGAAGCTTACGTATCCTGAAACCGCGAAGGTGGATACTGTAGATGTCTATTTTGGAACAGAAGTACCCGACCCGTATCGTTGGTTGGAGAATGACACTTCCGCTGCAACTGCTGCATGGGTGGAAGCTCAGAACAAAGTAACAAACGGCTATTTGTCTAAGATACCTTTCCGTGATGCTCTGCTGAAGCGACTGACGGATGTGGCTAATTATGAAAAGATTGGTACACCATTCAAGAAACACGGCAAGTATTACTTCTATAAGAATGACGGTTTGCAGAACCAGAGCGTACTGTATGTACAGGATAGCTTGGACGGTGAACCACGTGTATTCCTCGATCCTAACAAACTCTCGGACGATGGTACAGTAGCCTTATCGGGTATCTCTTTCTCGAATAATGGAAAATATACAGCATATACCATATCACGCAGCGGATCGGATTGGCGTGAAATCTATGTGATGGATACGGAAACCGGTAAACTGCTGGATGATCACATCGAATGGGCGAAGTTTACAGGGGCTGCCTGGCAAGGAGACGGGTTCTATTACAGCGCTTATGACGCCCCGGTGAAAGGAAAGGAATTTTCTAACGTAAACGAGAATCATAAGATTTATTATCATAAGATGGGTACGCCGCAGTCGCAGGATCAGCTGGTTTATCAGAATCCGGCGCATCCCAAGCGTTTTTATACTGCCAGTGTAAATGAGGATGAGACTGTCCTGTTCCTGTATGAGAGCGGTGACGGGCGCGGAAATGCTTTGTATATGAAAGATCTGCGTAAACCGAATGCTCCGTTTGTGACAATGGCTACGGATATGGATTATAACTATGCTCCGATGGAAGTGATAGGAGATAAGATTTATATGTTTACGAACTACGATGCACCTAAGTACCGTCTTATGATAGCAGATATCAATAAGCCTGCCCTGAAAGATTGGACCGAACTGGTTCCGGAGAGTGAGAATGTACTTTCGAATGCTGGAGTGATAGGTGGAAAACTGTTCCTGACCTATGATAAGGATGCAGCCAACCATGCTTATGTATATGGGATGGATGGTAAGGAAATACTGGAAATAGAATTGCCTTCACTTGGCTCTGTAGGTTTCACGGGAGATAAGGATGATAAAGAATGTTTCTTCGGATTTACTTCATTTACTATTCCCGGTGCTACTTATAAATATGATATGGATGCGAATACCTACGAGCTTTTCCGTGCTCCGAAGGTCGATTTCAATTCTGACGAGTTTGTGACGGAACAAGTGTTTTATCCCAGCAAAGACGGAACAAAGATACCGATGTTCCTGACTTATAAGAAAGATCTTAAGAAGGACGGCAAGAATCCCGTATTCCTTTATGGTTACGGTGGCTTCAATATCAGCCTTAATCCGGGGTTCTCTACATCACGTATTCCGTTCCTGGAAAATGGAGGTATCTATGCACAGGTTAACCTGCGTGGGGGTGGCGAGTATGGTGAAGACTGGCACATAGCAGGTACCAAGATGCAGAAGCAAAATGTATTTGATGATTTTATTTCGGCTGCCGAATATCTTATCGATAATAAATATACTAATAAAGATAAGATTGCCATAGTAGGCGGTTCCAATGGTGGTTTGCTGGTAGGAGCCTGTATGACACAACGTCCCGACCTGTTCCGTGTAGCTATTCCGCAGGTAGGAGTAATGGATATGTTGCGTTATCATAAGTTCACTATCGGCTGGAACTGGGCAAGCGATTACGGCACAAGTGCAGATAGTAAGGAAATGTTCGAGTACCTGAAAGGATACTCTCCACTGCACAATCTGAAACCCGGTACCAAGTATCCTGCAACGATGGTAACTACAGCCGATCATGATGACCGTGTGGTTCCTGCCCACTCATTCAAATTTGCAGCTACCCTGCAAGAATGTAATGACGGAACGAATCCTACGCTTATCCGTATCGATAGCAAAGCAGGACATGGTGCAGGTAAGCCCATGAGTAAGGTGCTTGAGGAACAGGCGGACATTTACGGCTTTATCATGTACAATCTGGGAATGAACCCTAAGTTTTAAATTATAATTCATAATTAATCTGACGTTTTATTATTATTTAATCAAAATATTGCTGGAAAATATAGGTAAATTCAAAAGTTTACCTATATTTGCAGTGTTATTCGCTGACATTTTGTTTGAATAACCTTAAAATCACGAAAGGATAAACCTTTTAAAACGTAATATTATGAATATCGAACGAATTATGTCCTCTTTAGAGGCAAAGCATCCCGGCGAGTCTGAATATCTTCAAGCCGTAAAGGAAGTACTTC
>OGUQ01001853.1_pt1 | contig 16065 bp, 8 predicted proteins | sample 1574701 | NCBI WGS metagenome assembly OGUQ01 (sample SAMEA2582087, study PRJEB24529) | metagenome | biome: Human gut stool | place: China | collected 2011 | reverse complement strand
CATGCCGGGATAGTTGGACAATCCGGCTTCCATAATGACGGCTTTCTTTCCGTTCTCCAGTTCTACCATCAGCGGAGTAATGGCAAGCGAGTCTTTGTACATGCGAGAGAGGGGGGCCTCATCGTAGTAGGACTCGAAGGAGTAGCAGTAACGCTCGCCGGCGCGATTGTCGTTAATATAGGGCACGAAAGCGTGGTAATCGCGGTCGAAGTTGAACTCGGCAATCTCGTCCTTCACGCAGAAAGGTTTGCGCAGTTCGGAAACAAAACGATAGGCGGCTCCGTCGTCGTAGGCGCGGAACTGTATGCTATAGCCGTTACGGCATTTCAGCGTGAGTTGGTTATAAGTGTCCTTCACACTCGCCTTTTTGTAGAAAGGAGTGGGGAAGGAAGTGTCGACGGAAGTGCGGGTAGCTTTGGTCACCTTCACATCTTTGCCGAAGGTGAAAGCAATGGGCTTTCCCTCAGATTCAGTGCATTGCATGGCAATGTCTGAAGGCAAAAGAACGGTGGTACCGTCGTGGGCAATCGCCCAGTTGAGGGCTTGTCCGGCTTCGATGTTGACAATTAGTTTTCCGTCCGGTGAATTCAGTTGATATTGCTGTGCTTGTGCCGTCAATGCACAAGAAAGCAATAGGCTGGCGAAACAAGTGCTGATTCTGTTCATTTTTATTTGATTATTGATTATGAATATTTGTTTAATTCCGTGGATATTTAACCGGAATAGCCATCATTTCTTCTAAGAAGAGAGGGTCGTCGAACTGGCAAGTCTGTCGGTTGTATTGTCCCCCCGGAGTGTCCCATAGCATTGGGCACATGCCGCGCGAGTAGATGGCTTCGGTTACGGAAACACAGAAGAGTCTTATCACTTCCTTTGTTCTGTTTCTGGAGTCGGCGCAATATTCGCCTATGATGACGGGGATTCCTTTGTCTACGCAATTCTTCTTCAGTAGGTCCATATTGTCGTTCAGTTCCTTGAAGTCAGCTTCCGTTCCCCAGCTTTCCCGGCCTACACCCCAATCGACAACCTCGCCTCCACCCAGTATGGCAAAGTTTGCGGGAGTATAGTAATGCACTGTAAGAGCAAGTCGGTTTGCGGGATCATTCGGCATCTTGAACAAGGGGTCGTAAGCATACTCCAAGTTGGTGTTGTAGATTTCCACCAACAGATGACGTTTGGCGTTGTTGCCGCCACTGTTTCTTACTATGTCGACAAAGAGCTGGTTGAGGTCGTTCACGTATCCCAGTGCCTTTGCCTTGTCGGCTTCACTACCGCCCCACGGAGTCCAAATCTCATCGTATCCGATTTCATTCATTGGCTCGAACAGTAAGTGGTCACCGTACTTTTCGAAGCGTTCACATATCTGTTTCCAGATGGAAGTGAATTTTTCTTTTGCTTTGCTGTCGGTGGGTACTTGTTTAATCCATTCGTTTTCGTGGTGGATATTGATGATAGCCACCATGCCACAGTCGAGGGTCCAGTTTAGGATTTTCTCTACGCGGTCCATCAGGTCAGGATGCACTTTGAAGTCGTCGGACAGCAGATTGCCCCAGCTGACCGGTATGCGCAGAGATGAGTAGCCCGCTTTGGCATATCCTTCAATGATTTCTTGTGTGATAATAGGGCTTCCCCATGCTTGTTCGTAATTGAGAATGTTGCTTGGGTCTATCCAGTCGCCCACGGCATCCAGCGTGTTGCCTAGGTTGATGCCCAGTCCCATTTCGTTAATCAGTTGGTGGGTTGTGAGATTCTCGCGTACAGTGTATTTTTCCGGTTCATCGCTTTGGATATAGGCCGCCTGCTCCACGTTGATTTCTTGTATATGCTCCTTTACGCTGACGGTGATGATGGCGTTGCGCACGTCGGGCGTAGTGTTGGGTTCTACGGTTATGTTATAGATTGCCTGTACGGGAGTGCTGCTTTCCGAGGTTACTTTGCACCATGCTTCCGAACTTTGGAAAGTGGCTGGTTCATTGGGGGTGATACCGAATTTCTTGCTACCACCCGTTTGTTCAAAATGGAAAGAAGTAGGCTCTACGATGATTTTCAGCTCCTTTTTATCGTCAGAGCAAGCTGTCATCAGAAATAGAACCAGGCTGGTTAATAAGGTTTTCTTGAAGATTTGTGTCATGGTATCGGTAAAATTTCGTTTTAATAATTTCGGTGTATTTATTTTTAGACGCTGATTCAATTGAATCAGCGTCTAAGAGTTTAAAAGAAGGTGTCACTTTGTGTAATCCTGTGCCAGAATTTAATTCAAATTATTGTATCTTGACAACTCGGAAATTATCAAAATACATTTCGATGTTGTATGGACCGTTTTCGCTGGGGTTTGTCATCTGGAGTGCCAACTCGTCACCGTCACGTTTTTGGAACTCGCCCCAAGTGGTTTCGTCTACCAGTTCGGAGAGCGGAATGCTGCACTGCATCCATTGGCCTACTTCGGTTTTTCCGGTGAAGTCGCTCACCGGACGATAGTTCGTGTAGTTGTGAGCCTCATTCCCTTTGAGGTAGATGCGGAATACAGGACCTTCGCCATATTCCACTGCCACGAAGCATTCGAACTGCAAAGCCAGTTCGGAAGTCGGTGTATCGGTAGGCAGGAAGGCTGTGTCAATGCCCCATACGGCACCGTTCTGCAATTGGCCCCACCAGTAATTCCATGCTGAAAGTTCCCCTGATATGCTGTAGCATTTACCATCCGAGAAGAAAGGAGCTGCTGTACCGTCGGCAGTGACGGGTACAGCTTGCCCGCCCCAGGAGAACCAACCGATGTTGTCATAGTTCAATACTATATTCTCCAAAGGATAGAAGCCCGGAACTTCGGCAGTACCGCCCATTGTGGTAATGGCGAGTGAGCAAGTGCCTTGCGGTGCACGCGGCATGGTAAAGGTAAGCATATCGTTAGCTTCGCTTACGGTAACAGTAGAGAGATCTACCGAGCGATTGCCCATTGTGATGGAGGCGATATCCATAAAATTCTGTCCCAGTACGGTAACTGTGGTACCCGTGATAGGCATCATGGAGCTTACCTTGCTGATACTTGGTGGGAGGGCTGTGCGACGGAAGGGAGTAAATGCGGATGCGGTATAGCACTCCACTACCAGACTGCCTTCATCAATCAGGCCTGCGGGAGCATTGAATGATATTTCGTCAAAGTTCTTGTTTACCGTGTAGTCCGTTACTTCTACCGAAACAGGTGCATTGGTGATGTCGTCCACGGCAGTGGTGAAATAAACGCGCTGAATTTCGTAGAAGTTACCGCCCACGATGCGCAGAGGCGTGCCCGTCTCCACGGGGAAGGTTGTGGCTACACGGGTGATGTAGGGTGCGGGCGAGAGTACATGCATGGAGTACGTGGCAATGCCGTGCGAGGTCTCGATACGCAGTTCGCCTTTCAGTTCGGGGTTGGCACCCGTCAGTTGCAATTCGCCGGGGATAGTGAGGATGAGACTGGTGGAAGTGCCGTAGTTGCTATTGAACGAAACTTCTTGTTCGTTGATGAACACTTTCCGCACATCATTCAGATTTTCGCCGATGACTACAATCATGGTGCCCGGATTTACATCGGTGAACGTACTGTCGGCCTTCTCTGGGTCGACAAGACGGATGTGGTGGATTACGGGAACACCGCCGCCCTCGTCATCGTTGCAGGCGGTGAAAAGGTTGCATGCCAACAGGATGGTGAGCAACACAAAAGGAAAATGTATATATTTCATATTAAAGTCGTTATTTGAGATAATGAATGTATAACTTGGTTTATTCACTGAATTCGTATGCTACCGGTTCTTCGTTCAGTAGCGGATTCTGGATGACATCGCTTTCCGGATAAGGCATCAGGATGTTGCCGTGGTGGATTTCGATGTTCTCGCCCGGTTCCTGCCAATTTTCTATGCCTTCGAGGAAAGTGTCGCCTTCTTTCTTGCCGAAGTGGAGGTAACCGTCTTCGTCTTTCACGATGAGGTCTACTGTGTAGCCGCGGTGTTGGTTCTGGAAGTAATTCAGCATGTAGTCGGGTTTCCAGTGATACCACGATACCATGTCATACCAGTTACAATACTCCATCGAGAACTCTACGCGGCGTTCGCGAATGATGTCTTCGAAGGTTACGCGTTCCTTGCGGGGGATACGTGCACGGTCGCGCACCTGGTTCAATGCTTCCAGGCCGGGACCACCGGTCAGTTCTTCGCTGTTGCCCAGACAAGCTTCGGCATAGGTCAGGTAAACATCGGCAAGGCGTAGGATGTAGGTGTTGAGCGGAGAGTTCATGGACTGGATATAACCGTCGTTGTCGTCGTCCGGACCGCCCGGTACACCTTTTTTAATGCAAGAGGTGGCGCCGTCGTAAGTATAACCACCGTCGGCAATGCAGATGTATGAATAGTATGTACCCGGTGTGCAGAAGGTGGCGTTGCGGCGGATAGTGTCGCCCAACTCATATTGCTGGAGCATATCTATACTTGCCTGATAGCTGCTCCATACGTTTACACCGCCGGTCATCTTGCTGTTGCCGGCGAGGTCGGCAAGCAGAGTGTTGCATACGCCCCAATCACCCAGTGGCACCCACTGCATGGCAATGAGCGATTCGGGATTGTTGTTGTGCTTATACTTGAAGAGGTCTTCATAGTTTTCGTAAAGGCTGATGCCGCTGTTGTTTATCACGTCGGCGGCCAGTTCCTTGGCTTTCTCCAGGTCGGCGTTGTCGCGTGTGCCTCCTTTCCAGCCTGAGCGGGCGAGGTAGAATTTGGCAAGCATGCCTTTTGCACCCCATGCGTTGACACGTCCTTTGGCGGTTGCCACTTCAGGAAGATTCTCGACTGCATAAGTGAGGTCACGAATAACGAGTTCCAGCACATCTTCTTCGCGGTGGAGCGGTTGCATGGGATTGGCAACCACTTTGTCGTTGTCTTCGATGATGATAACCGGTCCCCAGAGGCGAACCATGTAGAAGTAGGCACAAGCACGCATCAGGCGGGCTTCGGCAATGGCTGTGCGCTTGGCACGTTCGCTTACGCTGTTGCTACATTTGGTCTGCACATCACTGATAACTGCATTGGCCATTGTAATGACCGAGTAGAAACCTGTCCATGCATTGGCAAGGTTTTCGCTCAGGGCTGTCACCTTGAAGTTGGTGAACTCGGGAGCTCCCCAGCGACTGAAGTTATCGTTGGCACGGTTACTGCCCAGCGGCACGATGGCGCGGGAGTTGAGGTCGAACCATGCACGGTTGTAAAGCGGTGCAGTGGCTTGTTCGAGTGCATCGTCGGAAGTGTAGTATGTCACATCTACGTAGTTTCCTTCGGGAGCACGTTCCAAAAATGAGTCGCTGCATGCCGTAAGCAGAAGGAGCGATGATATAAGGGTTAGAAATCTGTGTTTCATAACTATATTGAGATTTTAAATGATAAATGATTTGTCTGGCTCATTAGAAATTGAAGTTAAGGCCAAATGTATAGATACGTTGCGAAGGATAGCGCGCATCGTCCACACCACGTAGCAATACATTGTAGTTCAAAGCGCCTATTTCGGGATCGTAGCCTTTGTAGCCTGTGATGGTACAGAGGTTCTGGATGTTGACGTAGAGGCGCAGATGGTCTATCTGCAAACGGCGCAACCATTTCTGTGGGAAGGTGTACCCCAGCGAGATGTTTTTTATGCGGAGGTAGGAAGCGTCTTCAACAAAGCGGTCGGAGATACGGTTGTTGTCGTTGGCGCTACTGGTAGTGATGCGTTGTACTTTGGCTGCATCGGCGTTGGCCACGTAAACATTGGAAAGTACCTCGTCGCCCACTTCGGGGTCGTGCATGGCGATTTGGGCAATGCCGGTAGCTTCTTTCAGCAGGTTGCTGTTACGCATGGGATCGGTGAAGGTGCGGCGAATCAGGTTGATAGCCTTATTGCCCACCGAGCCGTTCAGGAAGATGTTGAGGTCAAATCCTTTATAAGAAAGGTAGTTGTTGAAGCCGAACGTGAATTTGGGTGCCGGATTGCCGAGGAACGTGCGGTCTTTCTCATCAATTACACCGTTGTTGTCGCGGTCTTCATAGATGTAGTCACCTACCCAGATGCCCGATTTGCCGATGGTCTGGTCTTTCGGGATGGCTACTTGGATGCGGTTGCCCGTTTCGTCGAGCAGGAAGTTGCCGTCGGCACCTTTCTTGTAGAAATCTCCTTCTTCCTTGAACATACCGATTACTTTATAGCCGGAGAACTGCCCGACCATGGTGTAGGTCAGTGTTTCCGAACCGTTGATTCCCGAAATAGCGGATGATTCGGAGTAGAGCTTCGTCACTTCGTTGTGGTTGATGGAGAAGGTGAGTCCTGAGGTCCAGGTGAAATCACGTGTCTGGATGTTGTGCGTGTTCAGGGTAAATTCTACACCTTTGTTGGTCATGGCACCGGCATTGACCCACGGTGCACGAATCAGACCGCTTACGTAGGTAGGAAGAGAAGCTTGCATCAGCAGATTGTCCGTTTTCTTGTAATAAGCATCGGCGATGAACTCTATGCGGTTGTTGAAGAGGGCGAGGTCGAGTCCTACATTGAAGGAGTTTGTTTCTTCCCACTTCAGTTCACGATTAGGATAGTTGCCTGCATAGAAACCAGTACCCCAGATGGAGGCTGCCGAAGCCATGGTGACGCCGTAGGCATAGGAACCCGCCCATTGGTTACCTACTACACCCCAACCCAGGCGGAGTTTCAGTGAGTTGATGGCTTCCACATCTTTGAGGAAAGCTTCGTTGTTGACTTTCCAAGCCAATGCTACCGAAGGGAACCAACCCCAACGACTTTCTTTGGCAAACGAAGACGAACCGTCGGCACGGAGCGTAGCGGTCAGCAAGTAGCGGTCGTCGTAGTTGTAGTTCAGACGGCCGAAGTATGATTCGATGGCGGATGAACCACGGGAACTGTTGGCTTTTGCTGTTGTGGCATCACCCGCATCCAGTTCGTGTACGGAGTTGAAGAGGAAGTTGGTACGGCTGCCGCTCAGCGACTCGTACTTGTTTTCTTGCGCTTCGTGTCCCAGCATGGCAGAGAGGCCGTGTTTGCCGAAGGTATTATTATAAGTAAAGTAAGTTTTCAATGTCCAGTTGCTTCCGTTGCCGGCTCCACGGCTTGCTGACGACTGCTGCTTGAAGTGCTCGTAGTCGTAGGAGGGGGTAAACTTATAGTCGTTGCTGTAATTGAAGTTGGCGGCATATTCCGTGCGGAATACGAGTCCTTTCCACAGCTTGATGTCGGCAAAGGCGTTGACATAGACTTGTGTGTTGCGACTATAGTTTTCATTTTGGATAAGGTCGGAGAGGGGGTTGGAGAAGTAAGTTCCATACATGTTCTCCGTCTGCATGCCGAAACTGCCGTCCGGGTTGCGGGCAGGCACTTCGGGGAGCTGGTTCAGGGCATTGTAGATGGCACCCGAACCGTCTACGTTGTTGGTCTGCTGTGTACGGGCTACGGAGGCGCGCAAGCCGGTGGTGAGCCACTTGTTGATGTCGTTGTCCATGTTGACGCGGAAAGAGAAACGCTCAAAGTCCGAACCGAATACAATACCGTCTTGCTGCATGTAGCCGCCGGAGAGCGAGTATTTCATGCTCTTCGAACCTCCGGAGATGTTTATCTGATGGTTGTGCATCGGGGCAGTGCGGAAGATTTCATTCTGCCAGTCGGTACCGCGGCTGAGGAGTGAGGGGTCTTTGAACTCTTCGCGTGCACCGAAGCCGATGGTGGCGGCGCGGAGGTTCTGGTAAACTGCATATTCGGGGAGTGTCAGTGTTTCCAGTTTCTTGGGAAGCTGTTGCAAGGCATAGTAACCTTCGTAGGAGACCTTCGTTTTGCCCTCTTCGCCCTGACGGGTGGTGATGAGTACTACACCGTTGGAGGCGCGGCTACCATAGATGGCTGTGGCCGATGCATCTTTCAATACTTCCATGGAAACGATGTCTGCAGGGTTGATGGAACTGAGCACGCTGCTGTTGCTGGTGTTGTTGCCTGAGATGGCTACACCGTCGATAACGTAGAGCGGTTCGTTGCCGTTCAAGGAGTTGATACCACGGATGCTGACCGAGATACCGCCACCCGGAGTTCCGGAATTCTGGGTCACCTGCACACCGGCGGCACGTCCTTGCAAAGCTTGGTCGAGCGAGGTGACTACGGACTTTTTCAGTTCGTCACCCGTCACGCTGACTACGGAACCGGTCAGGTCACTGCGTTTCATCGTACCGTATCCCACTACTACTACTTCGTCCAGCATCTCATTGTCTTCTTGCAGCAGTATGTCGATGCGGGTGGTGCGCTCTACTTTCACCTCTTTGGTGCGGTAGCCGATGTAAGAGACTATCAATGTTTGTCCCAGATTTGCCTGGATGGTGTAACGGCCGTCGATGTCGGTAATGCCGCCCGTATTGGTTTCTTTCACTTTGACGGTGGCTCCTACAAGTGGCTCACCGCCCGATTCTGATTTAACGATACCGGATACTGTTTTGGTTTGTCCATACGTGGAAACAATACCCAAACCTAGTAACACGATAACAAGCAATTGTCTCAATTTTGTCCATTCCCATTGAGAGCATACATTTGCGTGTAACTTCATAATACTTTAATTTAAGATTTAAAAATAACTGTTATTAAAAGCTACTGCAAATATGGAAAGTTATCATAATAGCATAGGTCTATCATGTCTCAAATAACATACCTTTATGTTTCAAGTTATCATTTTAGACTGCGGATGTAATCAGATGGTGATATTCCAAATTCATTCTTGAAGTTTACAGTGAACCTTTTTGGAGAACTGAATCCCACCTCATAGGCAATTTCTGCAATTTGTTTCTGGCTTTCCTTTAGAAGTTGCTTACTGCGCTTCAAACGGATAATCCGGATGAATTCTGCCGGACCTTTACCGGTGATACACATCAGCTTTTTGTAGAGATGGCTACGACTCAACCCCAATTCTGCTCCTAACATTTCCACAGAGAAGTCGGAATCACTCATGCGCTCTTCTACTATTTTGATAGCTTTTTCAATAAATTGTTCGTCTAGTGGAGTGATTGTTATTTCATTAGGTGTCACTTCTATTTTCTGACTGAATTTACGATGGCTTTTTTCTGTCCATTCAATAAATTTCCTGATGCGCAGCTTTAGTAATTTGAAGTCAAAAGGCTTTACGATATAGTCATCGGCTCCTTGCTCAAATCCTTCACTTTTGTATTCTTCTGCCATACGGGCTGTAAGCAATATAACGGGAATGTGGGACCATTGCATGTTTGTTTTGATTTGCCGACATAGCTCTGTTCCATTCATCACTGGCATCATGATGTCGCTTATTACAATATTGACACTGTTTTTTTCTAATATCTTCAATGCCTCTGCTCCATTGTAGGCAACCTGTATGGCGTATTCATCGGACAGGTATTCAGACATGAAACTACAGAAATCCTTGTTGTCGTCCACCAACAAGATGGTATACCGCAATTCTTCCGCATTTGGAACGGGAAGTTCATTCGGAGCTTTGTCATTGTTTAGCAGTTCCGGAAGTAATTCCTCCTTTTCACTGGCATATGTGACGATAGGCAATTTAACGGTAAATACGGAACCTTTAGGAAAATTGTCTGTAACGGAGATTGTTCCTTTGTGTAGATGTACATATTCGTTTGCAATATGCAGGCCGATTCCACTGCCGGTTTTTTCCGAAGTTTGTTGCACCTGATAAAAACGTTCGAAGATATGTTTCTTGTCTTTGTCTATGATACCTTGTCCGTTGTCTGCCACACAGATGCATACATTGTCATCTTCGCGATAAAGATGTACATTGATTTCTCCTTTATCAGGAGTGTATTTGAAGGCATTGGACAACAAGTTGTTCATTACTTTTTTTATTTTAACCGGATCGAAGGACATGTTCAGGTTTTCTACTTCGCACATGAAACAGAAGCTGATGGTATGGTCAAGAGCATACTCTTGAAAAGTACTGCAAATCTCGCGGATAAAGTTGACAATATCTCCCGATTTGTAATGAGCTGTCTCGGCTCCTACATCCAGTTTCCGGAAATCAAGCAGAGAGTTTATCGATGTAAGTAATTGTTGTGCATTTTTATTGATTGTATTTAGTTTTTTGCGTATTCCGTCATCCAGGGTTTCTGACAATAACATTTGTAACGGGCTAATGATAAGCGTCAGTGGTGTACGTAAATCATGGCTTATATTTGTAAAGAACTTTAGCTTCATCTCATTCAGGAGCAACTTTTGTTCTTGCTCCAGTTTTGCTCGTTGTTGCTCCAGTCTTATGTTGTGATGCTTTTTGAATCGGTATATTACATAGGATATTATACCAATGGCAAACAATATGTATAAGATGATAGCAACATTACATAAATATATTGGAGATGAAACGGTTATATTCAACTCACTAGCTTCGTCATTCCATATACCGTCACTGTTACAAGCTTTAATCAATAGTTTGTAATTGCCAGGAGGAAGGGTGGTGAAAGCTACTTTGTTCTCGTTTGTATAGTACCATTGGGTATTTAATCCTTCCAGTTTATAGGCATATCTTATTTTATCAGCATTCAGCAAATCGCCTGCGGCAAATTCGATGGAGATTAAATAATCGTCATATCTGACAGACAATGATGGGGTTCTGCCAAGTACAGTTGTTAATAGTTTACGCCCTTCATATATTGAGTCTACTTCTATATGTTGATTGCCAATGGTCAGATTTGTAAAATACACCTTTGCCAGCGGTCGGCTCTTTTCGGTCAGCTTGTTCGGATTTATAGATGTATAGCCACTGGTGCCTCCCAGCAGTAAATCTCCGCTGGACAATTTACAAGCGGAATGGGAGTTGAAATGATTTTCTGGCAATCCGTCTCTGGTAGAAAGATTCTTGAAAGAAAAGTCTACTCCTTCCTGGGTGTCTGGGGTTACTTCCAATATAGACAATCCGTTACTTGTTGCAAGCCACATGTTACCATGATTGTCTTGGGTTATACTGTTAATGAGATTGTCACACAATCCGTTGTTTACGTCGAACCAGTGTAGTGAATCATTTTTTAAGTCCCAGGCAGTCAATCCTTGTTTATGGGCTAACCACAATATATCTCTGTCGTCCTTGAATACAGTGGAAATGAAGAGCTGCTTGAATGGCTGTGTCTCTTTTCGATTGGCATAAATCATTTCGGGTTTTCTCGTCACGATGTCCATTACACAGAGTCCGTATGTAGTCCCGATATACATTTTGTCTCCATAGTCATAACAGATATTGAGTACATTGATATTATTCCCATCAGGTAGTAGATAACTTGTCGCAGTATTTGTGTCCGGATTAAAACAAACCAAAGTTTCCAGTACATAACCTATCCATAAGTTTCCATATCGGTCTTCCTTCATACTCCATACGCCACTGTATGGCAGTTGGCTGTTCTCTGGAGTAAAATGGCGAATACTGTTGTTCTCATAGCAGAACAATCCGTCTTGATAACTTCCTGCCCAAATCCGTCCTTTATGGTCTTCGAGAAGACTGATGATGGCTATGTCGGGGATGGATAGTTTGCGAATGGCAAATCCTTTTTGCTTTTCTTTTACATAAAGTCCGTTCCCATCTGTTCCCAGCCAAATGTTTCCGGCCTTATCCTCTAAAATGGAGGCTATATCACCGCATTCTTTATGCTGGGTATCAATAAATTCATGGAAGCTTTCGTGATAATAAGAAACTCCTTTTTTGAAATTTCCTAACCAAATGACGCCTGAATCATCACGGTAGATTGTATTTATTCTGTTGGAAGCAAGGGATGTGGAAGACATAGGGGTATTCAGGAGGTTGACAAGGTTATCATTTACGTAGTCATAAATGAATACTCCTTTATGGTCCGTTCCTATCCAGACATGTCCGTTCGAGTCATCCAGTATGCTCCTTACCGCATTACTTTTTGTCTCTATTTTGGAATGGAGATTGATTTGGTTCCATTCCGATTTTATGTTTTTCTTATAGAATATTTGTTCATCGGTATATGAATATAGCCAGATGCCTCCATGATAATCAATGTATATGTGCTTTTCGATAATAGAGTTGGAGGGTAAGCTGATGTTATCTACCCGTTTACATTTCTTTGCGTTGTTCTCTAGTTTCAATAAGGTCGAATTCCAAAGAAGATATAGGTTTTCACCATCATCGCTGATACTCAGTTCCGGAGTTTCTTCTGGAAAGTTTTCTATTTTGAATATTTTAAGGGTTTTATGAGAAAAATTGAAGTAAAAAGCATTTTGGCCTTGCAGTACCCATAAATTGTGTCTTTTGTCAACATGTACTTTGTAGGTACCATTTATCTGGATGCCTATTTTAAGGAGGTATGAGGGAATATCGGTAATGAAGTTGTCTTTGTCTCGGTCGTATATACAATATCTTGCCTCGCTTCCAATCCACAAATTGCCCAAACCGTCTTCCTGTAAGTTCCAGATGTCGTTAGACAATAAAGAATGGATGTCTTTTTCTTTGGGTTGATACACTTTAAAGTTATATCCGTCGTATCGGTTCAATCCATTGGCGGTCCCTATCCATAAAAAGCCTTCACAGTCTTTCAATATGGTTTTTACGTTATTGTTTGAAAGCCCGTTTTCTACTTTCAGATGGCGAAATACATACGGAGTTTGTCCTGCTAACGGCAGATAAGCCAGTAACAGAATAATGAGGGGGAACACTAATTTGTGTAAATAGTTTGTAAAAGACATACTATATAATCTGAAATTGAATTCTCAAAGATAGCAATATCTTATTTAAATAAACGTAAATATGTTGCATTAATAGGTCTGTAATGTTGCATCGCGGTCGTATAAGTCTTAAACATGTCATCCGTTTGTTGTCTTGCGTGTCTTGAAGTGTTTTTCTCATTTATTATTCAACATTTATTTCATACCTTTGCAGGGAAGGACTGGTTCCTGCCAATATGATTAACCTTCTAATACTTTATCGAAAATGAACAGATTCATCATTTTATTTTTATTCTCTTTGGGAATATTGTCAACATGTGTATTTGCCGTAGAGGTGATTCCACTGAATGAAGGATGGAATTTCCACCGGGGTTTTCAGGCACCTGCTTCGGAAATAGTGAAGGTTACTTTGCCTCACACTTGGAATGCGGGCGATGGCATGTTTGGCAATGCCGATTATTATAGGGGATTATGCAATTACAGTCGTAAGTTGTCTGTTCCTGCCCATTATCGGGGCAAACGTTTTTTCTTGAAAGTGATGGCTGCACAGACGGTTGCCGACATTTTTATCGACCATTATTTTGTGATGCAACATAAAGGTGGTTATACGGCATTTGTAGCAGAACTGACTGATTTCTTGGTTCCGGGAAAAGAAAGTGTATTGGAAATTCGTGTCAGCAATGCTCAGACTATGGATATCGCTCCCATTTGCGGTGACTTCAATATGTTTGGCGGGTTGTATCGGGGAGTGGAGCTGCTGGTAACGGAGGATGTCTGCATAGAACCTGCTTATTATGCCTCTTCAGGTGTATTCTTCACTCAGTCCGATGTATCGGAGAAAAAGGCCCATTTGAAAATTGAAGCACTGCTTTCGGCAAGGGAAACTACTGTGACCGGTTGCGAGGTGGAGTTTCGACTATATGACAAGGAAAAGTTGCTTTGCCGTGTTGCCAGTGCAGAGGTGGGTGAGGATAAAAAGGTGATGATGGACATAGTGCTTGAAAGGCCTCATTTGTGGGATGGAGTGAAGAATCCCTATTTATATAAAGGAGTGGTGATATTGCGTAAGGATGGAAAAGAGATAGACCGCCGCGAAGAAGAGATAGGTTTCCGCTACTTTCATGCCGATGCGGAGAAAGGTTTCTTCCTGAATGGAAAGCCTTATCGCTTGAATGGCGTGAACCGGCATCAGGATAGGGCAGAACGCGCTTCGGCATTTTATCCGCAAGACCATGATGAAGATTTGGACTTGATGCAGGAAATGGGATGCAATGCCGTGCGTCTTTGTCACTATCCGCAAGCCAAATACATGCATCAACAGATGGACAAGCGGGGACTGGTGGCATGGGTTGAGATTCCTTTTGTCAATGTTTATGTGAATAATCCTGCTTATGATGAAAACTTGCGCCTGCAATTGAAGGAACTGATTTTACAGAACTACAATCACCCCTGCATTTTGTTCTGGGGGCTGTTCAATGAGATAAATTCCGGTTGGCTGGACCGTCCTTCGCGTATGGCGGCAGAGCTTCATGCTTTGGCCCGTCAGTTGGACTCGAGCCGTCCCACTATGGGAGCCAGTAATCAGGATGACGACTTCAACGGATTCACCGACCTGATTGCTTTCAACAAGTATTTCGGCTGGTATGGCGACAACATGGATGACATGGGGCGCTGGATAGACCGCGAGCATGCAGCACATCCGGAGCGGAAGATGGGCATCAGCGAGTATGGTGCCGGGGCATGCGTATTCCAGCAGGCAGACTCGCTGAGGCATCCGGAACCGTGGGGGCAATGGCATCCCGAAAACTGGCAGACTTATTATCATGTGGAGAATTGGAAACAGCTTCAGGAACGTGAATTCTTGTGGTGCAACTTCATCTGGTGCATGTTCGACTTTTCGGCGGCAGGCCGTAGGGAGGGATCCATTATGGGACGCAACGATAAGGGGCTGGTGACTTACGACCGGAAAATAAAGAAAGATGCCTTTTACTTTTATAAGGCAAACTGGAATCAAGAAGATAAGTTTGTATATATCGCAGGAAAACGATTGGTAAACAGAACCCGCAAAACCGTTGATGTGCAAGTATTCAGCAATAGCGGAGCTGCCAAATTGTATATCAATGGCAAAGCATATGGGACTGCAAAACCTGATTCCGTAAATGTACTGGAATGGAAAGGCATTGTATTGGATACCGGTGAAAATAGAATTGAAGTCAGGAACAAATATGGAGCGGATTGTTGTGTATGGATATGTCCTTTTTAATTTTCATCAGGCGCGGAATGTATAGGAGAGCCACGGGGAATAATGAACCGTGAAATGCTGTACAGTCTGCGCCTGATAGCTTTAATATGTGATTTTCTGTAAATCCGTATTCGGTCCGTGGACTACCAGTTTCCCGTCTGGTTGGATGTCTATGAGGTCGATGAATACCATTCGTTCGTCACCGGTGGTTTCGGTGCGTCCATGGTAGACACAGTAGAGCCGATTGTGAATGTCGATGAGCATACAATGCCCGGTTCCGGTCACGATGCCGCCTTGCTCTGTGTTCTTTTGCAGCACCGGATTGTTGGCAGCCTTTGTGAATGGGCCTAAAGGACTTTGGGAGGTTGCATAGCCCACCGCATAATTCTTTCCTCCGAAGAAGTTTGCAGAGTAAAGCATGTAATAGAGATTCCCGTGTTTCACCATATACGAACCTTCTGTCCAGCGTCTGTTGACCTCATGTGTAGTCACCGAACGGTTCTCCCATTTCGCTTGAGGGTCGTCCATCGTTTTGGGCGGGCAAAGCAATGCTACCGGCTCTCCGATGACACCGGAGAAATCCGGTTTCAGCTCCACGCCGTAAATCCAGCTCTCCTCAATCTCGTCAAACCATCCATTCTTCTTTGCATAGTCAGCAATCTCACTTTCCACGAACAAGATGGTGCTCGACACGAGTTCCGTTCTCTGGCTGAGTATCTATATAACGTATTACCATTCATGTTTCCCAATCAATGATAATATGGATTTTCGATTGCCTTTAATTAACGTCTGATTATTCCTTGTAAGCAGACTAATTTAGTGATAATAAAAATATATGGAACCTGTACACAAAATAATAGCAATGGGCTACTCTATCATTATTATAATAGTGAATATAATTTATTACTTCTTTTTCTAGTTCTTCAAAACTTCTATCTTGTTTCATTATCCCAAAGAAATTTTCCATAAGTGAATTATCAAGACACGTTCCTTTTCGAGACATACTTTGAAATATTTTATTATTTTTAAGCGTATTTGTATACTGCTTCATTTGATACGCCCATCCTTGATCTGAATGAAAAGTTCTTCTATAAGGACAATCATTTGTAACTTCAATAGCTTTA
>OGUQ01001849.1_pt1 | contig 16090 bp, 17 predicted proteins | sample 1574701 | NCBI WGS metagenome assembly OGUQ01 (sample SAMEA2582087, study PRJEB24529) | metagenome | biome: Human gut stool | place: China | collected 2011 | reverse complement strand
TGTGCGAGCGGTCTGCCATGATGCACAGAGCCGTCGCGGTAGATGACGAAGTGATATCCGATGGATGCAAAGCCTCGCTGCCGGTGCCAGCGGTCGATATCTGCCGTGGTGAAGTCCTTGCCTTCAGGCGTGGCAGAGCAATGGACGATGATGAGATCAATCTTGCGCATTCTTCTCCTCCTTCCGTTTCAGCTTGTCGTCGAGGTACGAGCGTAGTTCTGCATACTTAGTCTGTATGTAGATAGTGACACCGAAGATAGACCCGGCGTAGATAAGACACTCTGCGAATACACCCAGGACAGACTCGTGAATCTGTCCGGTGGGCGGTACGATGAATCCTGCGACAGCGAGGAGAAATCCACCGATGAGCATAGCTATGGCAGATACAATCTGCACGTTTTCCTTAGTTTCTTTTGTCATAATGAATTGTCTTTTGAGAGTTAATATGATGTGGTTATCTTTGTATAAGATAAGCTGCATCTCAGCATAACAATCAAGCACGCTTGTTGTTCTGCATTCGATTTGCATTATCTTTGCGATTGAGTTGTGGTCGATTGGACCATTGCTCTTTGGCAGCGTGGTGTCGCGAACACCATTTTGCATCCGAGCTGTGGTGGACTCCTTGCGGAGAAACCATGGCTCATTTTCGTTTACATACTGAAATTGAAGGTGACGTTATAATTGTTGCTACCATCAACTCTATCAGCTCTTGCAATTACCCTGAACTCAGCGAGGTTAGTTCGGGGTTCTCCGAACTGGAACGGACCGTAATCTTTGGACTTCTTGTAAAAGCCGATGGCGAAGCGGAAATGTCGGTTGATACCGAGAATGTTAAATGAGCGTTTGCCAAAGTAAATGCGGACTTCCAAAAGCTGTTGCGTTTCGGGGTCGATGATAGCACGGCAGTCGCTGAACAACATATTAGGCTTCGTAAAATACTTGCCATTGTCCGGGTCGCCCTCCTTATCCAGACGGAAAGAAATCTCGTCGCCATTATTTACACTAATCTTTCGATCGTCATAAAAGCGGTTCCAGCCACGTCGCCGTGGAAGATACTCACGCACACCGTTTTCATCCTCCTGCTTGCGACTTGTACGCACCGAGTGTCGGAAAATGACCGGTGTAAGCCCTTGCCGGATATAACTGTAGGCATCCTGTATCACAAGAGTACTGTCAGTGATGATACATTCAATGTGCATCTGCGTAGCTTGCTTCATCGTGGCAAACTTCTGAATGTCAGTCTGCAACGATTTTATCTGCGACGCAACTGATTTGAGGTTAGATTGAAGAACTTGTATGCTTTCAGCGTTGTTTCCGATTTCAATGTTGTTCTTTGAAATGCGCAGGCTCAGACTCTGAGTAGCCTTTTGAAAATTCACAAGAGCCTCCTGCATCTTATTCATAGAAGCAATGCATGAAGACAGCTCGGACTTGCACTTGTTCAAGTCCTGCACCTGCTGCGCACGCATGACACCGGCACGCTCGGTAGTGGCTTGGCGGATGAGAATGGAATTGTTTGCAATTTGATTGATTCCAGTAGAGAGGTTCGCCTTTCCCAATGTGAAATACACGTTATTGCGGTCGTCCGAACCGATGGTGAGCGATGTCAGCACATAGCCGATGCGTCCAAGAGCCGAGCGCCAATTATCAAGGCGACTCATGTCCGTCTGCAGAGCAGCTTTTCCCAAAAGGTCAGCGATTTTCTGCAACAATGCGCCCAGAACTTCGGGCGTTATAGCCTCTTCGCGCGTCTCGCTGCGAAATGAGGTAATGAGAGATGTGATAGATGAAATGTCAGCCATACTTTTGCTTGTTTTTAGCAAAGGTATGGCTGACTTTTAGATGGAGAAAAGACATTGTTAGTGATTATAGCGCACATACTTGTCGTCAAGAGCCTGGGCGACGACACCGACGAACTCGTGAGCGATGTTGTCGGAGAGGAAGTCACGGAGGTTCATGACGGAAGCGTAGTACTTACGGCTGAACCAGGGCTTCTTCTTGCGCTTGCGTTCACGGCCGATGTCGCCATGATTACCTCTTGGAATTTCTTTACCCGTACCGAAGTTCTGCCAAAGGCCATATTCGAGGAAGGACTGGCTTAGTCCTAACTCAATGAAACGACCATCCGCACGGACAGGGAGGAACTTGGGGCTGTGAAGCAAACGTCCGGTGTCGATTACACCGAGGAGAGTCATTTGCTCACGCCATATTTTGAGCATCGTATCGTTGAAGGCAAGAACGAACTTCTCACGTTCTTGCAGTTGTGGGTCATTGCCATTCAGTGGGGTCATAACGTAAATCGGTATAAGTGTCAACGGCTATTTGAAAGAAAGCACAGGCGCAGCCAGAGAAGAAGTACTGGTCGATTTCCTGAAAGGAGATACGAGAATCGAGATAGATATTATGCTGCTCCTGCTTCGTCTTTTCGAGAATGAGCTTGCTCATAAACTGTCGGAACAGCTCGCGCATGGTGACCATGCACTGCTGGCGTGCTGCCATGTCATCGATGGCGTGGCGCATGGCGAGGAAGACCGTCTTCACTCTTCGAGTGTGCGGACTGTTGTTCACCTCGATGTAGCCCTGGCTGATGTCGCTGACGGCGACAATGGCGGTGGCGGACTGCAGCTGCTGCAGGACTTCCTCGAAGCCGTCGAGTCCGGAGACCCGGGCAAAGACGAAGTCGTGAGCCTTTGCGAACTTGTTCTTTTCGGTGAGGGATGCGAAGAAAGCTGTGGCATCCCAATTGATGTTGCTCATGTGTTAAGTGTTAGTGATTAGTGATTAAGTGTGGCGTCTTGCAATAAGCCTTGCTAAGCCTTACAGAGCCTTTTTAAGCCGTGGGTGCTACTTTGTTTGCCGCTTGATGTCCTCGGCTTCCTTTGCCTTCGCATCAAGCTCCGTGAGTGCTCGCCATGTGTCCATCGTGAGGACTGCATCTTCTTTGGTGATGTCGCCACCAGTGAGGGCACGGATCTGCGCGTTCATGCTTTGGCGGAGCATCTCGCCAATGGGCGGTGCGTAGCCAAGTAGGTTCTGCTCGTCGGCTGACATCGGCTGCAGGAAGTGCGGAAACAATCGGGCGAAGTATTGCTTCAGCGATGCGAACCAGTAGAAGGCACTGTATAGAATCGGGCGTGTCAGGCAGCGTGGCTTGATGCCCGGATATAGAAGCAGCGTGAGGTCCTTCAGCCGCTCCTCGTCCTTTGTTTGTAGGAAGCCCTGGTAGTAGTTGTCGCAGGATATGAACGTGGCGAATGGGATACGTTGGAAGTCGGCATCGAGCGGACGCGCCTTGCCTATCTTGGTGATGCGAGTCGGGAATGTCGGGAATGTCCTTAGATAGTCAAGGGCTGCTGTGGCAGACTGGATCTGCTGAAGGGTAAGCGTGGCTTCCTGCTTCGGTCGGTGGCGCTGCTTGACGAAGAAGGAGCCGTTGGCGGTGCGGCACAGAAGTCGGAGGTCAGCCCATTTGAATAGGCAGACGGTAAGGACTTCTTCAATCTGCAGGTCGTGTGACATCAACGTGAAGAAGCATAACAGTTGCGAGTCGTCGAGGTCAGCCCAAGACGGCGGCAGCGTGATGTTGAAGGAGTTTTCAGAAGAAAAAGCCTCCGGATTGTTTTTTGTTTTTGTATCCATGGTCTTCAAAGAGTTTGGATGTTTCAGAGTCTTTCCACTCGGTGAACACGTTTGCCGGAGCGGTGCGAATGAAGTTGACTGCGTCGATGATGCTCGGGATTGGGAACTCGCCCGTGCGGAGTATCGAGAACTCAATGGCTGCGATGCGTTGGTACAAGCGCTGATACCTTGCAGGGTCGGCGGTGGTGCCCCATTGCTTCAGGAGGTTGCATTGGCGCAGGGAGTCCATGAGTTGGCGACTGAAGAACTCTGCCTCGAGTCGGCGCTCGATAACGAGGAGTTGGGCGTGAATCTCCATGAAGTGCTGCCAGATGTGTTCGGTGTAGCCAAGCTGGTTGACAATCTCGAAGTTTGGGAACATGGTGGCTGCAAATGAAGCGTACTGCTCACTTTCCGTCCACTTGTGGGCGTTGGGGAGCATAAGCAATATGATGGCAAAAGCGTCGTCACGAAGTTTCTCCAGTGACCTTGTCAGACGCTCTCTGCGTTCCTTGGAAGCCGGGACTACGTTCTGGTTGCTGACGATGCCGAACCCGTTTGGGGTGAGGATGAGGTCGAGCTGAGGGACGGTGCTGAGCATTGTGTCCGCGACGGTAGCCATACGGCAATAATGGAGCAAGCGGTCGTCAGGAGCGGCGAAGAGTCGTCTTCTGTGATTATCTTTTCCAGTACCTTTGATGAAAGGAAAGTCTGGGTCAGCCACGTCTCTGACTGCTGCAGATGATATGCGATTTTGTCGAAAAGAGAGAGTTCCCCGGCAACCGCTTTGAGGGTGTTGGGAACGTATTTTTGCAATATTTCATTGCTGCTTATCAGTGTCTTCATTATTGCCTTATTTATTGAGTGAAACCTGCTTTGCGTCCTTATTCTCATCAAGTGTAGTAAGCTGAATGAAAGGACAATCGGGCGTTACGTTCTGCCATTTGTTGAAGCGCATTATCAGTCGGTGAACGCCAAAGAGAAGGTCGTGATAAGGCTTCTGCAGAGCCTGTGCGATGGTGTAAAGCTCGCGTTTGTCTGAGCCGGAATTATTGGTCTGCGACTTGCCCGGCACCGAGCCTACGAGGTTGGAGTGGACTCGCATCGTGAAGCACATCATATTTACCGCCTCGATGATGTCTGTCGCCCAGTCGCCTCCCTCCTTGTCCGTCTCGATCTTGTTGATGACCACATCGTGCTGCTCCTCGCCGTTCGGTGAAACGTAGAACGTGGAGAAGAGCACCTTGCCGCTGTTCTCCATGCCAGTAAGGAAGTTGATGATATTGTCCTTCTCCTGACAGATACGCTCCTGCTGCTTGACACGATCTGTAATGCCCTCGACTTTGAAGATGTTGTTCCAAAACGAGTTGGCAATCTCGATGTGGTATTTTATGGGAGCCGAGTTTCGGAGCTTCGCTTCCTTAGCGATGCCTATGAGTTGCTTGATGTTGAACCACTTTCCTTTGAATAAAGCTGCGTAGTACGGTATTGGATAATACGTATTGTCGGGCGTAGGAATACGGCTGATGACAGCGAACTTCTTGATTTTCTTTCCTCTGTTCTGAAGGTCGGTGAATGGCGACTGTGGATTGAGAAGTTCGATGCGCTCGATGTCCTCCGGACTGACCGTATTACGCCAGTTGGCATAGAGAATGTAAGGTATCACACCCGACTTGTCGGCAGGAGCAAAGCGGACATAGCACGCCTGTTTGCGGACGATGCGGACAATGCGACTGGCATCCTCATTGAGGATGATCACGCTGACGCAGAACCCGAAGTGCTTAAAGTCCTGGCACACTCCGAGGAAGTATGAAGCGATGTCGTTGTCAGATGTGAAGTCGTCGACTTCCGATCTGACTCGTTCGGTGGCTTGCTCCGTGTTGTAGACGAGTCCGCTACCGTAGCAGACTTCAGCGTTGAACATCTGGCAGGTACTCAGTGTCTCGTCGGACTCGATGAGGTCAATGATGTTGTACGGCATCTGATTGTCGCCTCCCCACGGGATGTACTTCATCTTGTCGTTGATGATGATTGGTGCGATGTTGTGCTCCTCCTTGAAGACTGCAGATGTCTTGGAGGTGAAGGCTGCGGAGGCATGGGTGCCAGGGATGGTATGGACGGATGTAAATGTTAGTGTATCGGGCATAATGTGCTGTTTTTGAGGCAAAGATATATTGTAGTTCAATCCTCGGAAAAGACATAAAACTATTGAATAGTTTTCAACTTGTTGAGAACACAGCATAAAAATAAGGCTGTTTTTGCAAGTTTGTTGATAATAATTAGTAATTTTGCGGTATAAATTAAATATTATGACACATAAAGAGTTGAATCGCCTAAAACTATTGCTTGTTGAGAAAAAGAAAACAGGCTTATGGCTGGCTGAGCAACTTGGAAAAGATAAAACAACCATCTCAAAATGGTGCACAAATTCAAGCCAGCCAGACGTTGAGTGTTTGATAAAAATATCGAAGTTGCTCAATGTCGAACTTTCGGATATATTAATAGTTGATAATGAAGAAATATAATGGAACAAAATATAATCCAAACTGACATCCATCGAGCTGTAGAAGCTATAAAAGTAGCTATTCTACAAACGAGGCGTAAGGTGATGATTCAAGCCAACAAGGATTCTTTGGCCTTGAATTATTCCATCGGTGGATATATATCATGTCGTAAACAAACCTCACATTGGGGTGATAAAGTTCTTGATGCAATTTCTTCACAGCTACAACAGGAACTGCCGGGACTTAGGGGCTTTACAAAAAGCAATCTAAAGAAAATGTGTGTGTTTTATGAAGGATGGAAAGAGTTTTTTGGACTAATATTCTTTAAAGGGAATAATAGTGTAACATCAAATAAAATCTCACCTGTTTCGACAGACAATGATGAAATAACAATTGGTCAGTTAATAACTGACCAATTTGATAAAGCAACACTGGAAGCATTCCTTACAGTGCAGTTTACCCATCATTATGAGATACTTAGACGATCAGAGTCAATTAATGAACGTCTTTTTTATATAAGGCGTGTTGCGAGTGAGTTTTGGAGCGTTGATAAACTTAAATATAATATACGTGAGCAACTCTATCTGAAGGAAGGCACAATGCCGAACAATTTTGCTGTAACATTATCAGATGATGAACAGAAACAAAAGGCAATGAGGGCGTTTCGCAAGAACTACAAACTTGATTTTATAGAGATTGATGATGTAGATGAATGGGATGAGCACAAAGTGGAAACCAAGATCGTTGAAAATATAAAGCGGTTCATCATGGCTCTTGGTGCCGACTTTTCTTATATGGGTAACCAATACAGATTAATTGTTGACGACAAGGAATATTTTATAGATCTCCTCTTCTTCAACCGTAGATTAAGATGTTTGGTGGCGATAGAGTTGAAGTGGACAGAGTTTCTGCCTGAATTTGTTGGGAAGATGAACTTCTACCTCTCTGCCCTTGATGACCTTGTGCGCTTACCCAATGAAAATCCGTCCATCGGAATCATTCTTTGTCGAGGACAAAAGCAACGGACGGTGGAGTATGCTCTGCGAGACACAAGAAAGCCAATGGGCGTTGCAACATATCGGGCAGCAAATGAGCTGCCGGAAGAGTATGGAGAAGTCCTTGGAGGATTGGAAGGACTGAAAGAGTTAATGTAGAAATAAAATTTTTATGGCCAAAAAGATATATAAGTTTATAGATTTATTTTGCGGTATCGGAGGTTTCCGTATCGGACTTGAACGTAATGGAGGAAAATGTGTGTTTTCTTCAGACATAGATGTGTTTGCACAACAGACATATCGTGACAACTTTGGAGAAACACCAATAGGAGATATCACAAAAGTTGAAGCTAAAGACATACCTTCTTTTGATATCCTTGCTGCAGGATTCCCTTGTCAGCCTTTCAGCTACGCTGGTTTAGGAAAAGGTTTTGAGGATCAAACAAGAGGTACCCTTTTCTTTGATGTATGTCGAATACTGGCTTACCATAAGCCTAAAATGTTTTTTTTAGAAAACGTTAAAGGATTGGTTTCTCACAATAAGGGAAATACATTAAAAGTAATATTAGAAAACTTGAAAAATCTTGGTTACGATGTACACTGGAAGGTTTTAAGTTCTTTGGATTTTGGTGTTCCCCAAAAAAGAGAAAGATGGTATTGCGTGGGATTCGATAAAAAGGTAGATTTTGAATTTCCAAAACCATTGGGAACAACTCCTTTACTTAGAGATATCGTAGATATCAATGATAATACACCATCACTTAAACTCACAAAATTTGAGATGGATCGTATCAAGTATCATTTTGCTCACTGCAAAGAGCAAGAAAGAGTACAGCACGACAACTCTAAGTACGCCCCAAATACTAAAAAAGGGAAATATGGCATATTCTCTTATCAAAAGGCGGATGGCTCGATTCGCTTTCATGTAGGAGACGTGGCTAAAACGCAAATCCAAGAGGCGTTCTATGCTTGCTTAGATACCTACGCTCCAACAATTATAGCAGGCAGGACACCTAAGATGTGGGATCTTGGGCGTAAATTGTCAGTTCTCGAAGCAAAACGCCTTCAAGGCTTTCCTGACGATTATAAATTTACAGTTTCAGACAACCAGGCTTATAAACAACTTGGCAATTCGGTAAGTGTTCCTGTAATCCAAGCCATTGCAAAGAACATGATAGAAGCATATAATAAGAAATAATATTATGTTTTATATAGCAGAAAATAGAGCTATTGAGGCGTTTCAAGCAATTCGAGGCAATCTGGAGAATAAATTCTTCGGATTGCTTGGTATTCTGAAATGTATTGACACACTTGTTGTTGATACTAACAGAACTTACAAGATTATAGATGGTGAGTTATCTCGTTTTCTTGACAATGTCTTCTATATGGATGAATACACTGGTAACTATGGAAGTTCAGAAATGTATGTAAAATTTTCCAAGATGTGGATAGATTATGTACATGAAAAATTCTTGGGAAAACACAGTGTCAATTTATATGATGTAATAGCATTTATATATAAGAGCAAGTGCTATAATCAACCTCCTACGTTAAACCAACTAAAATTAGAGTTTTGTCGGGAATTTCATATAACAGTAGATGTTCTAAACTTATGGTTTGATTGTTCGCCTAAAGAAATACAATATGATGAAAGAACATATCTGTTTGACGGCATTAAAAAAACTTTGTCTTTGAGTGGGGCTTCCATGTCAATGGACAAACCTTTTTTTGTTGCAGCAAGAGCTGGTGAATTATCTCGTGCCCCATTCCTTCAAACGTTATATGCAGGAAGAGACAGTATCAAATGCTTGCTAATGCTTAAGGAAAACATAGATGATTATTACCCGCAAAATAATTTGAAGACTTCAAAGAAATTAGAAATGACAAATATAAAAAATCTTCAACAAATATTTTTCGGAGCACCTGGCACCGGAAAGTCTTATGAAATTAATGAGTTGACAAATGGCGGTTCTGTCATTCGTACAACTTTTCATCCCGATAGCGACTACTCCACATTCGTCGGAGCATACAAGCCAGTGATGGAAGAGACACCAGTGTATGGTGCGCAAGGTGTGGAAGTGGCAAAGGAGAAGCGTATTACTTATAGCTACGTCAAGCAAGCATTCCTAAAAGCCTACCTTGGAGCATGGCAGAAGTATGCCAAGGGCGGCGAGACGGTAGAACCGCAGTTCTTGGTGATTGAGGAAATCAACCGAGGTAACTGCGCCCAGATATTCGGTGATTTGTTTCAGTTGCTCGACAGAAGCGACAATGGATTCTCCATCTACCCGATAGAAGCCGACTCCGACTTGCAGAACGAGATAAAGAAAGCGTTTGCCGAGGGCGGAGAGTATGCCATCGAAAACGGGCTGGACGTGGACGATTCCATGGACGGCTACACAAGCAACTATGGCGAGACGTTGTCCGACGACATTAAGAACGGACGAGTGCTGCTATTGCCCAATAATTTTTATATATGGGCAACCATGAACACAAGCGACCAAAGCCTGTTCCCCATAGACTCCGCCTTCAAGCGCCGTTGGGACTGGCGATACGTGAAGATAACCGATGCTGGCAAGGCTTGGAAGATAAAGTGCGGCACGGAATACTGCGACTGGTGGACGTTTGTTGAGGAAATCAACAAGAAGATAGCAAAGGAAACAAGCAGCGACGACAAGAAGCTGGGGTATTTCTTTTGCAAGGCAAAGGACGGTGTGATTACGGTAGACAAGTTTGTCAGCAAAGTATTATTCTATCTGTGGAACGATGTGTTCAAGGACGGTGACATCTCACTCTTCAAGGTCAGTGACGAGCCAGAAGCTGAAATATGCTTCGATGCGTTCTATGACAGCGACAACAAGGTGAATATCGAGGCGATAAGAACGTTCCTTGTCAGCGTGGTAGGCGAAGAAAATATCAAAACTAATGATGATGCTCCCATAGCAGTAGATGAGGATGAGAATGGCAACGCAATAGATTACACGAAATATTCGTTTGACGGAAAATCGCGACTATCCAAGAAAGACCTTGGGTATAATATCGTCATGAAATATATCAACGAACATTCGGACAAGACATTTGCAGAGCTGCAAAGCGATTTGGCATTTGATGATACTGTTGACAACAAATATAGATACAAAGGAGTATTGGCACGCGCTGAAGAAATAACAGGCGGTTACACCTCATGTTTCGGTGCAGAACAAAAATCATCAGATGGAGTCAAGTACAAAGTTTTGACATGGTGGAACAAGTACAACATAGATTTCATTATCAAATTTGCAAAAGCCCAAGGCTGGGCAGTGAATACAGTAACAGAATAAGCGTATGCGCATATTAATCGAGGAATACCAATATGACTATGAGGACGTTTGCGACGTGCTCAAAGGGTTTGGTGTGCTTCAGGACGTAGAGGGGAAAGTAAGCCTAAGTTATGTAGGCTACTTTTTCAATCCCGATCCTGATGTGAACGATTGTGTGTTTATTCTGCCAAAAGTATTATTGGAGGGAGATTTTGGCAAAGAAAAGGTGTTCGGGCATATTGCACCGAGAGACCTTATCCACGCCGATGAATGTAAGGAGCTGACAAGCGAGGAACATACGTTTATCTATAATCTGAGCGTATGGATATACCGTGCCATCTGTGTGTTCAAAGACCATGAGTTTGACCGAATGGACGGGCCGAAGAACCAGCCAAGCATAGTGCTCTACCGCCGAGCACCCATGTTGGGAAACACAAAGAAGCGCAGAGCTAGCACATTCCTTGATGTACTTCTCGCATTGCAGCAATGGAACAAGGACAACGAGAGCTTCGTGATGTTCATCGTCAAGAACCTCCATTCCGGACTCAACAAAATAAACTGGACCCGCACCATTTCCAAGAGCCAAGCTGTAATACAAGAAAGCATCAGCCACTCAGGAAGACAGGAGGTAAGCTATATAAACCCGGTAAACAAGAGACGACAAATAAATTTCGACGAAGAGCTGCTTGTAATCTATTACAGCATCTTGCAACACATGCAAGACGAATATGGTTTTCCTGTGTGCATAAACGTGAATTTCCCCTTGATAAAGGGAGTTAAGTTCAAACGGTACATGAACGGATACGGGAAGCGCAGACTAAAGCAGATAAAGTACAAATACTATTCCGACAAGGCGTTGGAATTATGGGATTTATGCTATGCTTTCTTCGACCGCCCAGAGAACGTCACACTCAATGTAGACCAGCGAGAATACCTGTTGGTCAAGAGTTTCCATGTCGTTTTTGAAGCGATTATCGACGAGCTGATAGCCGGAGACCAAAGAAAGCAGTTGCCAAAGGAACTGAAAGACCAACCCGACGGAAAGCGAGTTGACCACATGTACCAATACAAGGAGTTGACCAACAACGACAATGACGACAATATCTATTACATTGGCGACTCCAAGTATTACAAGCGAGGCAATGCACTCGGCGCGGAAAGCATCTACAAGCAGTTTACCTATGCCAGGAATGTAATACAATGGAATCTTGATCTGTTCAATGACGGCAAGAAAGAAGACCAGGCAGGACACATCAAGCTCCGTGACGATGCCACTGAAGGATATAACATCATACCCAACTTCTTCATTTCCGCCAACCAAAACGAGCTTCGTGCTGCTGATGACATACACCTTATCGACAGCGAGAAGCCTGAAGGTCAACGCCGACAAGAATATTATCTTAGCCGACAATACGACAACAGACTGTTTGACAGAGACACGTTTCTGTTAGCCCACTACGATGTAAACTTCCTGTTTGTTGTATCGCTGTACGGTAGAAACAATTCGTCTAGCAAAGCCGCTTGGCGTAACCGTGTGCGCCAGATGTTCCGCAAGGAGATACAGAAGATGCTCGAGAAAAACTTTGATTTCTATGCCATGACAGCCCATGCGAATGTTCATGCGGAAGAATACATCAAAGAGAATTTTCAATCGGTGCTTGGCAAGGTATTCCATCCGTTTGAGAACCGTGAAGGCAGTGACCAACAGTATTTCTCGCTTGCACTCCGCAAGCCGGAAAAGGAATATGAGTACTACAAGAACGTGAAGCATGACGCAGTGCATGCCGAGGAGGCAAGAAAGAAGATTGCGGACGAGAACGAACAAGTGATGTTTGAGTTGAAGCAAGCCTTTTATGTAGCTCCATGCAGCCTTGCCCAGAATGATGGGGAAGTTTGCACCCACCACAAAGGACAGCACGATGAATACGATGCTGATCACATTCTCTTTCCAGCCGGTGAAGTGCAGGTTCTTCTGCAGCAGGCCAAAGACCACGGCGAACACCATGAACATGATGGAGACCATGCCGGCAGCACCGTTGGTCTGGGCAGCCTCCACCAGAGCACCGTCAGCACCGTAGGCATTGAAGGTGCCGGCCACCATGTCGGCAAAGGCGGCGATCACGATGCCGCAGAACAGCCAGCAGAACAGCAGGAACAGCTTGCGGCCGGTCTTGCCGATGTACTTTTCGATCAGCATGCCCATGCTCTTGCCGTCGTTCTTAACGGAAGCATACAGAGCGCCGAAGTCGGTGACAGCACCGAAGAAGATGCCGCCCAGCAGCACCCACAGCAGCACCGGCAGCCAGCCGAAAGCAGCGGCCTGGATCGCACCGGTAACAGGGCCTGCACCGGCAATGGAGCTGAACTGGTGTGCAAACACGGTCCAGCCGTCGGTGGGAACGTAGTCCCGGCCGTCCTCATGGACGACTGCCGGGGTCTTGGCAGAGGGGTCGATGCCCCACTTGTTTGCCAGCCAGCGGCCGTAAAGCATATAAGCGCCAAACAGACACACGGCTGCGATCAATACGATGACCAGCGTATTCATTGTTTTTACCTCTTTCCTTTTTTGGCATCCGGCAAATGTCAGCGGCATGGGTGCGGCAGGGTGTAAAAAAGGCCCCGTCCTCCTGCGTTCGTTCCATTTGGGACGAACCATCGAAGACGAAGGCCTTCACATACATTGCACATCGTGTATGGAATACTCCGCGATACCACTTCGTTTGCTGCACAGGGCAGCCACTCCCAGCGTACATACATACGCAGCCCCGTAACGTGGGCAAAACGGCCATGCATTACTGGAAGGCGGGGTCAGCGCCTTTGTTCACACAGGCTGCTCGCAGGGGAGAACGCTTTGCTCCTGACTGCTGCCCTTGCATCAGATGGGCGGCTCTCTGGGAGAGGGTGCTGCAAAGAATCATGTCCTGTTCATCGCATTTGCCGAATGATTGTCCGTATTTTAGTGCGGGATTCACAAATTGTCAATATCTTTGGCACAAGTTCGGAGGATACACTAATTCGGGAAAGCGTTCTGCAAGAATTTTTAGGTGATTTTTGTTCATGCGTGAAACGAAGAAAACTATATACGTCAACGAATGAAAAGAGTTCACGCCAAGGGCTTGACTTTCACACTTTGATGTGCTAAAGTGATGATGCAGGAAAGAACCGGAACAGTTCCGAAACATTTAAAAGAGGGAACGCTCCCAAAACCGGACAGTCCGCTGCGGCGGCAAGGAGAACATTCATGACAGATAAAAATTCCAGAAGAAACCAGACCACCGATGCACTGTTTGATGCCATCCTCAGTCTGGAAACGCGGGAGGAGTGCTACAACTTCTTTGAAGACCTGTGCACTGTAAAGGAGATCTCGGATATGGCGCAGCGGCTGGAAGCGGCAAAGATGCTGCTGGACGGCAGGACCTACGATCAGATCGTGAAGGCAGTGGAGATCAGCACGGCCACCATCAGCCGCATCAACCGCTGCATCCAGTACGGCTCCGGCGGCTACCGCGAGACCATTGAAAAGGTGCGCGGCACCCAGAACCCTAAAAAGCAGGAGTAACACCGGCGTACCCGGCAGACATAGAATGGGGCGTACACCGCCCCTGACCGGATGAACGAAAGGAAGGTTTTATCATGTCTGCTGAGAACTGTATCGATACCACCCGCTGCCCCTGCCCCTGCCTGCCCAAGGTGACGCTGGAGCAGGCAGTCATTGACCTTGTGGAGAGCATCGCTCTGCAGGAAAATGCCCTGAGCCACATCCTGTGTGCCGAGAGCCGGAAGATGGACGCCGCCATGAAACTGGACGGTCTGGACCTGTGCAAGCTGCTGGAAGTAAACGATTCGGCCACCAACATGGTGCACGCCGTGGCAAACCTGGAGCTGGTGCTCAAGGATAAGCTGGAGTTCGTCTCCAACAACCTGTACTATCCGCCTGCGGATGCCGCAGCGAAGTAAGAAGATGCTGAAAGGCCCATCCGGTCAGCTGCCGGGCGGGCCTTTTCTCTGCTTGAATGCATAATTTTTGTAAAAACCATTTGTTGGAATTGCTGATAACGGGATTCTGTGCTATACTATACAATGTATCACCATGAAAGTGAGGAAATTTACAAATTGCTGAACTACGATGCGATCCTGTTTGATGTGGACGGGACCCTGATCGATTCCGCTCCCGGTATCATAAATACATTAAAAGAAGTCTTTGCCAAGATGGGCGTGGACACCACAAATGTGAACCTGCGCCGCTACCTTGGCCCGCCGCTGCGCAAGAGCTTTGGTGAGCACTTTACCGACCCGGCCCTCATTGAAAAGGCCACCGACCTGTACCGCGACAGCTACGCCGTCAAGGGCAGCCACGAGTGCGCCGCCTACCCCGGTGCAGCAGAGATGCTGCAGCGCCTGAAGAACGCGGGCCTTGTGCTGTGCACCGCTACCTCCAAGCCCACGCAGGTCGTCACGCCCATTCTGGAAGAAAAGGGCCTTGCAGGCTATTTTGATTTTATCGGCGGCGCGTCCATGGACGAGAGCCGCGACACCAAGACCGACGTGGTGCGCCATGTGCTGGCCCAGCCCATGATGCAGGGCAGGCGGGTGCTGATGGTGGGCGACCGCAACGACGACATGCGCGGCGCTGCGGACTGCGGGCTGGATGCCGCCGGTGCGCTGTACGGCTACGGCAGCAGGGAAGAGCTGGAACCCTTCCACCCGGTGCTGCTGGCCGAAAGCTGCGCCAGCCTTGCAGACCAGATCCTGAACGGACAGGCATGACCGGAAGGCCCTGTGCCGGAAACGAAATGAATGGTGAGAGATATGAGAAATACACGACCGGAAAAGCAAGCGCTTACTCCTATGCAGAAGCAGGCTGTGCTGGTGTGCAGTGTGTGCGCGCTGGCAGCCATTCTGACCATTGCCATTACCATGACGCTGCTCAAGCGCGGCAAGACCCCTGCGGCCCCGGTGGAACAGCCCTCCAGCGAGGTGCTGGTGCCGGGCGAAGAGGATATCTCGGATCACTACCAGATCAGCGAGACCTCTGCCGCCCTGCTGCCGGAGACCGCCGACGCGGGCGAGAGCTACCAGAAGGAAACGCTGTTCCTCGGCGATTCCAACACGGTGCGCCTGTACGCCAACGGCCTGATCAGCCTGCAGCAGTTCTGCGCCAAGGAGGGCATTGGCACCCATGCCGCCCTGAACGAGGGCATCGTTACCTTTAAAAAGGACAGCAGCACCTACACCATCGCGCAGGCCGTGGCCAAAATGAAGCCCCGCCGCGTGGTCATCATGCTGGGCACCAACGATACCGGCATGAGCGTGGACGAGTTCATCAGCAACTACACCGCGCTGGTGCAGGCCATTCAGGAAAGCTACCCCTACACCGACATCATCGTGAACACGGTGCCGCCGGTGCCCGCAAACCACGCAAACTACCCCCACATGGACCAGACCAAGATCGACGACTTCAACATGGCCCTGCTGTCCATGTGTGAGCAGATGGGCCTAAAGTTCCTCAACAGCGCCGAAGCGCTGAAGGATGCCAACGGCTATGGCCGCGAGGATTACTACCAGACCGGCGATATCCACCTGAAGCCCGTGGGCCTGAAGGCCATGCTGAGCTATCTGCGCACCCACGCTTACCAGACCGACGACCGTCGGCCCGACACCGCCAACATCCCCA
>OGUQ01001844.1_pt1 | contig 16112 bp, 9 predicted proteins | sample 1574701 | NCBI WGS metagenome assembly OGUQ01 (sample SAMEA2582087, study PRJEB24529) | metagenome | biome: Human gut stool | place: China | collected 2011 | reverse complement strand
ACGCCGCGGGAGCTTTCCGGCGGCCAGCGCCAGAGGGCGTCTTTGGCGCGTGGTTTGGCGTTGAAGCCGTCGCTGCTGATCGCCGACGAGCCGACGACGGCGCTGGACGTTTCCGTTCAAGCTCAGATTCTTGATCTTTTAAAGCATCTCAAGGAAACCGAAAACATCGGCATTCTGCTGATTACACATGATTTGGCTGTTGTGGCTCAGGTCGCAGCCAGGGTAGGGCTGATGTATGCCGGTGAGCTGGTGGAAGAAGCTTCAGCACGTGAGTTCTTCTCCAAGCCATTGCATCCTTATGCGCGCAATCTTTTGAAGGCGCTTCCTGAAGGAAAGCAAAAGAGCCAGATGCTCGAGGCAATACCGGGCATGGTTCCTCGCTTGAATCGAGAGTTCCATGGATGCCGATTTGCCGAGCGCTGTAAAAAAGCTCGTCCCGAATGTTCTCAGCATAAAGTTGTCCTGCAGGAGATTGGAGACCGAAAAGTTCGCTGCCTGTTTCCTGAAAATGATCCGGTCGAACTTCCGCGAAGTGACGTTGTTGTTGAGCGAGAGCAGAAAGATGTGCCTCGCATTCTTGAAGTCAAGAATTACAGCGTTTGGTTTCCGATTCGCGGCGGTTTTCTGCGTCCGACGGAATACGCCAAAGCCGTCAACAATGTCTCATTCGATGTGCGCAGAGGGCTGACAACGGCATTGATCGGAGAAAGCGGCAGCGGCAAAACCACGGTGGCCCGAGGCATCCTCCAACTTCTCCGACTGCAGGCAAAAATCACTGGTTCTGCGCTCTTGAACGGAAAAGACTTAGGCAGCTTGAACGGTCCCGATCTTCGACAAGCCCGCGTCGATATGCAGGTTATTTTCCAAGATCCATTCTCCAGTTTGAATCCGAGAATGCGTGTTAAGGAAATTCTGCTTGAAGGGTTGGAGAGCCTGCACCCTGATATTCCTGCGAGTGAAGCGCTCGGAAGAATTGAAGATGTCATCGGTCTTTGCGGGCTTCGTTCCGATTCATTGAATCGGTATCCGCATGAGTTCTCGGGCGGACAAAGACAGCGCTTGGCGATAGCTCGTGCGTTGGTGGTCGAACCCAAACTTCTGATTTGTGATGAACCGACATCGGCTTTGGATGTTTCCGTGCAGGCCCAAATCCTGAATCTTTTGAACGAAATCCAAAGAAGCCGAGATATCTCGTACTTGTTCATCACTCATAACTTCGGCGTCGTTCGTTACCTTGCCGATGAAGTCATTGTGATGAAGTCCGGAGAAGTGGTAGAAGCAGGATCGGCGGCAGAAATCCTTAATCGTCCGAAAGATCCTTACACCTGTCGCTTGCTGGAAGCAGTTCCGAATTTCGACTCTCTGAAGTAAGAACAAGAAGTTCCCACAAAGCCGAAAGACGCGTCTGGATACGGAAAGACGTTCTAGACTCTGTTAGCGAAATTCAGCGAAGGACGAAATAAAAATTTAGAGGGGAGTTTTATCTTTAAAGGAGAGAATTAAAGATAGTTTAACCTCTAAGTATTGGTATTTTTGCTGTCAAAGAAAGCCTCAATTTTTGAGAATTGAGCAGAAATTGAACACGATTGAACAAGTATTGAACATATATCGTGAGTAGACGAGCTTGAGAACGAGTTTCTCTTTTCAATCCGGATAGAGTAACGGCCTGTTTTAGCGAAATAAGCGAAAGATGAAATAAAAATTTGGAGGGGATTTTTGTTTTTAAAAGACCGAATTAAAGATGATCTATCTTTTAAGTATTGGGATTCTTGGTGTCAAAGAAAACGTCTTTTTTGGGAATTAGACTGTTAAAAGGCCAAACTCGAGGAGGTACTTCTTTTTTAATCCGGAAAGAGCAATCGTGTGTTTTCAGTGATGCCTCGCTGGTTGGCAGCGATGTCTATTAAAACATCGCCTAAGCGGTCTTGATCCGACAAGAACTTGATTCCATTGTTTTGGCACAGATCCAAGTAAATCGCCAGCGCCGTCCTTTTGTTGCCGTCCTGAAAGAAATGACCTTTGAGAAGGCTGACGACGATGCTTGTTATCTGCTCTCTGACGGTGTCGTAATAGGAATAGCTGGACAGACATCCGCCTACTCGCTGTTTTCTTTCTTCTGAGCAGCGATTGCCGGTGAGAGCTTCGTTGATCAAGACCACCGCATCAATATCTAATGGTGTACTCATTTGTCTTTGAGATAATCAAACGTCTTTTTGAAGGTGTTTAAATTTTCTTTAAAGCGTTTGAGCATTTGCTCTTTAGTATTTGGGCGGAGCTCCTGTTTTTGAGGAACTGATTTTCTATCTGTCATAGTTCAAGAAAGAGAAGAGCCGATTCGGTTCGATTAACCGGCTCGGCTTCTTCCCTCAGAAAGAGAAATTATCCTTGTTCGCTGAAACGTTCTTTAAGCCGCTGAGGCAGTCCTCCGCTGCGCTGCGTGACGGTCTTTAACGACATGTCTAGGGCATCCTTAGCCCCGAAAATCTGGCACGTTTTTTCCGAGCGAGTAATGCCGGTATAAAGAAGTTCGCGCGTGCATAAAGAGGCAGCATCACTTCCGGCACTTAGTGTTGGCAGGAAGATGGCTACATCACGGAAGCCGGAACCCTGCGATTGATGGATGGTGATTGCAAAGGCGGTGTCATATTTCGGCAGCAGCTGAGCCGGAACGATTTTCTTCAGATCACCGATGAATGCATACCACATCGGTTTGTCGGAATCAGCCGTCTTCAAGCCGAAAATAACAGCGACGTCGCCGTTGGCGACACCAAGGCCGGAGTCGTTTTGACGAACAATGATGACCTTGCCGTTGTACATGTCGTCTGCGGATGGAACTATGAAAGCCGTTTTAACAAAATCTTCGCAATAATCATTGACGGCATTGACGCCGGTCGGACCTTCACGTTGTGCGCACAACGGACGGAAAGTACTCAGTTCGTTCCAGACGTCTTTAAGAGCTTGTTGTACATCATTAGGAAGGTTTTCGAAGTTGGCTGATCTTGAATCCACTTCGTTTTTATCGTTCAAAGTTAAAGTCAGGTTTAAGTTTTCGACTGCGTTGCAGTAGGAATCGAGTTTTTCCTCTAACCACTTCTGAGCCTGCAGAGGAAGATTTCTACCTGCAGATTTGAAAAACACGCCGGTATCTTTAAATCCTTCAAAAGGTTGATCGTCCGTGTACTCAACTTCTGAAATAAAGTCCGAAATGCCGGCTTCTCTTCCTTCTTCGAAGGCCAGCATGCGCTGCGCCAATCTGCCGATAGCGGATTTGTCGTTGAAGCGAATGCTCTCTTTTAATTCAACAATGTGGCCTTTCAAAACACCCGAATTGTCGGAGATGTCAGCAAACACCGAACCAGGTCCGACGGCTGCCAGCTGATGCTTGTCGCCTAAAAACACAGTTTGCGTTTTGGTTGGATCAATTGATCTGATAAGTTTTAACGCAAGGGCGGAGTCAATCATTGAGCTCTCATCCACGATTAGCAGATCTGCTTCGATCGGATTGTCTGCTGAAGGTCGTTTGCCGTTGGATAAATCCGTGACGAGCAATTTATGGATCGTCAAAGAAGTCAGTCTATCTTCCGCAAGGGCCTTGCGAACGGCAGGGTAGTAAGGTGCAGAGGACGGACCGGCATCCGCTTGATTTTTTACGGATTCAAGAAGACGACTTGTGGCCTTTCCGGTTGGGGCACACATTTGAATGATGCCCTTCGGATGTATTTCCAAAAAGGCTTCAATGAATTTCACAACGGTGGTTGTTTTGCCGGTACCGGGACCGCCGCAAATAACGGAGAATTTCTCCGAAACTGCAAGTTCGGCGGCTTCCAGCTGCAGAGGATTTAAAGAGTAGGCTTTCTTGTCGCCGTTTTCTCGTGCATTCTTTAACGTCTGTTCCAGCTGTGCTAAGGCCTCTTTTACCTCGTTGACGTCGCTGGCGCTTGTAGAGCACATACCGTGAATACCTGCGGCCAAACGGCTTTCAGAGCAAAAATTGCGGCGGGAATAAATTCTCAGCTTTTTCGGTTCGCTCTCGTCAAGAAGAAAAGGCGTAGGAGCGACAGAAAGGTTGTTAGGTTCGTCAGCAATTTTGTTGCTGCTGTCTGTTAGCAGCTCAGCTTCCCTGAGCAGCTCCACGTACTTTTTATTTTGCGGCGTTGCATCAAGCTCGGCACATAAACCTCCGAGGTGTTCGGCTTGTCCGAGATGCAGCATGAAGAACGCCAATGCGTCTCTTAGCTCTTCTGTAATGGTTTTTCCTCGACGAGTTAAAAGGTCAAGCAGAATGGTGCCGAGGTTTTCAAATGAATTTTGGTTTTGCGAAATCATTTCAAACTGCTCCTTTGGCACGAGATTCCAGGAGTTCGCGACTGAATCCGTTTTTCAGGAAGTCGTCTAAACATTCGATAAGGGCATCTTTTGGACGTTCAAAGTACGTTCCACGCGCATTCCTGTCGATGCCGCGCAGGAAGCAGTAAACCGCCCCTCCGATGGCTTTATAACCCGTACCTTCCGGCAGATTTAAACGAACTTCGAGCATTCGTTTGAGCGCAACGAGATAGAGCGCCAACTGAAGCTCGTAGTGATTATTTTTCATCAAGGCGTTCACGGCTTCCGGCGTATAGAGCTCAGGAGTGTTGTTGCGGTAATCAATTTTGTTCGTCTTCCAGTCGATGACCCAATATTTGCCGTCAGCGGCAAAAGCTAAGTCGATGGAGCCCGTGAGATAACCGCGCATATCAAGTTCTGACAAATGAAAGTCTTTATAACGAGAATCAAAGGCCGTTAGCGTTTCAGCCAAAAGACTCGCCGTCAGACGTTCTCTGCCCTTTATCGGAGCTCCGACGGAAAGCATGAATTTCAATTCCGGACGGCAATCTTTAAGATTTTTAAAAAGCTGAGAGAGATGGAAGCCCGGCGCGGAGGGCAGAATCTTTGCTTCGAATAAATTTTCGAAGAACTCTTCCGTTTTAGTCTCGATTTCGGCCTTTCGTTCTTCAGTTTCTGGGGCGACATAACCCTTAAAACGATCATCTAAAAATTTGTAGACTCTGTTCTTCCAGTTATGGAAATTTTTGTCGAAAATCTTTTCTAATAATTCGTGGACTTTCGTGCCGAATTCGGCAGCGCTTTGGGTGCCTTTGAGGACTTCCAATACGTCCTCTTCTTTCGATTCCGCGACAGTTTCCTCTGACTCAAGAGCTTCCGACTCATCAGTGATGACGGCGGAGTCCTGTGCTTCCATGGTCCTCAACAAGCTTGTGAAACTGGAAGAAATCCAAGAACGATTTTGCTTCTCACCGCGACCGGCTCTGAGATCAAGATGCTCCGGCGGTTGTCTGAAGGAGACTTCGGAGTCTCCATATTTGCCGGGTTCGAAGTCAAAACGGATCTCAAAAGGAATGTAAGCATTTAAAGCTTTCTCAGAGAGCATGAGAGGATGTGCGCTGTTCTTGTTGTACTCGGAAATTCCGTCAAGCAAGGCCTTTCTGACTTCTCTTGCCGACGCTTCCTTCGGGCTCAAAGCCTCCCGCAGTCGGTTTAAACCGCCAATAATGGCCAATCCGCCGGACGTTTCTCCGCTGATAGCCTGAGCAAGCGGATTTTTTCCGCCGACGCTGCCGTGAGGCGCTCCGTTCTTAGTTTTCTTGAAGAAATAGGGAAGAACCACCCTTGCTGTGGCTCGCGTCATAGCGACATACAGCAGTCTCATGGACTCCTCATATGATTTCTCAATGAAGTCGTCCGGTGCCTTCTGTTCGGTTTCATAGAAGGTAATGACGCCTGTCGCATCATCTCTAAATTTCTGACCTTTGGAAAAGCTTATCGGCCGGTCAAGGTAATAAACAACAGGGTATTGAAGGCCTTTACTGCTGTGAATAGTCTCAACTCGAACAACATCGGAATCGGTTTCACGTCTCAGAGTGTAGCTGTCGTTGCTCTTTTTTTGTTCTTGTTTTAACCAGCGCAGCAGTCCCTGAAGACTATCAATGGTGTTGTGCTGCTGATGAAGAAGCTCCAAGATGTGCTGATAATTCGTGAGGGCGCGTTCTCCTCCGTATTGCAGTAAACGCTCTTCGGTTTTGGCGCCGGCAAATAGGTTCGAAACAGCAGCGATAATTCCGCTCTTCTCGTAGATTTTTGCTGAGTTTTCCAATAACAGACGTGCCTGCGCGGAGGCCGCATCGTTATTCAATAAGTCATTCAGCGAGTCGCCGAAAATCCTGGTTGCCTGAGCCGCAGCCACAAGACGAGTATCTCTCGGATCGTACATAGCCTCTAGAACGCTCTTAAGTTCGTGCGCTTCTTTGGAACATAAGACATTTTCATTCGAAGACCGAAGGGTGCGAATGCCCCGCCTGCGCAGCTCTTCAATAACCTTGTCAGCATGGAAGCGCTTTGCAACCAAAATCGCGATATCGCTGGGTCTCAGTCTCCGGCCGTCATAGAGGACATTTTCCTTTAGCAAGGATTCGATTTCCTCTGCGATGGCAATAGCCTCCATATCGCGAAGTGTCTCTGCATTGGACAAGGCCTTAGTGTCGGCATTGGACCAGAAAGCGAAAGAGGAAAGGGGTTCGACTTTGCCGTCTTTCTCTAAGAGGAGCGGTAGTTTTTTCTTATTAAACTTCACCGGCGAATAAGAAAGGGCCTGATTCAAAAAGCCGCCGCGGGAACCTTTCCCTTCCGGATTGAAGTACGCATTAACTCCGGCAATGATCCCAGGAGTAGAACGATAATTCTTTACTAACTGATAAGGGTTGTTGATTTCGTTTTTGGCTAACAGATACGTTTCAAGACTTGCGTTCCTGAAGCGATAAATAGACTGTTTCGGATCACCGACAAAGATAACGGGTTTGGAGTTCTCCGGATCCTCTAAGAACAGGTGTTTGAAAATCGAGTATTGAATCGGGTCCGTATCCTGAAATTCGTCAATCAAAGCAGCGCCGTAAAGGTTCTGAATTGCCTTGGTGAATTCCGGATCTTTAACAATGCGTTCTTCTGCTTCGATCAGCAGGTCATCGAACGTAAAAAGACGTTCATCTTTCTTGTTTTCTTCGTAGAGTTTTGTTGCCTGATCAATGAAAGTTTCAAAAAACCGAGTGGTTTCGTCTTCGGGCTTTTGATTCGCATCTTTCATCAGCTTCATTTGCCGGGTGAGCGGCTTGCTTCTGCTCAAACCGGCAGCAGTTGTCAGAATATCTTCCCAAGGAATGTCTCGAGCCAGAGACAGTTGTTCCGTAGGGTAGCCTGGATAGGCCTTCGGAAGGTTTGTACGAAGAAAAGTACTCAGCGCTTTATCTTTAGCGTTTGAATCATCTCCGATCTCAAAGTCGTAGTTTCCCTTTGAAGAAAAGACAAAGTCCTGAAGGATTCGTTGGCAAAAGCCGTGAATAGTAAAAATGGCAGCGTCGTCAATCTTATTCAGCGCTGTTTGCAGTTTTTCAAGAATTATGTCCTGAGAATATTTCTTTTCTCCCCAACTATCCAGCAGATCGTTGAAGCTTCCGCTCTTGTTCAGCCTAATTTGTTCAATCAGTTCCGTCAGGTTGCTGCGCAAACGAGAGGACAACTCATCAGTGGCTGCATTCGTGAATGTCACGACCAAAATACGATCTAGTTCGATTCCTTTCTCGACTAAAAGCCTGAGCAGCACTCGCATCAAGGAATACGTTTTTCCGGTGCCGGCGCTGGCTTCCAAAAGCATGCGCCCCTCAATCGGCGTTGTGGCAGCATCAAATTCTTTATAAAGCATAAATACTCCGATTAAGGTTTAAGTTTTTGAATGAATTCAATTAACGCTTCGAATGCTTCTGAAAGGTAGATGTCTTTCTTTCTGCCATCACCTTTGAGGAGTTTGTAGTAATCGCTGAGTTCTTCTTTGAGAGCCTTAGATAAATCAGCAGCTTTTCTTACGCTTTCCTCTGAGACACCCTGCCAAAGCAGTGCGTCATCCGAGGCATTCATTCCAAGTGCGTGCTTGCAGTGACACTCAAATAACCTCAAGAACGCTTTAAGCGGTTCGCCGCCATGGTTCTGAATAATCGAAGAGTAAGAAATGACGAAATGATCTGTGTCTGAACTTTCGTTAAAGATGAGTAAATCGTAGGGTTCCCCGGCTTCGGTCCAAATAATTTGGCGCAATACTTCTCGGTTTTGTTCCGACGCAGAGCAAAAGACGCCGAGCTTGACGCGCAAGGACTCATCTTCCGTTTTCCAAAGGAAGAGATCCGTTTTGTCTGTGAGCCGATTGACGAAGCTAGAAACTGCAGTCGGAACTCGATAATCAAGTCCCGCCGAGAGGGGTTTTAAAGTCTCAGTCTCCTCAAATTGTTTCCTTGCGGCGTGAGCGTCGGCAACCTCTGAGGTTTCAAAACTGAGAGCCGCACGTCGGACACTTTCAATGCCGTACTTCGGATTAAGGTTCAGAAGATTGAGCGCCTCTTGATCAGAGAAGTTATTCTCAAGCAAAGAAAGAAATTTTCGGCTGACCTCTGAGTGCATAAGCTTGTCGTCCTTAGAAGGGACGATCATTCTTTCGTCGGCTTCGAAATCTGATGATTCAAGCTTGAGCAGCGTTGCCGTCCATTCGTTGTAAGAGGTCAGGAACTTTATGAGGAAATTAACCTGCAGTTCGCGGAGCACCGGGTGCTGCATCGTTTTGGGAAGTTTCTCAGCAGGAATCTCGGTGTTGGCAAACATCGGTTCCTTGGCGCCCGGGTTCCTATAGGCATGTTCGATTGAATCGAGGACGTCTTTCCGAGGGCTCTTCCAGAACAAGTTGTTTTCTCGTTTGTCTAGAGATTTTGCTTCCTCTAAGAAATTTCTCATGGAGAAGCGATTCAAAGGAACCTTAGTCACGATGCTCTTCCAAAGCTCGTCTGCCTTTTCCTGAGCTGTGCCGTCCTCCATCCCTACGCTCATGGCATGAGAAAGGAAGTAATTCTTGAAATTATCAATGACGAGCGACGGATTATTTTCGCTTTGCGGTTTCGTTCCGATTGTGTAGGAAATCAAAAGGTTTTCTCGAGCGCTGAGAAGCGTGTCAAGGAAGACAGCGTTATTGTCCTTTCTTGCGTCTCGGTCACCGCGGCGGCGGTGATCCTTGGTCAAGTCAAATTCTTCAAACTTAGGTGTTCCCGGGAACCCGCTTTTCTCATCGAAACCCAAACAGCAAATGACCTTGTAGGGTATTCCTCTGGCAAGTGAAATGGATGCGAAGGTCATCGTTCCGGAGCTCGGTACATCGCGCTTTGTTTTGGAGAGTTCACTTCGCAGCTCGCTTAATACAACATCGAAACTGACGGTTTTTTCCGTGCCGCCGAAAGCGGCAGCCATGCCTTTGCAGACTGTCTCGATGATTTCTGAGAAGTTATAGGACTCTTCAGGATCACAGTTGTTTCCGAAGAAACGCTCTTTCATACCTAACAGAGCTTCTCTCCAGGCCTCTGCGGGGAGTGCAAATTCGGAAGCGAGCAGTTCACGACGCTGATCGGCAAGGTTCAGATAAAGTTGAGAAAGCGCTTGGAGCAAGCGGCCCGAGCCGTCGGAAACGACATTAAAACCGGCTTCCTCATCTCCTCGAATAGGAAGAACACTCTTGAAGGGCAGAGGGGAAGCTTCATCAAGGAAAAAGCCGAGAGAAAGCCGTTCCATGGCGTCCTGAAAGGACGTGTCTTCGTCAGTGAAATTCAGCGCCGCGAGCTGTTCATGATCGATTCCGACAGAGTATCCCGCAGAATAAAGCCAAGTCTGAATGACAGAGATGTCGTCTAAGGACAGGTCCCACTGCTGTTGTACGGGGAGTTTCTCCAGCCAATCAAAGAATTCTCTGGCTGAGAAATCGGACATCAAGAGTTTGCCCAAGCCCACAAACGCATCTGCAAGCGCATTCTGTTTTTCTTCGCTGAGACCGATGATCTTCCAAGGGATATAAAGATCTTTCGGCAGTGATGCCATGACGCCTTCAATGATAGGAGTTGCCTTTTCGATGTCCGGAACTACGACCAAAACATCGGAAGGTTTTAGGCCGCGTTTTTTATCTGTGAGCCAATTCTGGAGAATGTCGATGGTGGCTTCGACTTCTCGGACAAAAGAGGGCGCCTTGAGAATGCGAAGACTGACATCTTTCTCGTCAGGCTCAATGGGCAGCAGCGTGCTGTCCATTCTAAGAATGGAGTTTTGAAAGCTATGCAGAAACGACTTGGAGGGATACTCCAGATATGCGGAAGCTGTCTCGGCACTAACCTTGGTTTTTATTTCTTCTTCGGAATGGTCGAAAGTTTTTTCTGAGGTTACAAATTCCCGAGACCCCGGCTGTTTGACGAATGCCTTTTGACGGTTCTGTTTGTCTTTATCAGAGATATCCGTTTCGATTGCCGAAGCTTCTTCCTCGGAAAAAAGGAAGCTGTCCAATCGGTCAATAGCGGCTCTCGTGCTTGCTGCATTTGTCAACAGATAGTTCAGGCAGCTGTTGTCGACTTTGAAATTCTCGGACCAGTCGAACTGCGCTTTCGGAACGGACTCAAACCAGTACTCGGCGCACGGATTAAGAATGTACAGATTAAGCTCTGCAGGAGAATCTTCATAAGCTCGAATCAGAGGCAGTAAGTTAGGCGGAATCGAGAACGGCAGAAAAAGATGAATCGGAAGACTGTTCTCAACCGGTTTGTTCTTCCGGATTCGCTCAATAGTATTTTCAAGCCACCCGAAGATTTTTCCTTCGCTTTCTGCGCCGGTCTGTTCGATTAATTCTTGCCAAAGACGCTTTTGCCACAAAAAGTCAGCGTTTTTCTTCAATCGCTCTTCTTCTGCCTTTGCATTTGGTACCGGAAGCGGGTGTACCTTATGGTTGAATTTGAATTTCTCTAAAGCCCACTGTTGCAGCCAGTCAAAGCGATAGGAACCGTAAGTAATGAAAACTGTGTTCAGATGACGGGCAAATTCCAACACACCGACGGGGTCCAATGTCTGAATGTATTCATAAAGACGCTTTTCTTCTTCAGGGAAAGCCTTTTTGTTTTGCTTTTGACGCAGGATCTCGTAAAAAGTCCAGTCCATGACCTGAGATGTTTCAGCGTTGGAGAGAGACTGTCCGAGAACTTTGAACATCCAGCTGGCTACGTTAGAGAATTCAATCCCCGGAGTGGCTCCGAAGTGATCCGCGAAGAAGCGGTTGAGGTTGTCCTCGATCATCGGCGTCGGGACGATAACCTTGATTTGCTCAAAAAAGGAGGCATTACTGTTTCGCAGGTCCTCCAGATTAAAACCGATTTTTGTGGCAAGAACCGTTCGAAGAACTTCGAACGAGTTCGAGTAAAAAGTAGAAATCACTGAGGACCCTCCTAAAAGGAAAAGCCGACGTTTTAGTTTAGTTGTGTGGCGCTGAGTCAGGCTTTTTTCAGCGGCGGGACACGTACACAGAAGGTGTAGGCGTAGTCGCCGATAGCATCGAGTTTGTAGCGGGCACCGCGCAGAAGCACATAGAAGACACCGTCCTTGTCGACTAAGAAGTTGGGGTGTACTTCAAGATCGTTTTTCTGAGCGTAATTTTTAAAGTCTTCCTTGGATTCTTCGATTGTTTTTCCGGGCGTCACATAAACACCGACTAAGAAATGGTCCTCGAAGTAATCGTTGGGAATATCCAAGCGGTCATAGATAGAGACGGCTTCAATACTTTCAATGGTTCGAATCTGTTTTCCGACGAGTGTGTCTGAGACAACTTTTTCCAGTTTGCCGGGAATGGCCTGGATGTCCTGTCTCTTTCCGACGCAGACGAGCGCAACGGTAATTTCTCCGTCTTCAGTATCGCAGCTTGAAGTGTCGCGCGGGAAGCACTGAACCTGACGTACGCCGACGCAGTCCAATCCCATGACAAGCAAAAACTCCTCAGGGAAGTAAATCTGAGAAGCAAAGGACGGGTGCATCGTGATCGTGATTTGAGCCTTATTGTCAGGGCAGGCAGAAGCTTCCAAATCTTGAACGTCGTTCCAGGCCTGACGCGCTTGTTCGCTCAATGTCTTGACGTTCTCTTCAAAATCGTAGGGAAGAACGGACAAGTCCAGCTGCACCTGACGCTCGGACAAGTTGTAAGAACTAATATTGGTCGTCATCGAATAAAAATCCCAAATCTTTATGTTTTCTATCGAGCCCGAAATGGCTGTATGCGCGCGGTGTCGCCACGCGTCCCCTTGGTGTCCTCTGAACAAAACCTTCTTTGATCAGATAAGGCTCGACCATATCTTGAAGCGTATCAGACTCCTCACCGACAGCGGAAGCCAGGTTTTCGATACCGACGGGACCGCCTTGGAATTTTTCAATGATCGCAAGCAGGAATTGGCAGTCGAGGCTGTCTAAGCCGATCGGATCGACTTCTAGCATGGTAAGGGCGTCTTTTGCGATTTGTTCGGACAATTGACCCTGATGACGGACTTCGGAAAAGTCGCGAATACGTCGAAGCAATCTGTTTGCGATTCGAGGTGTACCGCGGGAGCGGCGTGCAATCTCACCGGCTGCGCCTTTATCTGCCGGCATATTTAGCAGGTGCATGGAGCGCAGCACAATGGTTGTCAGGTCTTCAGGCGAGTAGTACTGAAGCTGGGCACGAATACCGAAACGATCCTGCAGCGGTTTGGTCAATGAACCTGCACGTGTCGTGGCACCCACAAGCGTGAAATGCGGAAGATCGATTTTGATCGAACGGGCAGCAGGGCCTTCGCCGATCATGATGTCGAGCTTGAAGTCCTCTAAGGCCGGATAAAGAATTTCTTCGACGACCGGCGAGAGACGATGGATTTCGTCAATGAAGAGAACATCATGCGGCTCCAAACTTGTAAGCATGGCAGCCAAGTCCCCGGCCTTTTCTAAAACAGGGCCCGACGTTTGACGAAGCTTGACGCCGAGTTCGTTGGCGATGATGTTTGCCAGTGTCGTTTTACCTAAGCCCGGAGGGCCGAAGAGCAAAACGTGATCCAGAGCTTCTCCGCGATTGCGTGCAGCCGTGATGAACAGATCTAACTGCTCACGAATACCGTCTTGGCCGGCATAGTCTTTGAGACGTGTCGGACGAAGGGCCTTGTCGATGACTTCTTCTTTTTCTTTTCTTTCAGAGGAAAGAATCGAATTGCTGTCCGCCATGGATTAACCTTTCTGAGCAAGTTGACGCAGACAGAGACGAATGCCTTCGGAGGCGTCGGCATCTGCAGGGACGTTTTTCGCAGCGCCGCGAGCTTCGCGTTCGCTGAAACCCAACGCAACCAAAGCCTGGATGACCTCTGTCTGAACGGAAGAAACCGTGGGCGCAGAAGTGACGACCATCTTGTCCTTCAGCTCAAGAACGAGACGTTCGGCCGTTTTCTTACCGATGCCGGGAACCATCGTCAAAAGTCCGATTTCATTATTGGCAATGGCGTTTCCGATATCTTCTGCAGACATAGAGGAGAGCATGGCGAGCGAAATTCTCGGACCGATGCCGCTCACTTTCAGAAGCTGCCGGAACACTGATTTTTCCTGAGAAGTTAAAAAGCCGTAAAGCAGCTGCGCATCTTCACGAACGATCATGACGGTTTCCAGAAACACTTCTTCGCCGATGTTCGGAAGATTGTAGAAAGTGGACATCGGGACATCGATCTCGTAGCCCAGTCCGCCGCACTCAATAACAACTTGCGGAGGATTTTTTTGAAGAATTTTTCCTCGAATGGTTGCAATCATTAGTTAGACCTTTCCTTCATAACGTTTCGTCCACTCGTTTCTTGAGCGGCGAGCACTTGAGCCTCTGCGGGATACACCGGTTCCGCTGCTGCCGGCCTTGGTTCCGAGTGTCGGTACGAGGCCGAGCAGGATACTGGAGCTGCCGTAGCAGATCGCGGTTGCCAGAGCATCCGACTCGTCCGGACTGAAGCGCGTGTCCTCAAGCTTCAGATGCCTTAGAACCATTTGCTGCACTTGTTCTTTGTCAGCGGCGCCGTAGCCGGTTACGGATTTTTTAATCTCGCGAGTGCTGATTTCTTTGCATAGGATAGAGTGACATGCGACAGCACACATCGCAGCGCCTCTTGCGTGTGACAGCAGCATGCTGGACTGGGCATTCGTATTCAAGAAAGTTTTTTCAATCGAAGCGACATTCGGATGATGCTCCTCGATCAAAGCCGACAAGGACTTAAAAATGAATCCCAGTCTGTCGGAAAGTTCGCCTGCGGGTACATTCAAAACACCGGAGGCGACATAGGTGAAATGACCGGGTACAAAATCTACAAAGCCGTAGCCGGTGTGATTAAGCCCCGGGTCAATTCCGAGAATACGAACAGCCTTTTGGCTCACTAGAAGCCTCCGCCCATGCCGCCCATACCCGGGAAGCGGCCGCTAAGGCTTCTGAAAGCGCGCATCATTTTGCCCATGCCGCCTTTTTTCATCATCTTCATCATTTCGCGGCTCTGCTCAAACTGTTTGAGCAGACGATTGACTTCCTGAACGGTAGTGCCGGCGCCGGCAGCGATTCTGCGCTTGCGGCTTGCTTTGATGATTTCGGGTTTTCTGCGTTCATGCGGTGTCATCGAATCAATGATGGCTTCAGTACGGGCGAGCTGTTTCTTAGCCTGTTCGTCGTCAACCTGGCCGGCAGCTTGGGCGAACTGTGCCGGCAGTTTCTCAATTAAGGAAGAGAAACTGCCCATGTTTTTGACCTGAGCGAGCTGATCCTTGAAGTCTTCGAGTGTGAAATCGTCGCCCTTACGCATTTTTTCAGCGAACTTCTGGGCTTTTTCGATATCCACGTTCTTGCGGACTTCATCGACAAGAGAAACGATGTCGCCCATGCCGAGGATTCGTCCGGCCATGGCCTGCGGATCAAAACGCTGGAAACCGTTGAGTTTTTCACCAACGCCCATAAATTTGATGGGCTTACCGGTGACCATGCGAACGGAAAGCGCTGCACCACCTCTGGAGTCGCCGTCGACCTTAGTCAGAATCACGCCGGTTAGCGGAAGTTTTTCGCCGAAGGCTTTCGCGGTGTTGACTGCGTCCTGACCGACCATGGCGTCGACCACGAAGAAGGTTTCGATCGGATTTAAGAATTTTTCCAGATCGCTGACCTCATTCATCATCTGCTCGTCGATCGCTAAGCGACCGGCCGTATCGACGATGAGCACGTCGTAGTAATGAAGCTTTGCGTATTCGAGGGCCTTGCGGGCAATATCGAGCGGTTTTTCGTTCGGGGTACTCGGGAAGAAGTCAATGTTGGCCTGCTGAGAAACTGTTTGCAGCTGATCAATAGCGGCAGGACGGTACACGTCGGCGGAAACTGTCAGAACTTTTTTCTTCTTTTCTTCTTTTTTCTTTACCCGCTGCCGGTTCGGGATCTGGTTGGAAAGCCCGGAGAGATCGAACATGCCGATATTCGGCATGTTGTTCATATTATTCATCATCTCATTGATCTGGCCCGGGTTCTGGTTCATGGTATCAAAGCTCTTCTGCATGCAGTCCGGGCAGATATTGATGTTTCCCGGAAGGGTAATCATCTTTCCGGCTTTGCTCTCCGGTCTGCGGCACATGAAGCAGACTTTTTCATAGGTATCTTCTGTATGATGGTCAGAGCTTTTTGTTTCCGCCTTCGTTTCGTCCGCGGTACCGTCCACTCTGTCTTTCTCTTCTGACATGATTTTTCAAATTCCTTTCTGTAATAGATCGCTTGGTCTAGCTTGATTATAGCCCAAAAGCCATAGGGTCACAAGTAAAAACTTTCTTAAAAATTACCAACTTTTTTAAGAATTTTACGAATTCAAAAAATTATATCAAAAAATGCAGAAAAAGGCGGACAGCCAGGCGTTCATATTCCTGTGCTGTCCGTCTTTTTTCTCTTAGGAAATAGTTATTTCGAGTTTTTATCTGTTGCCAAACGGATTCTGAATACCCTGGTCATTCTGATCGGAGCTTCCGGTTCCATCGTTTGTGGTTCCGTTGCTGCTTCCGCTCGTCTGCGGCATATCTGCTGCAGAGCCAAGGGTCAGCGTCAATGTTACTTCTTTGTACTCACCGTTATCCGCGCGCTGTACGGTGACATCTACAGTCTCGCCTGCCGCATAATAAGTCAGTGTCTCTTTTAAGCCTTTGGCGTTCGA
>OGUQ01001839.1_pt1 | contig 16128 bp, 13 predicted proteins | sample 1574701 | NCBI WGS metagenome assembly OGUQ01 (sample SAMEA2582087, study PRJEB24529) | metagenome | biome: Human gut stool | place: China | collected 2011 | reverse complement strand
ATCGTCAAAAAGGTGGTCTGGGACGGCAAAAATGCCTATGTTTACCTCTTTGCGGTGGATGGAGAGGCGGATTTTCCCCCTGTTGAGCAACCTATGTATCCGTTGGGAGAGGATAGCGAATGAAATCCTAATGATGTTCCGGACCGGAAAGAAGTTCTCCAGAGAAGTTTCCATCTATGATCCCATCGGAGCGGATAAGGACGGGGAGACCGTGAGCCTCTTGGATATCCTTGAGGCGGGGGACAGGGAAGTCCTTGAGACTGTGATCATCAAGCAGGACGTGAAGATCCTCTACGAGGCGTACAAGGAAAATCTCACGGATATGGAGCAGACCGTGATCCGCATGAGATATGGACTGTTCGGGACAAAGGAACACACACAGCGGGAGATCGCGGAAAAGCTCGGGATCTCCCGGTCCTATGTGTCGAGGATCGAAAAACGGGCGGTGGGGCATATGCGGGAGGCGTTTTATGAGCCTGCCGGGAACACCCGGTGATACATTTTGTAGAAAGTTTCTGCGGGAAGGGAGTTTAAGAATGATTCGGACGGAACGAGAAGTCCCCGGTTCGTCCGGCTTCCTTCCAGGAACGAGAGGTCCGGCAGCGGATCGGCAGGAGCGCAGCTGTAAAGGCATCCATTCGTTGTGTAAAAGTGGCTGAATCTCGGACCGCGCAGCTTTTCTATGACGGCGAAAAGGGCATCTTTCGGGACCGAGGTGCCCGCACAGATATAGGAGGGGATTGCCGGAGCGCCTTCCAGAGGCCAATAGGCCTTATTTTTTTTGCCGTCAGCCCGGAGCGCATAGACGGACGGAACCAGGGCGAGAGGTGACGCACCGATGGAAACCTGATGAAAGGCCTGGATCGGCATGTCGAAAACATTTGATGCAGTAAGAAAATGTTTTGCTGTTTCCATACCGAAGGACTCCCATGTGAGCTTTGCGACAGTCTTTACGGCAGAGTTGTTGATGCCGCCATAGGAGAGGGGAAAGGATGATTCAACGAGCCGGTTAAGAGAGATACTTTGCTCACTGTCTGCATCGGTTCCTGTGAAAAAATTAGCGTTAATGCTCCTGGCATCCATGCTGGTCTGGCGTAGAAGCTCCACGTCGGAGTAAAACACGAGAGGAATCGCAAGATAGGGAAGGAGAGCGGAAGCTTTTTTGAGTCCGCCAAGCTCCGGAATATCTTTTACCGGGAAGAACTCTTTTAATGGAAGAAGTCCATGCTCTCTAAAACGGTTCCAGATCCGCTCATCCTCAAATACTTCCAGATCCGTGGAGACCACGAGATCTGGAAGGACGGAATCTTCCTCCCTCAGATAGTCGGACATATGGCGGCCATATCCGAGACCGAAGCAGGTGATATCAAGGTCGATGTTATCCTTTCTGAGTTCCTCCCGGATCTCATTTAAAAATTGCAGCTCCTGCCGGTGCAGGACGCAGATATTGTTCCAGTAAAGTCTGATGGTTGTCATAAAAGTTCTTCTCCTTGTCGAAGTAATTCCTGAAGATGTTTCTGACACTCGTAGGCAGCATCCAGCTCTGCATAAAGCGTTTTTTCCGCCTCTGTCCGCTTTCTGATCCGGCAGACCTCCCCACCTTTCATTGCGAGGCGTGTGGATGCCATCAGGGCAGTGTGGGGATCATGAGTGACGATGAGGACAAGCTTGCTCTGGTCGGTGAGGAGCCGCAGCGCCGCTTTTTTGTCGATTCCTGCGTTTTCTATCTCGTCGATGAGGACGATAGGGCTGTCACAGATGCAGGCAAGGTCGGCGATCATAAGTGCCCGGGTCTGGCCGCCGCTTAGGAGGTTTAAACTTTCTTCCGGTAGAACCGGCTCCGGCGTGATCTGGTTCGCCATGGTTAACACATCATCCGGGGAGATCTCCGGATGGTTCCGGCACTGGCAGTGGAGCTTTAAAAATTCCCGGACGCTGAGATCCAGGACGAAGCGCATGCTCTGGGAGAGATGGGCGATGAGTTCCTTCGAGAGGCTGGAGCGGTCTGCCAGGGTGACCGGGACATTGTTTATGAGGATGCCCCGCCTGCTGATTCCGTCACCGTTTACAAGCTGCTCAATGTCTTTTATGAGACGGCTTTTTCCAGCCCCTGTGTTTCCGGCGATGGCACAGAGCTCGCCGGGATGGAGTGTGACCGGGGCAAAATGTTCCGGTTCCCCGGCTTTGTTGGTTCCTGGTAGAATCGTCAAAGATTCAAAGTTCATCTGTGGATACCTCCTTGAAAGATCTTGCCGACGACACCCTGCTGGTAGGCGGATCCCACCCGCTGTTCACCGACGCAGTAGGAGCAGACTCCGGCGGGCATGGTGGGGCGGAGCCGGTCTTCCCTCAGGGATTCAATTTCCGGCCGCTCCAAAAGCCAGCCCCCTAAAAATTCTGTCCCGTATCCGGCGAGACCGTCCGCAGGGAAAATCCTGGCACCCGGATTTATTTTTTTTAGCTGCCATTCGATGATCTCAAGCTCCGCCTGGGAGACCATATCGATCTTTGTGAGAACAATGAAATCAGCGCCAGAGACCATGGGACCAAGGCGCTCCGGGGAGTGGCTGCTGGCGGTGCAGTCCAGGACACATCCCGCGGTACAGAGTTCTGTCGCAGGAGAGCAACGGTGGCAGAGCCCGGCTGTCTCGATAAGAAGGCAGTCCCGCCCGAGGCTGTCACACCAGTCCCAGAGCTCTGGGAGATTTGATACGAGAAAATGGTCCGGGCAGATATCCCGGCTGAGTCCTGTTACCGTGGGGATATTGAGATTCTTATATACAGATTCATCGTTGGAGGACAGGCAGTCGATTTTACAGATGGCTGTCCGCATTCCTCCTTTTTCTAAGAAAGGGATCAGATACCGCAGGATGGATGTTTTTCCAACTGCAGAAGATCCGGAAAATAAAAATACATGCTTTGGCATTACAACTCCTTTGTCTGTCCTGAATGAACAGAACGTGTCACAATATGTAAAAAGCATAGCAGAGCCGGGGATTTTTCGTCAGTATCAAATGAGACTGGCAGGGGTATATTTTGGGCTTGTAAAATAATTGTTGTTGTGATACTATTCTAGTTAGACATAACTAACTAACGACGGATCATAGGAGAGACATATGATAAGAGAAGAAGAGATAAAGGCGGCTGTCGAGGCATCCCCTTTGCTTGGCGGCTGCAATCTGTCGGTTTCTGGTATGAATGTGAAATATTGTCATAAAGGTCAGATCGTGAGCGATAGACAGAAAAATGAGGAGATCATCGGTCTTGTCATGGAGGGCAGTATGGACGTTTACAGCATCGCCCTTGACGGGAGGGAGATCCTGCTCTCTCAATTGGAAAGGGGAGACTGTTTCGGGGTGGTAAATCTCTTAACAAACACGGAATTTCCGACAGTACTCCGGTGCCGTACGGATACCACATTGGCGACGATGCCGAAAAGCCAGCTTCTGGCGGTCATGGAGAAAAACAGTGAACTGGCACTCCGGTATGCCGGATTCTGCAATCGGAAAATGCAGTTTCTGATCCGGAGGATCGAGTTCCTGACCATGCAGTCCGGAAAGAAGAAGCTGGTGCAGTACCTGTTGGAGGAACCGGATAAGGGCAGGGCGTTTGGAAAGAACGTTTCCAGAGATGAGCTGGCATCGATCCTCGGAATCAGCCGCGCTTCCCTTTTCAGGGAACTTGCAAGTCTGACAAAACAGGGACTCATCGCCCTGCGGGACGGAGAGATCTGTCTGTTGAGGCCGGATGAACTGGAAGAGATCTTATACGCGTAAAGGGACGGCTGTGGTCAGAAGACAGGAAGGCGGTTTGTAAATCCGGAGACGGAACAGATTGCGGAAGAAAAATCGAAATAATATGAATGTTCCCGTGTATGGGAAATAACAGATAAGAAGCAGAGGTTTTGCGAATGCACGAATCCGTGTGCATGAAACCTCTGCTTTTTGTGCAGCAGGAAATTATGATAAAAGAAAGGTAACTATTCAGTACCTTCATAGTTACACGCAAAAATCCATTCCAGATCAGCTTCGCTGATGGGATTTTTGCCCTCCAGCCTATGTTTTCTTACGGTCAGCGCAGCAAGTGCGCAGACCTACTGAACAGTTACAAAGAAAGTTTCATAAAAACGCTGTAAAAAGGCAAAAAAACACTTGCATAAATATACACATAGAGTTATAATTATGCAAAATTATTCAAAAATATTCACGGTCTCCATCCGCACCCCACAAATTCACGGCGGATGGGAGACGAACCTGGAATCCAGAACAATCTATGAGCGAGAGGAGAACAATTATGAAGCCAAAGGTATACATTGACGGAAAAGAAGGAACCACAGGACTCCAGATCTACGACAGACTTGCATCAAGAGACGACATTGAACTCCTGTTAATTGATGAAACAAAGAGGAAAGACCCGGATGAGAGAAAGAAACTCATCAACGCGGCGGATATCACCTTCCTCTGTCTGCCGGATGCGGCGGCGAAGGAGGCGGTGAGCTTTGTGGAGAAGGATTCCGCGAGGATCATCGATGCCTCCACGGCGCACCGTACAGCACCCGGCTGGGCATACGGGATTCCGGAGCTTTCCGATATGCATAAAGATGCAGTCGTCCATGCAAAATTCACAGCAAATCCGGGCTGCCATGCGTCAGGATTCGTGATCCCGGTCTATCCGCTCGTGGCGTCTGGAATGATCCCGAAGGAGACGCCCCTCACTGTATTTTCCCTCACCGGATACTCTGGAGGCGGAAAGAAGATGATCGCGGAGTACGAGTCCCCGGAGAAGCCGGAACTCTACAACACGCCGAGAATCTACGGTCTGAACCTGAAACACAAACACCTCCCGGAGATGCAGAAGATCTGTGGACTTGATGTTCCGCCGGTGTTCTGCCCGATCGTGGATGACTATTATAAAGGAATGGCAGTCACCGTCATGCTGCAGAACTCCATGTTAAAGGGAAATCCCACAGCGAAAGATATCCACGGGGCGCTGGCTGCCCACTATGACGGAAAGAAGGTCATAAAAGTCCATCCTTTCGGATATGAGGATCCGATGATCGCCGCCGGGACCATGGCGGGGAAGGACAGCATGGAACTGGTCGTCAATGGACATGAAGGTCAGACGATCATCACGGCGCTGTTTGATAACCTCGGAAAAGGCGCTTCCGGCGCGGCGGTGGAGAACATGAACCTGATGCTGGGATTTGAGGAGACAGCGGGACTGAATTTATAAATAAACCGCTTGATTCTATTGGGTGCAATCTGAAAAGAAGGAGAAAATTTATGGAAAATCTGAAACCGGAGACAAGAGCGGGCGTCCTTGTGGAGGCGCTCCCGTATCTTCAGGAATATAATGGAAAGATCGTAGTCGTAAAGTACGGCGGAAACGCCATGATCAATGAGGATTTAAAGCAGGCGGTCATCCGTGACATCGTCCTCTTAAATCTCGTGGGTGTGAAAGTCGTTCTCGTCCACGGCGGCGGTCCGGAGATCGGGGAACTTTTAAAGAAGACCGGAAAAGAGTCCAAATTCATCAAGGGTCTGCGCTATACAGACAAAGAGACGATGGAAGCGGTCCAGATGGTCCTCTGCGGAAAGCTCAATAAGAATCTGGTAACACTCTTAAAAAATGCCGGAGGAAAAGGCGTGGGAATGAGCGGAATGGACGGCGGCCTGTTTGAGGCGGTCAAATTGAACGATCCGGACGGAACGGAATACGGCTATGTGGGTGACATCGTTAAGACAAATCCGCAGATCGTCCTTGATATGCTGGAAAAAGGCTATATCCCGGTAGTTACCTGTGTTGCCGCAGGAATTGACGATACCTGCAACTACAACATCAACGCGGATACAGCGGCTGAGAAGCTTGCCATCGCGTTAAAGGCGAAAAAGCTGATCATGCTCACGGATGTAAGAGGACTTTTGAGAGATCCGTCCGATGAATCCACACTGATCAAACGTCTGAAGGTTTCGGAAGTTCCGTCTCTCGTCAGGGAGGGCATCATCAAGGGCGGCATGATCCCGAAGGTCAACTGCTGCGTGGAGTGTGTCCGTCAGGGCGTGGAGCGCGCGAACATTCAGGATGGCCGTGTGCCGCACTCGATCTTAATCGAGCTGCTTACAAATGAAGGTGTAGGAACCATGTTTTCATAAAAGGCAGACGCAGATCCATGTGAAGATGCAGGTTCCTGTAAGAAAACGTATCCGGCGCGGAATGTGCCAGAGTACACGTTTTTTGCAGAGAGAACGCAGGAAAAAGCGTGGATCTGCCGAATCAGTTGCCACAGGAGGAACGATATGACAGCGGAAGAGATCAAGAAAAAAGATTCAGAATATATCATGCATACATACGGACGGTTCGACATCGTCCTTGACCACGGAAAAGGCGCGACGCTCTGGGATGCGGACGGAAAAAAGTACGTGGATCTGACCTCCGGGATCGGAGTAAACAGCTTAGGCCACGGAAATCCGGCGATCGTAAATGCCGTGACAAAACAGGCGGAAAAGCTCATGCACGCTTCCAACCTTTACTACACGGAGCCCATGGTGAGCGCCGCAGAGAAGCTCGTGACAGCCACAGGGATGGGAAAAATCTTCTTTGCAAACTCCGGTGCGGAGGCGAATGAGGGCGCCATCAAGCTCGCGAGAAAGTATTCCTTCGATAAATACGGTGAGGGAAGAAACACCATTGTGACACTGATCCAGTCCTTCCACGGAAGAACGGTCACAACATTAAAGGCAACCGGACAGGAGAAGTTCCACCAGTACTTCTTCCCGTTCACGGAAGGCTTTGCCTACGCGAAGGCAAACGACCTGGCGGATGTGACTGCGAAGGCAGATAAGACCTGCTGTGCCGTCATGATGGAGATGATCCAGGGAGAGGGCGGCGTTCTGCCATTAAATAAAGAGTTTGTCCAGGGCGTCGCGAAATTCTGCAAGGAAAACGATATCCTGCTCATCGTGGATGAGGTCCAGACCGGCATCGGAAGATGCGGCAGCCTCTTCGCCTATGAGCAGTACGGAATTGCTCCGGATATCGTGACCATGGCGAAAGGTCTCGGCGGCGGTCTGCCTATCGGCGGCGTGCTGGCTGCGAAGTCCTGCGCGGATGTTATGGGACCGGGAACCCACGGATCCACCTTCGGCGGAAACCCAGTGAGCGCGGCATCTGCGAATGTGGTCCTCGACACGGTGATGAAGCCGGAATTCTTAAAAGAGGTTGAGGAAAAGGGCGCTTACATCAGAGAAAAAGTCCTGGGATTTCACTCCCCGGCAGTGAAGAATGTCCGCGGCATGGGACTCATGCTCGGCATCATCGTAGATCCGGAAAAGCGCGCCGGATATGTTGCAAAGCTTATGGAACAGGGCGTTCTCGTCCTGACAGCCGGAACGGACGCGATCCGTCTGCTGCCGCCGCTTGTTATCACCTATGAAGAGATCGATCAGGCACTTGAGGCCATGAAAGGGGTATTTGAATCATGAAGAACTTATTAAAATTACTGGATCTCAGTACAGAGGAGATCATTGGAATTCTGGATCTGGCAGACCAGTTAAAATATGAAAGAAAGCACAACATTCCTCATGAGCTTTTAAAAGGGCAGACACTGGGAATGATCTTCCAGAAATCCTCCACAAGAACGAGGGTTTCCTTCGAGACAGGAATGTATCAGCTGGGTGGACATGCATTGTTTCTGTCCTCCAGAGATCTGCAGATCGGCCGTGGAGAGCCGGTTCAGGATACTGCCCGCGTGTTGTCAAGATACCTTGACGGTATCATGATCCGTACCTTTGAGCAGAAGGAAGTGGAGAACCTCGCAAAATTTGGTTCCATCCCGGTCATCAACGGCCTGACGGATTTCTGTCATCCGTGTCAGGTCCTTGCGGACCTCATGACGATCCGTGAGAAGTTCGGAAGCTTCTCCGGACTCAAAATGTGCTTCATCGGTGACGGCAACAATATGGCAAACTCCCTGATCGTTGGTGGCTTAAAGGTCGGAATGAACGTGGCGGTCGCGACACCGGACGGATACAAGCCGGACGGAGCTGTCCTTGAATTCACGAAGGGCTACGGCGATAAGTTTGCCTTGGAGACAGATCCGTTTATGGCGGCGTCCGGTGCGGATATTCTGATCACAGATACATGGACTTCGATGGGAGAAGAAGCGGAGAAAGAGGAGAGAAAGAAAATCTTCAAGGACTACCAGATCAACAGACAGCTCCTCGCGGCCGCAAACGCGGGCGCTATGGTCCAGCACTGTCTCCCGGCATACCGCGGACAGGAGATCACCGAGGAAGTCTTCGAGGAACATGCCGACGAGATCTTCAATGAGGCAGAGAACCGCCTGCATGCGCAGAAGGCTGTTATGGTAAAGCTGATGAAGAAAGACTGATCGGACATGACGACTGTCTTGTAATTGAGGTTGGAAGCATTGGAAAGTTAGAAAGTCCCCGCTGGTGTGAGAGCGCCTGCGGGGCTTTTTTGCGCCTGCGCAGAGTGCAGCCCGGTGTGGGTGACCATACAGGATAGCGGAATGCGCCTGACACATTTAATTTCGGTTTAGATAAAGTTTATGAAATTTTAACAGATGTTTCCTAGGGAAAGTTTTGAGTGCGTGTTATACTAGGACTATATTTATAAAACTCTTCGATGAGCACTGATGACAGGCGGAACGGGTATTTGAGTGCCTGTTAGCTAAAATCGAAAATGTTTTATGCACAGGAGGCAGAAATTATGGAGATCCATGAATTTTATATACCATCCAGCAGCGGTCTTGCGAATCTCCACTGTATGGAATGGATTCCAAACGGCGAGGTGAAAGCCGTTGTCCAGATCGCCCACGGAATGATGGAACATGTGGGAAGATACCGGGAGTTTGCGGAATTCCTTGCGGGACACGGGATCTATGTTCTCGGGAATGACCACTTAGGCCACGGAAAGACCGCGGCAGCGGAGGAAGACAGGGGATATTTCGGTGACCATGCGGGCGCTGTCTCCGTGATCCGTGATATGCGCCGTGTGACGGTCCATGCACAGAGAAAATATCCGGGTGTGCCGATTTTTCTTTTGGGGCACAGTATGGGGTCGTTCTTCGCGAGACGATATCTGACCGTCTACAAGGACGGAATCGACGGTGTGATCCTGCTCGGAACCGGAGCACCGAAGGACGCTGAGGTGCGGTTCGGATATATGCTGGCGGACTCTGTCTGTAAGAGGAAAGGGACGAGATACAGGAGCAAAATGCTCTACAACCTGTCCCTTGGAAACTATAACCGGAAATTCAAGCCGACAAAGACGCCTTACGACTGGCTGTCCAGGGATGAGAAGAGAGACCGTGCCTTCGGGGATGACCCGCTGACGAACTTCATCTTCACCGCGGGCGCGTACCGGGATTTCTTCGAGGTGATCTTAAAGACCGCAAAACTCGAAAAAGCAGGCAAAATGTGCACCGACCTCCCGGTCCTGATCCTCTCCGGAAGCAAAGATCCCCGCTGGCTGGAACTGGAACGGCGTATTGTCCTCTCGCAGTACTTGATGCGTGCAAATGAAAGCGGACTGTTCCCACCTCAGGAATCCGGTTTGGTGAATAACGGCTGGTTCGGCCGTTTCCACTTCGAGATGATTTGGTGGCATGGTGTGCACTACGGGTTGTGGAACCGGATGGAATGTTTTGATAACTATCTGAACGTCTATAAGGACTTTATGCCGAAGGCCCTCGAACGCGCCAAGAGCGAAGGTCGTAGCGGTGCACGTTGGCCGAAGTGCACCGGAAACTTCAACCGCGAATGGCCTGGTAGCGCCCATGCCTATCTGATCTGGCACGAACCCCATCCGATCTACTTCGCCGAGATGCAATACCGTCAGAAACCTGCTCCCGAAACATTGGAGAAATGGAAAGACGTCGTGCTGAACACGGCCGATTATATGGCAGATTACCTTTTCTACGACAAAAAGACGAAACAATATGTCCTGGGTCCTCCTGTCGTTGTCGTTTCCGAGAATACGGACCCGTTGCAGACCATCAATCCGATTTTCGAGTTAGGCTATTTCCGCTACGGCTTGCGCACGGCGTTGGAATGGGCGGACCGGCTGGGCCTGTCGGAAAAAAGAACGAAGAAATGGAAGGAAGTACTTTCGAAGATGGCTCCCCTTCCCGTTGCCGACGGCGTCTATACCACCTACGAGGGCATCCCCGATATGTGGACAAAATATACCTACGAGCATCCGGCCCTGACCGGTGTCTACGGCATGTTGCCTGGTGATGGGGTAGACCTGCCGACCTTCAAGCGCACGTTGGAGAAAGTCAGCAAAGAATGGCAATTCAATCGCATATGGGGCTGGGATTTCCCGATGTTGGCAATGGCTGCCGCCCGTACGGGACAGCCGGCACTGGCTATTGACATGCTGATGCACCCTTCCGCCGGATTCCAGTTCGACGAACATGGTTTGGCGACAGGCGGTCCGTTTCCCTATTTCCCTTCCAACGGAGCGTTGCTGACGGCAGTCGCCATGATGTGTGGCGGTTGGGACGGCTCGGAGGGTGAGGCTCCCGGTTTCCCGAAAGACGGGAGCTGGACGGTTCGCTACGAAGGGTTTGTGCCGATGCAGTAATAATGGCCGTTTGGGGGAGGAAAATCGGACAATCACCGAAAAACAAACAAATAGGCATCGGATCAAAAACGGATAAGTATCCCTCTGAAACGTAGTAAGCATCAAGGATTTCCTTGAAAAAGACCGATTTTTGAACCAAAACGGGGCTGATGAAATTTAAGACTTGGTAATTGGGAAAATAATTTATTGTAAATCAAGTGATTGGTGGGTTAAAAAATGACTAAAAAAAACGATCCTTTAAATTTGTCATTTTTCCGAGACAAAAATACGCATTCCTTTTTAAACCACAACTCTTTTCTGTAAAAAAATTCGTACCCCTATATCCTTTCTTATCAATTAGATAGCAATTGGAGTACAAAAAACCATCTTTCCAATACGAACATCGAAGATAGGCAAAAAAAATGACTAAAAAAAAGGATCGTTTTTGCTATCAAAGTACAAATGTTAACACGTGTACATTATATATACGTGTACATAATGATAGTAAGAAGTAAGAACTGATATTTCAATTAACTGTATTATTAATATTAAAATTTAGATTATGAACAAGAGATTTTCTACTCTCGTTGCTGCGTTCGCAGCAATTGCTACTGTCTCTTATGCACAGATCGGTGACAAGTATGTGCATTTGAAGGCTAGTTCTACTTACCTGACTTGGGATAAGGCTTCTTTGGCAGACTCTGTGGCACTTGGTAGTAAAGGTACTACTAAGGCGGATATGGACTCTGCTTTGTGGAAAGCCAATTTGGTTCGTGTCAATATGCCGGGTAATGACTCTATCTACACATTGACGAACAAAGCTACTCAGAAACAGCTTTCTTTCTCTGCTAAATTGAATGGCGCAGATAAATTCGGTACGGCTATTGCTGCTGGTATTAGCGAATTTAAAATTAAACATGGTACGGGTGGTTATAGTATTATCGGTACAACTACTGATGGCAAGTTGGTTGAGATGACTCAAACTTCCGGCTTGTTGATGGTTGATGGCAAAACTGACAAAGCTGGTACAACAGGTACGGCTGCTGTTTTCACAGTAGAAGCAGCTGAAGCAAATTATGATGTAACAAAAGCAGACCTTGCTCCGGTTCTTCCTTCATTCAAATTTGACTTTGCCGGTCGTGACGGTGGTCTTTTCACTGCTAATGAATTGATTCCGGTTCCTGTCGGTAACAAATTCCGCTTCCAGGTAGTTGGTCAGGAAAACAGCACGAAGGGTACAAAGAAGCCGCAGTATATTACAATCGATACTGTAATGGTGGGTACTGCCGCTTCTGTAAAAGCTGCTTCTTTCCAGTTGGATACAACTATTACTGTTACATCTTCTGCATATAAAGGTGCTTTGAATGAAGGTTTGCAGACATTTACTTTGAAAATGGACTTGGGTAACGATTCTATCGTTATGACAACTGATTCTATTGTTCGTTTCAATACAGCTGGCGAATTTGAAGTTGCAGATCATGGTGCTGGTTCAGGAGTTACTTATCTTGTAGGTTACAAGAGCTTTGATGGTAGTGCTAAGTTGGTTGTAGACTCTATCCAGATCAATGCTCCGCTTATCACAATCTCTAAAGGTACTCCGGTTAAACTGGCTGGTGGAACAGGTGTTTATTCTTTGCAGTTTAAAGGTACAGGCGGTAATGCAACTAATAATGATAAGTATTTGACTGGTACAAGTGGTACTTATGCCGAAGCTGCTTCTGTATATGTTCCTTCTACTCAGTTCTATGTAAAGGAAAACGAAGATGGTACTTATTCTGCTCAGGCTCGTGATATTGTCTCTGCAACTGTTTCTTCAGGCGTTACCACAGGCTCTAATGGTGAAAGTTTAGCTGTTGTTGCTCCGGCACAACCGTTTACAAATCAACCTTTGTACGCAGTAGATGCAGCTAAGAGCATTTACACTACTGTTGGTGGTGATACTTTGGTATTCACAAAACTCGATGTAGATATGGCTAACAAGCACATCGGTTACAAGTACTATACAAAAGAAGAAATGGGTTACGGTGCTGTTAAGTTCAATCTGGCTTCTAAAGCTGCTGATGATATCTATTTGACTTTGGTTCAGGATTCTGTAATTGCTGGTGCTAAAGGTGCTGACAAAGCTGTTGAATTGCGTCTGATGGAAGGGGCTGATTTGGCTACTGTTGGTGATACTATTTATTATGGTGCTCAGGCTTTAGGTGATACATTGGTTCGTGTTGCTTATGCAATGGAAAAAGCTTATAATGCTGAAGGTCGATTTGCTTATGAAGGCGCTGTTGTAAAATTGACATCTTCTACTAACGGAGCTGTTAATGAAAATCAAAAACGTTTCTTCTTCGCAGAAAATCCTGTCGGTGGCTCTTATAAGGTGGTAGCTGCTAATGAAAATGCTGCTAAGATGGTTACAATGAATATCTCTAATCTTACTGTAACTTATGATAATCCGACTGCAAGTGTTGAAACTTACTTCAACATCGAAGGTGCTGAAGCTCCTGTCTATGCTAAGGTTGATGCAGGTCATTACAATGTAGTAAACGGTAGTGAAATGTTGACTGCTTCTGCTGGTATCGCTAAGATGTTGCGCGTAGGTGACGAACTGAAAGCTGCTGCTGATGATTCTGACTTCTCTCTGTATGTTGACTCTGCTTATGTGAATCGTGGCGATGACAATACAGAATATGGTTACTACATCTACAAAGGTGCAGAAGTTAAGAACGACACAATCGTTGGTAACGTTTTGGCTGCTAAGGGTGACTTCGTTGCAAACAATGCTACAGGCGACAGCGCAATCTTCCGTGGTGTAACTGTTGTTGCTGATACGATTGCTTATACTGGCGATCTGAAAGATGGCAAACAGAATAAATATAAAGTAAGAGATGCTAAGAATACTTCTCTTGTTGGCTTCAAAGTTGTTGACGGTGAAGGTTATGAAATCGTAGCTCTTAATACAAACAAGAGTTTGGCTGTAGTTAACGGTACGGTTATCTTCTCTAACACTGTTGCTCCTCAGGTATTTACTTTGGACGCTGCTGAAGCTCCTACTGCAAACGAAGGTGTTGAAGTATCTGAAGTGAAAGTGATCGCTACTGAAGGTGGTGTTCAGATCGTAGGCGCTACCGGTAAGAAAGTTGTTGTCAGCAACATTTTAGGCCAGGTAGTGGCTAACACAGTTATCACTTCCGACAACGCAACTATCGCTGCTCCTCAGGGTGTGGTTGTAGTAGCTGTTGAAGGCGAAGAAGCTGTTAAAGCTATTGTTAAGTAATTGGCAAATAGATTGTAAAAGTGTCGCGTACATCAGTGCGCGGCACTTTCGAAATATTAAAATCAAATAATTCTAAGATTCATCGTGTGGTATTCCCGGAACACATCAGCTTTTACAGCTCTCCGTCCGGATCGACCAATTACCCCGCGAGGGCGAACAAGCGGTGAATATTAATACTAAAGTAATGAAATTAAAAAAAGTTCATCTGCTCTCCCTCTGTGAAGACCGAAGCAGACAAAAAACAATCCCCTGTAGTCAATGATTGCAGGGGATTCGTTTTTTCTGGAAAGAAATAGGAAAGATACTTGATCTTCCGTCCTTTATGACGATATATTTACCGTCGAAGTAACAGGGCAACCGCATCAAAATTTTCCAATATGACGTTTTATCATATTGTTGAATAGGTATTAAATTGGCGAAATACGGTTCTTCATTTCACAAAAGCCCTCTCTTTATTTAGCAGAAACAAGCAGATAATTCCGTAAACACCCCCATGTTGCCATCCTTAACATCCGGGTGTAGAGGGTCGGTACATCCGGGTGTAAGAGGGGGCAACATGGGGATGTCCGGCAACAAAAGTGCCTTGCCGGACAATCAAAACCACCCGGTTTTACCTATTTTTATAGCCGTTTTTAGAGAAAAAGGCTCTGTTTTTTTGGGGGTATATTTCATGCGATTTCCGGGTTTTGGTGCGGTTGCCCTGGTTGTTCAAACCTGTTTGAGAGGATTTCCGGCTTTTTTCCTATCTTTACCGCCAATTAAGCAGTATCAGGAAAATTACGAAGATTTCCGCCATGAATGCATGCTTCGCCTAAAGAATTAAATCTCTTATTAATATAGTAATTAAGCAAAAAAATGAAACGTATAGTTTTTTTGGATTATGTACGCGTGTTCGCATGTTTCCTTGTTATGGTCGTTCACGCCAGTGAAAACTTTTACGGTGCCCCCGGTTCGACGGACATGGTGGGACCACAAGCCTTTCTGGCAAATGAGTCAGACCGGCTATGGGTGTCCATATACGATGGGTTTTCGCGTATGGCCGTGCCGTTGTTTATAATAGTCTCCGCTTTTCTTCTTGCGCCGATGAAGGAAGGGCAGACCATGTGGCAGTTCTATCGTCGGCGTTGTATCCGCATTCTACCACCGTTTTTCATATTCATGATACTCTACAGTACTCTGCCGATGTTGTGGGGGCAGATTGATGGAGCGACCTCGATCAAGGATCTGTCGCGGATATTTCTGAACTTCCCGACGCTGGCCGGGCATCTATGGTTTATGTATCCCTTGATCAGCATTTACCTGTTTATTCCTATCATCTCGCCCTGGTTGAGCAGAGTGACGGTCAAAGAAGAACGTTTCTTTATCGGGTTGTTTCTCTTGTCGACCTGTATGCCATATCTGAACCGTTGGTTCGGAGAAGTGTGGGGACAGTGCTTTTGGAACGAATACCATATGCTGTGGTATTTCTCCGGTTACTTAGGCTATCTTGTGCTCGCACATTATATACATGTCCATCTGACCTGGAACCGTTCCAAACGTTTTATTATCGGAATTGTTTCGATGCTCATTGGTGCAGCTATTACCATATATTCGTTCTATGTTCAGGCCGTTCCCGGAGAAATACTCCCCACGCCCGTGCTGGAAATAGGGTGGGCTTTCTGCACCATCAACTGTGTGTTGCTTACGGCCGGCACGTTCCTGATGTTCAGTTGTATTGAACTTCCCGAAACTCCGCGCTTCGTATTGGAACTCTCTAAACTCAGCTATGGGATGTATCTGATGCATATCTTTTGGCTCGGTCTGTGGGTGGCGGTGTTCAAGTCCGTCTTGCCGTTACCGACTGTTGCCGCCATTCCTGTGATTGCGACATGCACGTTCATTTGCTGCTTCGTGACAACCAAGGTTATTTCGCTCATTCCGGGCGGCAAATGGATCGTCGGGTAGAATATATTCGTTTGTTACTTTCGATTTTCACTTTGTAAAGGGTAAAAAGATCGTTATCCCTTCATTTATTCTAAAATATTCTAAAATCAGCGACAGCAATTCTGTAATCAGTGGCAGTGATTATATAATTGCTGTCGCTGATTTTGTAATTGCTGCCATTGATTACAGAATATTTCGTGTGTCCGTACCGAATTTTGGCGGTCGAAATAGAGCGTATCAGAAAAAAAGTTTACATTTGCCACCGAATCGGTTCTGTATTTCCCGTTCGGGAATATGGATTAAAAGGGAATCGGGTGTAAATCCCGGACAGTCCCGCTGCTGTGAAGCTC
>OGUQ01001829.1_pt1 | contig 16158 bp, 9 predicted proteins | sample 1574701 | NCBI WGS metagenome assembly OGUQ01 (sample SAMEA2582087, study PRJEB24529) | metagenome | biome: Human gut stool | place: China | collected 2011 | reverse complement strand
CGTGTTGTAGTATAAGTTCTGTGTGAAGCGTGTGCCGCTGATTCCCGTCAGCCAGCTACAAACATTGTAAGTGTACGACTGCTTGTTGGTGGCGGAACCGTGCAGCAACTTGGTGTACAATCGCCTGAATTTGTCGTAATCGCAGTCGTAGAGGGTTATCTTGCTGCCTCCCAATGTATGCTCCACCTTGCTCACCCTGTCAGCATAGTCGTAGCTGTAAGTGTATACTTCCTCTCTTGTAGTCTTTCCGGAAGCGGGAAGTAAATAAAAAACTATCCTAACATGCAAGATATAGTAATATCTGATGTTAGGATAGCAATTAAATAGATTATTTCAAGAATATAAAATACTTATTTATTTAAGATATACAAAACTCCAGTTTCGCAATCTGTATTAAGATAAACTCCATGATGAAATAACAAATAAATCAAATATTTTTCTTCTGGATATGACAAACCAACAGAAAGTACACCTTTCTCATTAAAAAGCAAAGAAATAAGATTTTCTACTTTTCCTTTATAAATTGAATCTATGTATGGCTGTGGAGTTACCATACAGTCCATTTCCTTTAGTGAACAAAATGTAATGCTGTCTATACCCAATGTCTGTTCTAATAAAATTGGAAAAAGTTCATATCGATATTTCTTATTAGCTACCCCATCATTCAGAAATAGGTACATATCTCCTTCTCTTGGAACTATCGAATATACACTATCTTTGTATTCTATATTCATTGCAACAAAAGGACTTTGCCAAGTAGAATCAACAAACATATCTTCATACCTCTCACTTGTTTTATGTACACACATTACAAATAAGAGATTAATACCCAACATAAGGATAATCTTATTCCAACAGTTTTTGGGGTATTTTCCTTCCACGATATTCCGTTCTTTTTGCATCTCCTGTTCTTTTTCTAATTTTATTCTCAGTATTAATAGCACGAATTTCTCTCATGGGTATTCCATTTCCTATATTTTCATAAGACATAATACCTTTATCTACATCCGACGAATGCTGTAACTCATGGCTTAAACCAATTCTTGGTGTCCGATGATTTCCATTAATATCCGTTTTAACATCAGGGTCATAATTTATAATGCTTCCTTGCGGAATGTCTTTTTTAGCTTTTTCTCTATCAAATCCTGAAGAATTAGACTTTCCTCGTTTAGTCCTTGTTATTGAATGAACATTCTTACTTTTCTCCAGTTCAATAATCATCTCACCAATTTCCTTATCATCCTTCTTAAGTTGCTGCAAATCTGCTTTCACGTCCTTTTGATACTTGGTATCAAATCCAAAAAATATTCTCACATTATCTATCAAGCCATTAGGATTAGGATTTACAACAATTGTATCTCCATTCACATCTATGTTATTTACCGGATTATTCGCCCCATACTGATACGGAGACATCGAATAATACTTCTCGGCAAATCTGTCATTCGTCGTAAACCTTCCCAGCGCCGCATCATAATGCCTTGCCCCGTAGTCATACCAGTTCAACCCTTTCTTTGAGTCAAGCTCCTTACCGTTGTACTTGTAAGGCTGAACATTACTTGTACTTGCAAACGCCCCGCCGAAGGGATAGTAATGGTTCGTCTCTTCTACCGTACCGCTCTGGCTGATGACTACCCGGTTATTCCCTTGATGGTCTTTCAAGTAATAGTGATACTTGCTGTCGCTCAAAGTAACATAACCCTCTTCGGTAAGAAGCAGCTTCTGGACTCCGTTTTCATAGACCACGTTTCCGCAGTAATCGGTAGTGGTGGTAGTACTGCCTATCTTATGGACTGTTCTCAGCTTTGTGCCGTCGGCTCCATAAGTGTAGGTGATGGTACTTCCGTCACTGAAAGTCACCACATTCGGCAAATTTAAGAAATTATATGTAATGCCGCTAATACCTTTGTTTAAATCTTTAGTTAAATTGCCGTTGGCATCGTAGGTGTACTCGTTCGCCTGCTTCATGCTGTCCTTGAACTCGAAGCTGTTATTGTAGACGAAAGCTGTCGCGTTCTCGCGGAAACGGTTAGTGTCTGTACCAATGATTGTAGTATTATCATAGGCGGCGTTAACATTTGCTTTAAAGCTCATTGAATAAATTTTGCCATTGGGCCTTCATTACTCCACTTGGCAAGTTAGACTGCTAATATTTCTATTATAGTGGGTACCCTATAAAAAGAAACAGCGGATGTTTCCACCCGCTGTAATAGAATTGTTATAAAAATATTATTCAATTATTTGTTTTTTATTTTTAATATAAAATAGAATAAGAGCATAATAAAAACCTCAGATAATACACCTGGTAAATATAGAAACCCTATCATTATATCAAAATTAAAACGCCAAAATATAAAGAAAATAGTAGAAAGAGAGACAACAAGTATCAATTGCAGGCAACAATATAATAATGTCGTTTTAAGATTAAGCCTCAAATTCAATAATAATAATAAGAAGAACAAAACCGTTCCTAAAACAAACGTTATTGATCCTACAAATAATTCAACTGAAAATAAATCTCCTAATGATATACTTTGACTTTCCATATCTATTCAATTTTAACTTGTCTCTTTTTAGGATCATAATTTAGTGACTTAAAATTATCTTGATACTCTTTAACTATACTATTGGGCCTTGGATCTATAATTACTGGTGCCTTATCTTTTACAGATGGGTCTTGTTTCAAAACATCAGCCGCAAAAGTTCCACAATTATTATTCCTTAATGAATACTCTTTCCTCTTTGAATTAGCATTCTCCGCTATTTTTGATTCTGCATAGTTTTTCATTTCTTTAAACTTATCACTTTCAATATATGCTCCTTCTATTCTTCCGGCATGTCCCGCTTGTTCAGATATTATTGATAAAGTTTTATTCAATGATTCCAATGTAGGCTTTTTATCTTGTCCTATTTTTACATTTGGAACAGCGAATGTTCTGACAACTCCTTTACCCTCTTTGTCATATCTGCCATATTCATAATATTTAGTCACTCCTGTTTTATTATCAATCAATAATACTCCAGCATGACCTAAATTCCCAATTTTACCAATAGGAGTTGATATTTTATAATCAGGGAAGGCAATATAAATACCATCCTTCCCGTTAGGGTCTATACAATTTATAGGATTACTATAACAATAAGTATACAAACTTTCTGAATAATACTTCTCTGCCAACGGATCCACCGTCATAAACCGTCCCAACACTGCATCATAATGCCGTGCCCCGTAATCATACCAGTTCAAGCCTTTCTTCGTGTCATATTCCTTGCTATTGTACTTGTAAGGCTGAGTGCTTGTTGATGAAGCGAATACTCCTCCAAACAGATAGTAATGGTTTGTCTCCTCTACCGCTCCGCTCTGGTTTATGACTACACGGTTGTTCCCCTGATGGTCCTTCAAGTAATAGTAATACTTGTTGTCGCTCAAAGTAATATAGCCCTCTTCGGTAATCAGAAGCTTCTGGGCTCCGTTTTCATAGACCACATTCCCGCAATAGTCCGTTGTGGTGGTAGCGCCACCTATCTTATGAACCGTTCTTAGCTTTGTGCCGTCGGCTGCATAAACATAGGTAATCGTACTTCCGTCGCTGAACGTTACTGCACTTGGCAAATTTAAACAATTATATTGAATATCGGTGATTCCCTTGTTCAAATCTTTGGTTAAATTGCCGTTCGCATCGTAGGTGTACTCTCCGACCTGCTTCACGCCGTCCTTGAACTCGAAGCCTCCACCGTAAGCAGAAGCCATCACGGCATCGTCCACACGGCTCAACTGATTGCCGTTCAAGGTAAAAGTCAGGTTGTCTATCAGGCCGTAGGCACTGGCACCAGTCTGGCCGTAACGTTGCAAACTCTTGATGTTACCGTTCTTGTCATAACCCGTAACGTTCTCCGAGAAGCGGTTCGCATTCGTGCTGATACTTGCTGTCTCTCCATAGGTAGCGTTCAGTACTCTGTCAAGACCGTCGTAAGTGAATTTGTAACCACGGACTGTACTTTCGTTCCCGGACTTCCAGGTCATGCTGCTGATGCTGCCGTTGTACTTCGCAGTACCCACACCCGTGTTGTAGTACAGGTTCTGCGTGAAGCGTGTGCCGCTGATTCCCGTCAGCCAGCTACGCAGGTTGTAGGTATAAGTCAGCTTGTTGGTGCTCGTACCGTGATACTGCTTGGTCAGTAAACGACCGAAGTTGTCATAAGTCGCATCGTACAGAGTAATCGCAGTGCTGCCAAGACTATGCTGCACTTTGCTTATTCTGTCCGCATGGTCGTAGGTATAGGTATATACTTCCGTGCGCGTGGTCTTTCCGCTGGCAGTATGTGTATGTGTCACACCAGACGGCTTGTTGGAGAAAGTATAAACCGTACTTGTGATGTCGTAACCACTGAGCAAGTTGTTCTGCACAAGCACGGTAGGACTGGAAGAAGGATTCCCCCCTGCAGGGTCAGCCGTCCCAGACTGTCGTACAAATAATACATATAGGAAATGTTATCCAGATAGGAAGTGCCCGTGCTGTTAAGCATCCGGAGAGTACGGATGTAGTCCTGCATGACCTACATCATTTGATAGACCTAAAAAACTATCCTAACATACAAGATATAGCATATCTGATGTTAGGATAGTAATTAAATAAATCTCATTGAAAAAAGGCAACTTATATTAGAGTAATATTTTTTATTTAGTATGCAAAAGCTTTATAATCTCACCATTACTTTTTCTTATTTCCACATAAGATTGTCCACAGAAAGTCAGCGCACTATCATTTCCATTAGGAATATGCCCTTCTATTACCCATATTCCATTTACCAAGTTAACAGAAAAAGGTTTTTCTTTCTCTATACTTTCCTTTCCATAAATTTCCAATAGTACGCATTCCGCTATCTTTACTGCAATATCCGCTGTAGGTATAAATCCCTCTGCAGGAACATAGCTTTTCATATCAGTATAAAAATCTGTTGAGAGACTATCATTCATTACATACTCAATCTGTTGAGATGATTGTTGATCTTCTCCGACCTTCGATGTACTGTTTGTACATGACATCGCAAATAGCATTAAAGCAAAAAAATAAGTCCTATACATATTGCTATCTTTTTAAAATACCCAATGAATATGTTCTCTCTGGCTAACAGGAATGTTTAAATCTGGCTTTTGTAGCAATTCTTTCATTCTTTGTTTACCCTTTTCAGCAGGAATATCTTTCGGATTAATATTATTCTTTCGTTTAGGATCTTTGGGATCACTAGGAAGATCACTAGTCACTATTGATGTTTTCTTACTATAAGGATTATATTCTAACAAATCGCCACTCGGCGTAGCCAAATAACCATTTTCTTTTGTTTTCTCAATATATTTTATATCAGCTTTTGAGAATTTATTATTTATATGCTCTGCGTCCGCGTCTCCATGCGAATGAATCGATCCTACAAATCTCTCACCGTTAGGAGGTAAGCTTATAGATACGCTGTGCTCTCCTTCATTGGCTGCACTATAAGAATATCCCTTTAGCTTTCCCTTTTGCTTAACTTCATAAATAGAAGAGCCCATTTCACGTTTACGTATAATAGATGCACCATTATAATACATACCCCAATCTTTAGCTGCTGCTCTTTTAGTCTTAAACAGATCACCAGGAGCATATTCCATACCATTTGGGTCTATGAACTTTACCGGATTATCGGCACAATAAGTATACGGACTCATCGAATAATATTTCTCTGCCAACGGGTCATTCGTCGTAAACCTTCCCAACGCAGCATCATAATGTCTCGCCCCATAATCATACCAGTTCAAACCCTTCTTCGTATCAAGCTCCTTACCGTTATACTTGTAAGGCTGGGTATTGCCTGCAGTGCCAAACACACCACCGAAAGGGTAGTAATGGTTCGTTTCCTCCACAGTACCTGACTGGTTGATTACTACACGGTTGTTACCTTGATGGTCCTTCAGATAGTAATGATACTGCTGGGTACCGGTCAGGTTGATGTAACCCTCTTCTGTGAGTAACAACTTCTGAGTACCGTTTTCATAGATCACATTACCGCAATAGTCAGTCGTTGTGGTTGTACTGCCTATCTTATGGACTGTTCTCAGTTTCGTGCCGTCAGCACCATAAGTATAGGTAATCGTGCTACCATCACTGAACGATACCGTACTGGGCAAATTTAATACATTATATTGAATATCGGCAATTCCCTTATTCAAATCTTTCGTTAAATTACCATTGACATCGTAGGCATACTCCCCTGCAGCGCTTGCACCGTTCACAAAGGCAGTGTTTGTACCGTATGCCGCGGTACTCACGGCATCCTCCACACGGCTCAACTGATTGCCGTTCAGGGTGAAAGTCAGATTATCAAGCAGGCCGTAGGCACTGGCACCAGTCTGGCCATAACGCTGCAATCCCTTGATATTGCCGTTCTTGTCATACCCCGTAACGTTCTCCGAAAAGCGGTTGGCGTTCGTGCTGATGCCTGCTGTCTCGCCATAAGTAGCATTCAGCAGACGGTCCAGTCCGTCATAAGTGGACTTGTAGCCGCGGACGGTGCTTGCCGTTCCTGCCTTCCACGTCATGCTGCTGATGCTGCCGTTATACTTGGCAGGCCCGTTGCCGGTGTTATAATACAGATTCTGCGTGAACTTCGTTCCGCTGATGCCCGTCAGCCAGCCGCGTACATTATAGGCGTAAGCCTGCCTGTCCGCGTCGGAGCCGTGCAGCGACTTCGATTGCAGACGACCAAGGTTATCATAAGCATAGGCAGCAAGCGTCACCTTCGCCCCTCCCAATGTATGCTCCACCTTGGAGAGCCTGTCTGCATGGTCATAGCTGTAAGTGTATGCTTCCGTCCGGCTGTCCTTCCCGCTTGCCGTGTGCGTATGCGTCACCGTGGCAGGCTTGTCCGTAAAGGTATAGACCGTGGATGTCACGTCGTACCGGTAACGGAAAGCGTACCGCTCCAAGTCAGCATGCTCCTATATGAAATTCCCTGCTTACATCCAACATAAGCAGGGAATTGTTTAGATTATAGAATCAGAGATTCTTAATATATCAATATTCGAGCCAAAAATAATCAGGTGTACGTAAAGTATCCCACAACAAAATACCACCGTTGGAGCTACATGAAATTACAATATTGGGAATATTATCAATCCGGTATCGGAACGTACTATCTATGACCCTTTTTCCACAATATAATACCGTATCCAGAGATGTGACACGTATCTTTATTTTTAAACTATCATATCCGCTTTTATCGAAACGGGTGATTTCCATTCCAAGCCAATCTTCATGGTAGTCCAATATTTGGTCATCCGTCTTGTTCACATACAGTCCATTAAAAACAAGGCTGTCATTCACCCAACATTGGATATAATCTTTACCGGTACGCTCCTTAAAACCAGTACCTACTCGAATCATGAAATCATTCTCTGAGTCCAAATGACCAATGCACGCCACCAGCATGGCAAGTATGATTATAAAAATAAATATACGTGTCTTCATATTACTGCCTTCTTTTAAGTTTTTGCCTCCAGTTAGGAATATGCCTATTCAACTTGTTATGGATATAATTATCTCGGACTGTTTGTATCTGAGAACGGTTTAACTGAGTTGCTTTAAGATAATCTCCATCAAAATCTTGAATAACTTTTTTCTGTGTCATCAAGTTTTCCACATTCATTGTATGCCCCAATCCTCCTGAATGACCAAGTTCGTGAGCAAAAGTCCGGTTATCATCATTGTTCAACATATTAGAAACCGCTTTCGTTCCTATTTTCACATCCAGACTATTTTTATAAGTCTCAGCCATAACTACACTTTTATCCGTTTTTGTCAACATATCTTGATCAACAATCTGCAAAACGTGTTCAGTGTCCTTTATATCATCCACCGAGTTGACAGTTCTCAATTGCATATCCATAGTCGAAACAAAGTCATCACCTGAAATCGTATATGCGGCATTCACTTGCTCTACTATTTGTCCAGCCAAAGTCTTTATATCAAGCTCCTTATTATTAGAATTATTTATCAAAGCCGCTCTTACCGTAATTTTATATTCTATCTTATCCGTTTCACGATTATAATGGGTTTGCACGCGCCAATCATTTCCATCCGGATCAATGCGACCGACAGGCTCATTTCCACAATAGACATAAGGAGATACTTTAAAATGTTTGTCATATAAAGCATCAACCGTTATAAACCTTCCCAACACCGCATCATAATGCCTCGCCCCATAATCATACCAATTCAAACCCTTCTTCGTATCAAGCTCCTTACCGTTGTACTTGTAAGGCTGAACATTGCCTGCACTTGCAAATACCCCGCCGAAAGGATAGTAATGGCTCGTCTCTTCTACCGTGCCGCTCTGGCTGATGACTACCCGGTTATTCCCCTGATGGTCTTTCAAGTAGTAGTGATACTTGCTGTCGCTCAAAGTAATATAACCCTCTTCGGTAAGAAGCAGCTTCTGGACTCCGTTTTCATAGATCACATTGCCGCAATAGTCAGTCGTTGTGGTTGTACTGCCTATCTTATGGACTGTTCTCAGCTTTGTGCCGTCGGCTCCATAAGTGTAGGTGATGGTACTTCCGTCACTGAAAGTCACCACATTCGGCAAATTTAAGAAATTATATGTAATGCCGCTAATACCTTTGTTTAAATCTTTAGTTAAATTGCCGTTGGCATCGTAGGTGTACTCGTTCGCCTGCTTCATGCTGTCCTTGAACTCGAAGCTGTTATTGTAGACGAAAGCTGTCGCGTTCTCGCGGAAACGGTTAGTGTCTGTACCAATGATTGTAGTATTATCATAGGCGGCGTTAACATTTGCTTTAAAGCTCATTGAATAAATTTTGCCATTGGGCCTTCATTACTCCACTTGGCAAGTTAGACTGCTAATATTTCTATTATAGTGGGTACCCTATAAAAAGAAACAGCGGATGTTTCCACCCGCTGTAATAGAATTGTTATAAAAATATTATTCAATTATTTGTTTTTTATTTTTAATATAAAATAGAATAAGAGCATAATAAAAACCTCAGATAATACACCTGGTAAATATAGAAACCCTATCATTATATCAAAATTAAAACGCCAAAATATAAAGAAAATAGTAGAAAGAGAGACAACAAGTATCAATTGCAGGCAACAATATAATAATGTCGTTTTAAGATTAAGCCTCAAATTCAATAATAATAATAAGAAGAACAAAACCGTTCCTAAAACAAACGTTATTGATCCTACAAATAATTCAACTGAAAATAAATCTCCTAATGATATACTTTGACTTTCCATATCTATTCAATTTTAACTTGTCTCTTTTTAGGATCATAATTTAGTGACTTAAAATTATCTTGATACTCTTTAACTATACTATTGGGCCTTGGATCTATAATTACTGGTGCCTTATCTTTTACAGATGGGTCTTGTTTCAAAACATCAGCCGCAAAAGTTCCACAATTATTATTCCTTAATGAATACTCTTTCCTCTTTGAATTAGCATTCTCCGCTATTTTTGATTCTGCATAGTTTTTCATTTCTTTAAACTTATCACTTTCAATATATGCTCCTTCTATTCTTCCGGCATGTCCCGCTTGTTCAGATATTATTGATAAAGTTTTATTCAATGATTCCAATGTAGGCTTTTTATCTTGTCCTATTTTTACATTTGGAACAGCGAATGTTCTGACAACTCCTTTACCCTCTTTGTCATATCTGCCATATTCATAATATTTAGTCACTCCTGTTTTATTATCAATCAATAATACTCCAGCATGACCTAAATTCCCAATTTTACCAATAGGAGTTGATATTTTATAATCAGGGAAGGCAATATAAATACCATCCTTCCCGTTAGGGTCTATACAATTTATAGGATTACTATAACAATAAGTATACAAACTTTCTGAATAATACTTCTCTGCCAACGGATCCACCGTCATAAACCGTCCCAACACTGCATCATAATGCCGTGCCCCGTAATCATACCAGTTCAAGCCTTTCTTCGTGTCATATTCCTTGCTATTGTACTTGTAAGGCTGAGTGCTTGTTGATGAAGCGAATACTCCTCCAAACAGATAGTAATGGTTTGTCTCCTCTACCGCTCCGCTCTGGTTTATGACTACACGGTTGTTCCCCTGATGGTCCTTCAAGTAATAGTAATACTTGTTGTCGCTCAAAGTAATATAGCCCTCTTCGGTAATCAGAAGCTTCTGGGCTCCGTTTTCATAGACCACATTCCCGCAATAGTCCGTTGTGGTGGTAGCGCCACCTATCTTATGAACCGTTCTTAGCTTTGTGCCGTCGGCTGCATAAACATAGGTAATCGTACTTCCGTCGCTGAACGTTACTGCACTTGGCAAATTTAAACAATTATATTGAATATCGGTGATTCCCTTGTTCAAATCTTTGGTTAAATTGCCGTTCGCATCGTAGGTGTACTCTCCGACCTGCTTCACGCCGTCCTTGAACTCGAAGCCTCCACCGTAAGCAGAAGCCATCACGGCATCGTCCACACGGCTCAACTGATTGCCGTTCAAGGTAAAAGTCAGGTTGTCTATCAGGCCGTAGGCACTGGCACCAGTCTGGCCGTAACGTTGCAAACTCTTGATGTTACCGTTCTTGTCATAACCCGTAACGTTCTCCGAGAAGCGGTTCGCATTCGTGCTGATACTTGCTGTCTCTCCATAGGTAGCGTTCAGTACTCTGTCAAGACCGTCGTAAGTGAATTTGTAACCACGGACTGTACTTTCGTTCCCGGACTTCCAGGTCATGCTGCTGATGCTGCCGTTGTACTTCGCAGTACCCACACCCGTGTTGTAGTACAGGTTCTGCGTGAAGCGTGTGCCGCTGATTCCCGTCAGCCAGCTACGCAGGTTGTAGGTATAAGTCAGCTTGTTGGTGCTCGTACCGTGATACTGCTTGGTCAGTAAACGACCGAAGTTGTCATAAGTCGCATCGTACAGAGTAATCGCAGTGCTGCCAAGACTATGCTGCACTTTGCTTATTCTGTCCGCATGGTCGTAGGTATAGGTATATACTTCCGTGCGCGTGGTCTTTCCGCTGGCAGTATGTGTATGTGTCACAGTGTTCGGCTTGCCGGTAAAAGTATAAACAGTGTTCGTCGTATCATAACCCTCCAGCAAATTGCCTTGAACCGTTTTTGTGATGCGTCCCTCAAAGTCATAATAATTAGCCGAATAAAGTTTTGTACTGCTGCCAAGAACAGTAATCACACTACCGGTGACATATCCTTTGGCATCGATTGTTGCCGCAGGAAAGCCGGCATTATCGAAACCGGTCAGACTACGGAAGGCATAGTCGTCATAATAGTTTACTCTATGGACTTCGGGCGACACCAAGGCAAAGCTTGATGTATATCCACTGTTACCCAAACCGCTGTTGCTATTCACCCGTGTACATGATACAATAACATTCGAAACTGCAGCCGTATTCGTATTGGAACAAACGCCCTGCACTGCCAGACGATGGAACTTATCATACAGATAGAAACTCCACTGCTTAGAGGCATACTGCTTGCCATCCTGGGAAAAGATCATATTGTCTGCCTCATCGTACACATAGCTCACGGCAGAAGCACCTGGAAGCTTTTTCCAATTACAACGGTTACGGTTGTCATATTTGTACTGGAAAGCATATTGATCCAGGTTTGACACACTCTGATACATCGGTTGTAATACGAAGCAAAGGTTATCCAAATCGTTATACACATAATAAGTATCATGCTGCTCGCTACCCTGCATCTGGCGTTCCAGCAATATATGGCCTTGTTTGTCTGTGAAAGTATAAGAAACATGTTGGTCTTCGTCAATACGTTTCACCACGCGCAACTGTCCGGCTGCATAAGTACCGTTGTTGACAAGTGCCCCAGACGAACTTACCGAATAGTTAATGCAATTCACATCGGAAGAATTAGCCAGATAATCCATAGTTACAGGTTTTGATGCCCATGCCGCTCCCGGAGAGTATCGCTTCAGAATGCGGTCTAATGGGGAAACACTGTAAACAGGCTTGCTGTAGGGACGGGAATCACTTGAATAGTTGCCCGGAGCCGCACTTTTGATAGCCGAAGGAGACATATAAACAGAGGAGGAAACAATTGGGAGCCAACTCTCCGAACGACGTCCTGCGCCATCATATTCTTGTAACGATATCAAATTACTTCCGGTGGGAGTAATTCCCTTTTGTACCTTCTGGAAGAGACGCCCCAAACCGTCATAATAATCATAACTTGCCATATACTTGCTACCTGCTGCTGCAGTCATAGCATGAGTGCGAACGTAATTCTGCGAAGTGCCGTCAGGAGACCACTGATAGAAGTACGAGGCAATAGGATTTTGGTTATGATCCTGCACATCAGATAAACCACCCAAAGCATTATAGAGATAGAAATCCTTAAAACCAGTTGCTTTTCTTATCTCCTTCAGCCCATAAGAAGGATTGTGAAGCCAGGTTGTGACCTCGCATTCCGGGAAGGACGTTTTCAGTGCATAGAGGGCCGTCGTATTGGGTGAACCGGCAGAACACAAAGCATCCAAACCTGTTGTTCCGAGCCGAGACACTACTTCCGCATAAGTGATACCTTTGAGACGGGCAATCGGCAAAGAATATTTATAGCCCCACAAATAGACCACAGACATGTTGTCGGGAGTAGTAACTTCCACCGGATTCCATTTACTATCATACCTATAAGAAACAGTTCTTTTCTCAGGATACAAACTACTATATTCTTCACTGGACTGCAAGGTGAATTTAGAAAAGACGTCCCCGTACGTATTATTCAGATACAGCGTCGCTCCTCCCGATGTTCGTTGGTAGTTCTGTACAGCATCAAGCACGTTATTAGCCTTGAATTCATCTTTGTAGGAAGAAACATCCGCTGCATAAGCATAGCTTTCCATTACATAGCCCGAACGGCTGGTACTTGTGCGGCAAGTAGCTATCTGGTTACGACTGTTGTAGGTATACAGTTTTTCCTGCGTCACCGGTACACCATGGGCATATTCCGTCGAAACTTCCCGTTTTAACCGTATATCATAGGTAAGATGCGGATATAAAGTTATCTCAAAACGTCCGTGATAAGCCAATGGATTTCTAAAGCTCACCGTCTGTCCTCCGATGTTTTCATTATAGGTGATACTGCCGGAATAGCAATTAACCGGACCCACATAGTTGTCCCTTACACGGATGTTGGTCAATTCTTGCCACTTGTTTGCAATCTCATATTCATAGGTGTCTTCCCATACCAAGATATTACCGGCATCATAGATGCTCTTTTTCAGTAGTCGCCCATTATAGTTGGCAGGCATATAAGCCAAGGTAGCATCATAATCCTGGCCGGCTATGTTACTGAATACGAGTTCCTCTCTCCCCGCATCCAGAAAATCGCGCTGCTTGACGACACGGCTGTAACCTACAGGATTGGCATTGGGCGCAGAAGCTGGTGGAGTTTGCGCCTGAGCATAAAAACGGCGGAAAGTGTGGTAACTGGTAGAAGGGCGTATCACTCCTTCAGGAGTTGTGGTATAGCTTCCGCGCCGGACATTAAAATCATCATAGGACTTGACTGAGAACATCAGAATGCCAGAGGTCTTGTGATTCTCGCTTTCATACAAGTAACCGGTACGTTCCAACACTTCACCTGTATTATTCTTTTTAGTAATGGTCTTGATTCTCACTCCTCCGCCAACTTTCTGCAATGTGTCTTTGTTTACTGCAGTTCCACCGCCTCTATAGGTCAAAGTAGCAGAACTGGCATTGCGGGTAGAATAACCTTGATTGGTAACTGCAGAACTCAATGTACTTGTCAGGACATAATCTCCCGCTTCCAATGTGAACGACTCGTTGACATGATACACATGCCCACTGGTATTTTGTGAAGTCACTTTGTACGATTTAATGACACTTCCTCCGGCACCGAGTTTCCGCAAAGTGGTTCCGGAGCCGATGACTTGATTGACTTCATAATCGGGAAAATTGACTTGAGCATCCACCGTCACTACCTGCGTGGTGGGCAGAGTGAAAGTAGCGGAAGGCGTCACTATCAGGTCGTTGTTGTTGACAGTATTGACACCTTTGACTTGTGCGTCATACTTATTCAAATCCTCTGCAGAAATGAAACGATTGTCTCCTACAAAAGTGTGAGGTTCAAACTCAAACTCCACACTGCCGCCCGTAGGATATGTGATTTTCTTCAGCATATTGGCCGTAATATACTCCCGGCTACAATTTCTGACAGCGGTAGAACCGGATAAAGGAACATTCGTCAAACCTTCCAGGGAGGGAATCAATGTATGAACACGGTTTGTAAGCGTGGAAGTATTCTGCTGTCCATTGTAATATCCCCAATAGTCTATGGCAAAAGAAGTCTTATAAGGCAAGTTCACAGCTTCATTATAAGTGAATGTATGCTTTTCACCCTGCGAAGTGCCATTTTTTCGAAGTACAGAAAGCAGTTTCAGACGTTTACGAAGTACGCTGGTGGGTATGGTAGACGACGACCCATAATCGTCCGATGACAAGTAATTACCGCCGACTGATTGTTCGGGACAAATGAAGTAATCATAATTGAACTGGTAAAAATACACATCCTTCCCGTCCAACTTACTCTTTATTTTCATGTTTGTCAGTTTTCCGGTAGTTCCCGGATAGCGGTCTTCACGACTTCCCATCTCGAAAATCACTTCTTCCGTATCGGTTTCTATCTTGCTTAAATAGCAAGTCTGTGAAATGCCGGCAGTAAAGTCCCGTTTTATATAGTCATTGTCCGGAGGAGTACCTACGGTATAATACTCCGACATAACAGGCACCGAATAGCAACTGGCGGTAACATAGGTTAGAGTGATAGTATGTCCCGTCACATCCGTCATACTTGTCAGCATATAAGTCAAGGGAGCATTGGAAGTTACAAATGCATAAGGCCTGAAGGCATAAGATGTGCCTGCTTCATCTGTAATGATCACTTTTTCAGCACTATGCCACACTTTGCAATTCATCCTGGAACCGATAATGACAGGAGTCTGATTTTTGGGGTGCAAGAAGTATTTGAATGATCTTCCTCCGGGCAATGCAACTTCAAATATATCTCTTTCACCTTGCCCTATAAGGCCTTCATTAATAATTCCATTGGTCGTATTACTCGTATTGGGGTCGAACATTAAATTTCCCCACAAATTCATCAGTTCCTCGGTACCCGAACGGTAGTTCAACGTATCAGCACTCTGTACTTTCCAGTGATATTTTATTTTCTCCCATTCAGCCCAAGTAGCAAATGTACCGGAGGTCGCGTCTACCTTGCCCACAGCATTAAGGTTGACGCACCCTCCTGCCAAAAGATTCCAACCAAGACCTACCCACGTAGCTTCTTGAGCCACCTTGACTCCGCTCGCATGATAAGACAACGTAATGGGTAGTTCTATACGCCCACATTTAAGGGTATATAGCGGTATAGAGATATCAGGCGTTCCTGTGTATTCACTTACAGGAATGTTTCCATACAATTGCATACCTGCCGCTTCGGGAATAGCAGGTACATAATCATTTATCCGCAGAAGATGATTATTCATATCTCCACCGTCCTGTGCACGTACCGACTGCGTTGTACCACATAACATAAGAAGAGCTAACAATACTTTTATTCTATTTTTCATATTCAATGAAATTTATATATTTCTTAAATAAGTGCGCCTGAAGTAGGTATTTCGGCTTCCGGCACACTTTTTTAGTTTTGTAATACTGTTTTTACAGTGGCATCGCCTGCACGCCCAGCACACTGGCTATGGTGGCAATGATGGTACCCACAATTTTCAAGATATCTTTCCAGGTTTCTTTGCTTATTTTCATAATTCCATGTTTTAAAGATGATTGTTCTAAAATTCTTTACTTACCTCGAAGCACGGACACTGCTTCACCCACTCCCACGGCTCCACCTTCCCGTCACCGTCCAAATCGGGACTGAGGTCGCGGTGGCCGCATACACGGGCGTTCCGGAACTGTTGTAGCAGCTGGTACACCAGCAGGTGCAGGGCCGAACGCTGCTCCGGCGTACGGGTATCCTTCGGATTTCCCCGGGCATCCAGCCCGCCTTCGTAGCAGATACCTATCGAGTGGGAGTTGTGGTTACGGCAGTGTGCCCCGA
>OGUQ01001784.1_pt1 | contig 16521 bp, 13 predicted proteins | sample 1574701 | NCBI WGS metagenome assembly OGUQ01 (sample SAMEA2582087, study PRJEB24529) | metagenome | biome: Human gut stool | place: China | collected 2011 | reverse complement strand
CTGAAGACTTTCTTAATTTATTAATAAAGTTTATAAAATTAAATAATCCCTTAAAGCTAGTGCTTTCATATTGTTTTGCTCTTTGGAAAAGAATTTTTAAATTTGCCTGTCTAAGCTTTCCATTAGGCATTGCTCCAACATACCCATAAAATGCAGTATCCATATAAAGGTACCATATGAATTCATCTATTGGAGTATATATCGCTCTTTCTCTCCACTTAGATAAGTCTTCAATAAAATTATTACATTTAAACTTTAACACCTCATTGACTTGATAATTCCCTTTAGAAACTTCTTTTATTATTTCATAAAAATATAAATCCTTATTTAATAATCTTAAATCACTTAATTCTTCAGCAGTAAATCCACATATAGGTGATCTTAAAGTTGCTATCATAGGTACATCTTGAAGTGGATTATCTATTATCTTAAGTAAAGACATTATAGTTCTAATTTCAATAGATTCAAAATATCCACTACCAGTATCAGCATATACAGGAATACCTTCAGATCCTAATTCATCTAAAAATATTTCTGCCCAATTTTTTGTTGCTCTTAACAGAATAACTATATCCTTATATCTAACGTCTCTATATTCATTAGTATCTTTATCAAATACCTTAAACTTTTTTCCATCTTTAGTTTCAAATAACTCATGTATCCTCTTTGCTACTATTTTAGCTTCAAGAGTAATAGCATCTATATCTTCTTCCTCTTCTTTACTTCCATCTTCACTATCTTCATCTATAAATTCTTCTTCCTTAACTATACCTGACTTATCTAATATATGAAGCTCAATTTCGCCTCCTACAATTGATTCTTCATTATTAGCTTCCTTAAAGCTTGCGCCTAAGTTCAATGCTTCTTCATCAGTATATTCAAGTTCACCTACTGTATTAGACATAACCATCTTAAATATATAATTTACGCCTTCGATAACTTCTTGCCTACTTCTAAAATTTTTATATAATTGAATCTTCCTATCTTTACTTCCATCCTCTAAAGAATATCTATTATATTTATCTAAAAATAACTCTGGCTTTGCCTGTCTAAATCTATATATACTTTGCTTAACATCTCCAACCATAAATACATTAGCTTCTTCATATCTTCTTCTTGAAACTAAATCTATTATAGTTTCTTGAACATTATTAGAATCTTGATATTCATCCACTAATACTTCATCAAAGAACTCCATAAAATGTTCTGCAACTTTAGATGGTACAATATTATTATTTTCATCCTTATCAATTAATATTTTTAAACAAAGATGCTCTAAGTCATTAAAATCTAGTATATTTTTTTCTCTTTTCTTCTCATCAAATCTCTTTGAAAATTCAAGAGTTATAGTTGCTAAAGTCTTCATAAAAGGATATACACCTATTATTCCATCTAAAGCCTCTTGTGGAGTAAATTCAAATGTACTTTCAATTAATGACTTTATTTTTTTCTTAACTGAATCTCTTATACTCTTAACTGAATTTTGAGCATTTTCATCAGAAACTTGATTCTTCTTAACTGTTTTTAGCTTAATAAATGAAATAGAATTTAAAGCAATATAAATATCATTTAAACCACTATCTAAACTTTCATAAGCTCTTAATAAATTATCATAATCACTATTAAAGGCATCTAAATATGGTTCTAAACCATCAGTATCATTAATTATTTCAATAGCCTTTTTATACATATTTAAGAATCCATTTAATTCAACTCTTAAACTTTCCTTTAATACCTTTACCCATTCACTCTTATCAAGTTCTTCTAAAGTGCTAATATTAAAGGCTTCAGCCTTCTCCATCAACCATTGTTCTGGCCAGGGTCCACTCATAGAAAATCTATATAAAGAAAGTATCATTTCTTTTAACTTTTCATCATCCTTAGAACCACTATATGCTTCTATTAGTTCTTTAAATTCTTCATTATCTTCTTCATAATACTCTTCAAAAAGCTCCTCAATTATTTCATTCTTCATTAAAGTTGCTTCTGTTTCATCACCTATTCTAAAACTAGGGTCTAAATCAATAGTATAAAAATAATTCTTAATTACATCTAAACAAAAGGAATGCATAGTAGTAATATTGGCTCTACCTAATAAGGTAAGTTGTCTTTGAAGATTTTTAGAGTTAGGATTTTTCTCTAAAGCTTTTGATATAGCTGCTGCTATTCTTTCTCTCATCTCTGATGCTGCTGCACTAGTAAAGGTAACAACTAAAAGCTTATCAATGTCTACTGGATTTTCTTCATCTGTTATTATCCTTATAATTCTCTCAACTAAAACAGCTGTTTTTCCTGAACCTGCAGCCGCTGCTACAAGCAAATTACATCTTCTTGTTTCTATAGCTTGAAGCTGTTCATTTGTCCATTTAGTAGCTCCCATATCTATTCACCTTCCTCCACTTTTACTTTGTTACTCATTGCATCCCATAAATCATCTTTTTTCTTTTTTAATATTATTTTGTATTTATTATCTTTTATTGAAGTATCAAATTGACATATTGATGAATAATCACAGTAATCACAATATGTTACTTTTGATGATTTACAAGGTTCTATTTTAACCTCACCACTAAGCATTTCTTCACATATTTCAATCATTTTATCATTAACATATTTTCTTAATAATTCAAACTGTGATTCTGTTACTACAGAACTAGTACTTGTAAAATCTCCATCCTTTTTAAAAGCAGCTGGAATAATAAGTGAGTATGTTTCCATATCTCTATCCATTGATTTAACAAGCTCCACATTCCTTAATAACAATCCATCCATTTTTAACTTCTTTAATACCTCAACTTGAATTTCTTCCTCTGTTAAGGCTTTCTTTGACTTAATTATTGGATTATCAATTTTAAAATATAATATACCACCTGGCATACATTGTGTTTTTAAAATTTGCTCTGAGTTCTTTAGTATGGCATCTAAGTAAACTAATAATTGTATTTGAAGACCATAATATAACTCGTTTAAATCGAAACTCTTAGAGCCGGATTTATAGTCAACAATTCTAATATATGTTTCTCCATTTAAATCAACTTTATCAATTCTATCAACTCTACCCTTTAAATATACTGTTTCTTTTGAAGGTAATTCTAATTTTATTGGATTTGAATCTTTAAAATCTCCAAAATCAAATTCACTTTTGAATATGTCAAACTCACCTTTTCTCATTTGTTCTGATATTACTGTTACAGATTTAGTAATAGTCTTTTTAAATCTTTCTGAGAAATATTGATACTTTTTATTACTATTTAATATAGAATTACTTTCATTTTTAAGCTTACTATTAACAAGCTCATTAACTATTTCAGCACATTTATCTTTTGTTAAATCACCCCATAATATATTTTCTTTTCTTATCTTATTTGTAAATTGATCTAATATATCATGCATAAATGAACCTAAATCTGGTGCAGTGAATTCATATACCTTTCTATCCTTAGCTTTTAATCCATATTGAACATAATAACTAAAAGGACACTGCGCATATTTTTCTATTCTAGAAACACTAAACATTAATCTTCCATTATCATTGCTATAAAGTCTTTTTATCTTTTCTCTTGGTATCTTTTCAACTAAGTTAGTATAATTTAATCCATTAAAAATAATTTTAGTTCTATCTTTAAATTCCTCATTTTCTTCAAACCACTTAAATGTTTCTACCCAATATGGTTCAATTTCTTCCTTCTCATATTCTCTTCTTAATGCTTCTATGAGCTCATTAAATGTTGGTACTGGTGCAGTTATATTATGATATTTATCATTAAATAAATCATTATTAAATATTTCACTTTCTTCCTTCAATCTAGGTAAAATCTTTTTTAATCTAGGTATTATTATTGAAGGTCTTAATGATTTTCCCTCGAAATCTGCCATTGGATAAGTAATCATTAAATAATTTGAAGGTATTGTTAATGCCGTATAAACCATGAACTGCTCTTCAAATACTCTACTTCTTGTATCACTAGCAAGTTCAATTCCCATACCTTTAAGTTCAATTCTATCTTCATCAGATAATATACCCTCATCTTTATTAGCTGATGGTAAAACACCATCATTAGCTCCTACTATATAAAGTGCCTTTACATCTCTACCTTTTATTCTAGCTATATCGCCTATATTTACTTGATCTAAAGCCATAGGAATTACACCAATTTCTTTTTCTTCAAATCCTGATATTAATATCTTAGAAAAAGTCTTTAAATCAACTACTTCATCTCCTAATACTTCTACAGCTTGATCTAACATATCCATTACTATAGATGGAACTTGAGTATATTCCTTAATTTTATCTTGCATTCCTTTATTATTAAAATCATCAAGCCATTTATCCATAGTTTCAAAAGCATTTATTTCTAATAAAAACTCATATAAAGCCGTGCAATACTTTCTTACTGTAACATCACCTTTTATCTTATTATATAAATTAATTATTGGTCTTCTGATTTCTTCCATATACTCAAAGATTTCAATTTCTTCTTGTGTTAGCTCCTGATCTTGAGATGTTAATAAATCTCTAGTCCATTTATATCCCTTTATCCCATTAGCTAAAATATAATTTTCTAATTTATCAATAAAGTTAGTTTCTAATGTTATAAGTCCGCTTTTTACATATTTAAATACACTTTCATAAGACCAATTTGTAACTAATATTTCTAATGCTGATATTATTAATACTACTAATGGATTGCTTAATATTTCTCTTTTCTTATCTAGGAAATATGGAATATTATACTCATTAAATATAACTGAAGTTATTTTATCGTAACTATCAATTTCCCTACAAACAACAGCAATATCCTTATATCTATATCCTTTATCCCTAACAAGTTTTAATATATCTTGTGCTACCCATTCTATTTCAGAATAATTATTATTTGCTTTATATAATCTTATATCTTTACAATCATCCTTATATATTTTAAAAGGATAATTGAAGAAATATTTTTCTATATGACCTAACTCTCTACTCTCTTTAAATCTATAAATATTTTTCTTATTTAAATTTACAGGCTCTTTATAGGAAATATTATTTTCTTGCATCATTTTTAAAATTCTATTTTCAGTATTTTTTATTACGTCAAATATATCAGTTTCACCTTCAGTAAACTGAATTTCTCCATCACTACATAAAGTAATATTCACATTCTTACATTGTTTAGCTAATACCTTTAGTACCTCTAACTGCTGTGGCGTAAATGTTGTAAATTCATCTACCCAAATTTCAGCATTTTTATATAAATCGCATTCCTTTAACTTTTTAGCTAAAATAGATAATATATCTTCAGAATCTATATATCCTTTATGCAAATTTTTATTAAATGTTTCATAAATAGAAGCTAAATCACTTATCTTTTCCTTTAAGTCCTTATTTTCTATTTCTAATTCTTTTTCTTTTAATATTTCCTCGGAAATATTATATTTTTTAAATTCAGTTATTGATTTTGATACTATTCCAACAAATCCTTGTTGCTTACTTATTCTATTAAAGTATTTAAGTTCTTCTCCCTTATCCTTTAATAGTTTATAAATAAGCATATTCTTTCCTGAATCTTCTATTACATTAATTGCTCTTCCACCACATTTATCAAAAACCCTTGTGGCCATTCTCTTAAAACTTAAAACTTCAGCTCTAAGTAATGCCTTTTCTCCTACATATTCTAATAATTTTTTTTCAGTTTGAAATGTATATTGATCTGGTACTAACATTATTAACTTATTGTTTTTATCATTACTTAACTTTTTCTTTATTTGATTTAAGCAATAATAGCTTTTTCCTGCACCAGCTCTTCCAAAAACAAATCTAATTCCCATATTCAACTCCTTAAGCCTTAAATTCTTCTTTTAATAATCCCATTAAAATAGTATCTAAATATTCTCCCTTATAATAATATTTTTTTCTTCGTATACCCTCTTCAATAAATCCACATTTTTTATAGCATAATACTGCAGCTTCATTTTCCCTAACTACCTCAAGTTCAACCTTATGAACTTTTCTTTTTAAAAATAAATATTTTAAAATTGTCTTTATTGAATCTGTTCCATATCCCTTACGCCAATACTTTTTACCTATAGTTAAACTAATGTTATAAACATTTCTTGAATATTTATCTTCTGAATAAATAATTACTCCAACAATAGCTCCCTGTTTATTAATTATTACGTAATTTCTTTTAGAAGGTATATTTAAATATTTTAAATGTTCGATTATATATTTCTTTGATAACATCCCATATTCATTACCATTATATTTTAATACTTCACTATCTGAACATAAATTATAAGCTTCATCAATATCTTCCTTTAATATTTCTCTCAAATATATTTTATCTCCATAAATCACATTAATCCCTCCATAATTAATGATACTATCATTTTGAAAGTTTTACCAACAACTAACTATTAATTACTATAAGTCCCGTTAAATAAAAAACTACAATATATAAAGAGTCTCTCTTTATATATTGTAGTTTTTTTAATAATCTATATTATCTTTCAGTAATAGCTAAAGCTGCAGCACCTAATACTCCTGCTTTTCCACCTAGTACAGCCTTTTCAATTGTACAATTTTCAACGAATGCAGCCATACATCTTTCTTCAACAACATTTCTTATAGTGTCAATAACTATATCTCCGCCATTAACTACACCACCACCAACAACAACTTTTTCTGGATCAAAATTTGTTATTGTGTTAGCTACAGCAATTCCAAGATAAGTTAATGAAGTATTTAATATATTTTTAGCAACTCTATCTCCATTTGCAGCTTCTTTAAATACCTCTTTAGCTGTAACATTATCATAATTCTTTAATGAAGTTGTAACATTAGTTGATACAGCTTCTTTAGCTCTTTTACCAATTGCTGTACCAGATCCTAAAGCTTCTACACATCCTAAGTTTCCACATCCACATCTTGGACCTTCTGTTGAAACAGTCATATGTCCAACTTCTAATGCATTTCCTGTAGCTCCTCTAAATAATTTACCATTTAAAACAGCTCCACCACCGATTCCTGTGCTTGCTGTAATAAACACCATATTTTCAGTACCTTTTCCTGCACCAAACATAAACTCTCCTAATGTTGCTACGTTAGCATCATTATCTAGATAAGTTGGTAAATCGTATTTTTCTTTTATAGTTTTAACTATTGCAAAATTCTTAAAAGGTAAATTTGAATTTTCAATTATAATACCATTCTTAACATCTAATGGACCAGGCGAACCGATTCCAATTGATTTTATTAAATTTTTATCTGTTCCCTCTGTAACATAATCTATAGTATCTATTATTCTTCCCATAACAGCTTGTTCACCTTCGTGAGCTAATGTTTCAACTGTTTTTTCTTTTATAATATTTCCATCTAAATCTACTAAAGCTGTGTAAATTTTAGTTCCACCTAAATCGACACCTACAACATACTTCTTTTCCATTTATTACCCTCCCACTAATAAGTTATACTACTTTAACTATTAAAAGTATACCATTTAAAAATTACGTTTACAATTATTAATTATGGAAAATTTAGAATTAATTCATCTATTTTTAAATTATTTCACTAAACTTAATTTATTTCTTTATACACCAAAAAAGCATCTAACATTTGTTAGATGCTTTTGGCGGAGAACAAGGGATTCGAACCCTCGCACCAGTTTTATCCAGCCTACTCCCTTAGCAGGGGAGCCTCTTTAGCCACTTGAGTAATTCTCCACTTATGGCGGAGAGACAGGGATTCGAACCCTGGGTACGCTCACACGCACGCCGGTTTTCAAGACCGGTGCCTTAAACCAACTCGACCATCTCTCCAAGACAAGATTAATTATATCAACCATAGTTAATTATGTCAACACATTTTATTAAATTTTTTTTATTTTTATTTATCTTTAATTACTACTTCTAAATTTCCCGTTTCAGTATCCATTATTAACCCATGTACTTTTATTTTCTTTGGAACTAATGGATGCTTCTTTATTAATTCTACACTTTCTTTTATAGAATCTTCTACAGAATCAAATCCATGTAACCACTTCTTTATATTTATTCCTGAATTATTTAATGTCTCTATTGTTTCCTCTGGAATTCCTCTATTAATTATCTTATTAATAGTTTCCTCTCCATCAATATTACTCATCCCACAATTTTTATGACCAATTACTAATACTTCATCTGTATCGAATTCATAAATAGCAACTATAATACTTCTTATAATACTACCAAATGGATGAATTATAGTAGCTCCTGCATTTTTTACTTTTATCTTACCATAAACTTAAAATATATATACAAAAAAAGCTTCTAGAATTTGCTAGAAGCTTTTGGCGGAGAGACAGGGATTCGAACCCTGGGTACGCTCACACGCACGCCGGTTTTCAAGACCGGTGCCTTAAACCAACTCGACCATCTCTCCTCGGACAATTGTTATTATATCAGTGTACAAATATTATATCAACACTTTTTACAAAAATTTTTCAATTAATTTTATGTCCACTTGCTCCTGCTTTATAACTACCTAAAAATGACTCAAAACCTCTATTTATTTCTTCACCTATATCATTTTCCTCATTTATTTTAAGTAATTCTATAGCTGCTTCTATTGTACATAAGTTTCCTTCTTCTTGTCCCCTTCTTAATGTAAACTTAGAAGTTTTCTTCACTTCCAAAGGAAGTATAGGTACTTCTTTTAAATAATCACTTTTTCTTATTATCTTCCAAGCTTCCTTCCATGTTCCATCTACAATAATAAATACTGGTATGTGTCCATCTTTAACATATTTAATTCTTCTTTTCTCCATTTCTTCATTCACAATAGGAAATATTAAATATACCTTATAGATATCATTATTCATGTAATTTAAAATTTCTTGAGATTTTTCTCCTCTTCTCCAAATAATTATTTCTGTTGATTCTGAATTAATTAATTTTAATAAACTAGCTGTATTAGTATTTCTATATATCTCTCGTTCACTAGATAAAATTATAAATTTAGATTTTGTCTTAACTTTCTTTATACTATTGCATATACAAGTTATAACAGGTAAACCACATATATTACAATTATCACATATACTCGTTATTCTTTTTCTATTTATCATATAAAACCTCTGTTAATATTTTTATAATTACATAATACTATATATCACTATTAATAAAAAATGATGAATTTAGAATAAAAATATTATTCTAAATTCATCGTATTTATCTAAAACTATTTTTATATTTTATTATTCAGAAAGTTCACCATGTTTTTCATAATTAGTAATTCTACTAATTTTATTTTCTTCATTTACAAAAACAACCTTTGGTTTATGATCTTTTACCTCTTCTGTATCTAAATCACAATAAGCCATTAATATTATTTTATCTCCAGCAATAGTATAAGTTGCAACCCTTGCTCCATTATCAATATCAACTATATGAACTTTTTCATATTCATATATCCCTGCCGCATCTAGTAAATCTGCATCTACTGTTATACTTCCAACATAATTTAATTCAGCTTGTACTACTTTTGCTCTGTGTATCTTACCTTTTAACATATTTACCTTCATTATTGATTCTCTCCTTATTATAACTCATATGTGAAATTATCTATTAATCTTGTTTTACCTATAAATACGGCTATTGCTACTAATACTGATTTTTCTATTCTTTCTACCTTCTTCATAGATAGGCTATCTACAACTTCTATATAATCCACTCTTGCTAATTTTTCTGAATTAATTGTTTCTTCTATTAACTTAATAATAGCCCCTGAATTTCTTTCACCATCTTGAATTTTTTCTTTAGCTAATGTTAATGATTTATTTAATATGATTGCAGCATTTCTTTCTTCTACCGACAAATAAGTATTTCTTGAACTTTTAGCAAGCCCATCTTTCTCTCTTATTATAGGACATCCTATAATTTCTATATCTATATTTAAATCTCTTACCATTCTTTTTATAATTGCTAATTGCTGAGCATCCTTTTCCCCAAAATAAGCTCTATCTGGTGCTACGATATTAAATAACTTACTAACAACAGTGCATACACCTCTAAAGGGTATAGGCCTACTCTTACAGCATAATTCAAATGTTAATCCATACATATCAACAAATGTAGAAAAATCATTAAAATACATTTCCTCATTTTCTGGATGGAATATAAGATTAGCTCCTGCCCTTTCGCAAATCTCACTATCTCTTTTTAAATCTCTAGGATAACTAGCTAAATCCTCTTTAGGTCCAAATTGAATTGGATTAACAAATATGCTTACAACAACTCTATCATTTTCTTCTGATGCTTTTCTAATTAAACTTTCATGTCCCTCATGTAAATAGCCCATAGTAGGAACAAATCCAATCTTTAACCCCTTAGCTTTCCATTCCTTTACTGTAGATCTTACGTCATTTACCTTTTCTACAACTCTCATTTTCTCTTCCCCTTTAATATAACTTCTCAATTACTTCATCATTTATTTTAAAAGAATGCTCTTCTCCTGGGAAAATTCCATCCTTAACTTCTTCTATATACTTTTTAAAAGCCACATTCATTTTTTCACCTAAATTTTCATACTTCTTAACAAACTTAGGAGTAAAATCACTATACATTCCTAACATATCTTGATAAACAAGAATTTGCCCATCACACTGTGCTCCAGCACCTATTCCGATTGTAGGTATAGATAATTTTTCAGTTATTATTGCTGCAAGCTTAGCTGGAACACATTCTAATACAACTGCAAATGCTCCTGCCTTTTCTACAGCTAAAGCTGCTTCTATAAGATTCCTTGCTGCCTCTTTATCTTTACCTTGAACCTTAAATCCGCCAAAAGCATTAACTGATTGAGGTGTTAATCCAATGTGAGCCATAACTGGTATTGAAGCTTTAACTATAGCTTCTATCTTATCGCAAACCTCAACACCACCCTCTAACTTAACTACATGTGCTCTACCTTCTTTAATTAATCTTCCTGCATTAATTACAGCATCATATACTGATGTTTGATAAGACATAAAAGGCATATCTGCTACAACTAATGTATTCTTTACACCTCTAGATACAGCTTTAGTATGATGTATCATGTCTTCCATAGTAACTGATAATGTATCTTCATATCCTAAACAAACCATTCCTAATGAATCTCCAACTAAAATTCCATTTATTCCAGCCTCATCAATTATTTTGGCTGTAGAATAATCATATGCTGTAAGCATAGTAAGTTTTTCATTTTTTTCTTTTGCTTGTTTAAATGTAACTGCTGTATTTTTCATAATTACTCTCCTAGATACTCTTCTAAATTTTTATAATTTCTATTCTTATTTTTAACTTTTGCTATCTTTAAAATATTTTTTGATAATAATCTATATAACTCTTTATCTTCTTCACGTATTACATTTAAATGATTAATAACAGTGCTTAAATCTCCTCGTTCTATGGGCCCAGTCAAACTCTTAACTGCACCTCTTTCCTTAATATTTCTTAAGTTGTTTTCAATTAATGGATATAAGGCTTTAATAGCCATTTCTTTCGTAAATCCACATTCCTCTAGATAATTAACACCATTATTAATTAACCCTAACACTAAGTTACTAACTGTTACTGATGCTGCATGATATAAAATTTTATTCTCTTTATTAATAATTGCTACATCATTTCCTAAATGTGAAAATAACATCTTTAAATATTCAATATGTTTTTCATTACCTTCAATTGTAATAAATGCTTGAGATAAATCTTTGTAAGAATTATATTTGTCCGAGATAGCGAACATTGGATGAATAGAATAACCATATGCACCATGATTATTTATATTTGAAAAGACTTCTGAAGAAATAGAGCCACTACAATGGCAAATTAATTTTTCTTTAATAGGTAACTTTTTTACTTCATTCCATACATCTGCAATTTGATTATCAGGTGTTGTAATGAATATAGCATCACTATTTTTTATTAAATCTTCTAAATTATTATATTGTCGCGTATTTGTAAAAATTGCAGCTTCTTTAGATGAATGCTGTGATTTACTATAATACCCACTTATGTCTATGCTGTTTTCTTTTAGATATTTTCCTAAGGAAAAGCCAACTTTTCCTGCTCCAATAAATCCAAATTTTATAATTATCACCTCCAAAAGAGTGTGATACTAACAAGTCCCATTCAAAATTGATATGAGCTATTTCTGATAATCTTTAAATTTTCAAATATATAAGGTGCGGTTTAATTAAAATACCACCCATATTAAATTTATCATATTTCTAAATTTTGTCAACATTTGCTATTATCTCATTTTTATAATTTCTTATAAAAAAATAAGATATAAGAAAACTATTTTTAGTCTTCTTATATCTTATTTAATACTTAAAAATTATCTTATAACATCCATTCCGCCCATATAAGGTCTTAAAGCTTCTGGAATATTTATTGATCCATCTTCATTTAAGTTGTTTTCTAAGAATGCAATTAACATTCTAGGTGGAGCAACTACTGTATTATTTAATGTATGAGCAAAATACTTTCCTTTTTCTCCATTTACACGAATCTTTAATCTTCTAGCTTGAGCATCACCTAAATTTGAGCAGCTTCCAACTTCGAAGTATTTCTTTTGTCTTGGAGACCATGCTTCAACGTCGATTGATTTAACTTTAAGGTCTGCTAAATCTCCTGAACAACATTCTAAAGTTCTAACTGGTATATCTAAAGTACGGAATAATTCTACTGTATACTTCCATAACTTTTCAAACCATTCTTTACTTTCTTCTGGCTTACAAACTACTATCATTTCTTGTTTTTCAAATTGATGTATTCTATAAACTCCTCTTTCTTCTATTCCGTGAGCTCCTTTTTCTTTTCTGAAGCAAGGTGAATAACTAGTTAAAGTTTGAGGAAGGCTTTCTTCTTTTAATATAGTATCAATATATTTACCTATCATAGAGTGTTCACTTGTACCTATTAAGTATAAATCTTCACCTTCTATTTTATACATCATTGATTCCATTTCTGCAAAGCTCATTACTCCAGTAACAACATCACTACGAATCATGAATGGTGGGATGCAGTATGTGAATCCTTTGTTGATCATGAAATCTCTTGCATATGAAAGTATTCCTGATTGTAATCTAGCTATATTACCCATTAAGTAATAGAATCCATTACCAGCTACTTTTCTAGCACTATCTAAATCTATTCCATTTAATTTTTCCATTATTTCTGTATGATATGGAATTTCGAATTCTGGAACTACAGGTTCACCGAATTTTTCAACTTCTACATTTTCACTATCATCTTTTCCTATTGGAACACTAGGATCAATGATGTTAGGAATAACTAACATTATATTTCTTATTTTTTCTTCAAGTTCGCTTTCTTTAGCTTCTAATTCAGCAAGACGATTAGCTTGTTCGTTAACCTTTGCTTTTAATTCTTCAGCTTCTTCTCTCTTTCCTTGCCCCATTAATGCACCAATTTGCTTAGAAATTGTCTTTCTATTTGATCTTAATGAATCAGCTTCTTGTTGAGTAGCTCTGCTTTCTATATCTAAAGCAATTACTTCATCAACTAAAGGAAGTTTTTGATCTTGGAACTTATTTTTAATATTTTGTTTAACTATTTCTGGATTTTCTCTTAAAAATTTTAAATCTAACATAATATCCTCCATGTATATTTTATTTATTTTTTCTGGTATAAAAAAAGAGCTCTTTCTTCCCATATAAGGGACGAAGAACTCCGTGTTGCCACCCTAATTGATAATAAAATTTCACTTATTATCCACTCTTTATAAAACTAACGGGTTTATCCGTACTGCTCATCACAGTCCCTCCAAGGTGGATTCATAAAATATTGATGTCAGTTTTCACCAACCACTGACTCTCTTAAAACAATTACTTTATTACTAGCCTCTTCAACAGTTTAATTAAAATATTTACAACATTAATATATTTAATATATTATAATCTTCTACTTTTTGTCAATACATTAAAAACCTGATTTTATTAAAGATATTTAATAAAAAATTAAACTAATGACGTAAAAATATCATCGCTAATTATTTATTCTCAATATCCCTAGTACAAATTATATCAACTCCACTATTTAAAATATTCTTACATATAATACTTCCCATTTTTATAGGAATACTTACATATAATCTACTAACAACTTTAGACATTTCTATCCATAATTCTTTATCAACTTCATCACTACTTTTAACAGGAACAACTTTAAACCTATCACTACCTTTAACCCTAACTACAGAAGTGAAAATATCCTTTTTACCCATACTTATTACTCCTATTATATATCCTTAAATTCTTTAATTCTACCTGAAACTATATTTGAATTTTTTGAATCATCTACTATATCAGTAATTTTTCTATCTAATTCCCTAGATAATATTTGTACTATCTTTTCATTACAATAGGCTCCATGGCAATTTCCAAATCCAGCTCCAGTTCTTCTCTTAACACCCTTAACAGTTCTAGCACCTAAAGGTCTTCTAATAGAATCAACAATTTCTCCCTCTGAAACATTATTACACATGCATACTATCTTTCCATAACGTTTATCTAGCTTAATAACTTCATTGATTTCTCTTCTATCCATTTCTCTAAATCTATAGAACTCTCGTCTTTTATCAATAAAATTCTTTTTTAACTTACAATTTAAATTGCTACTAATAGTATCACATAGCATTTTTGCTATAGCTGGAGCTAATGTAACCTTTCCATAATGAGTTCCTATTACGCTAATATAACCCTTATCTATTTTTTCATCATCTACTACAATAGAATCTTTATCATAACTTTCCCTAAACAGATTATTTATATTACTTTTATTTAATCCCTTCAATAACTTAGATGCATATCTTAAATTATCATCTAAGCTAGTTTTTTCAATACTCTTTATTCCAATAAGAGAGCCTCCATTTAAAACTGGAGTAGAAACAACAAAAGTATCCTTATCAAAGGTCTTTGTAACAATTCTTTGTAGCTTATTTTCATAACTATCATCAAGTAAAATGTAACTCATATTTTTGAAGGAGTTTACTCCATTATCTGATTCTTTTTCTTCAACTACACCCTTTTCATTTATATATATTTCATTTGCAATTGTATTTATAACAACCTTACATGAGAATTTATTCTTGTTAGTTACAACTCTAAAACCTTTTGTAACATTTTGAATAGTTAAAACTTCTTCTTCTAACCTAAAATTAACTCCATTATCAAAAGCAACCTCAGCATATGCAATTGCTAAATCATAAGGAGCAACTATTGCAACATTTTGAGAGTATAATCCCTTTTTTACTTCGGCATTAATATTAGGCTCTATTTCATATACTTCATCTGGTTCTATTAAATATACGCCATCGATTCCACGTCTTATAGCTCTTTCATACATTTCTTCTAATTTAACTACACCATTATCATCATTAACTACTCTTAATGATCCTATTCTTTTAAATGGAACATTAAATTTCTCACATAAGTCTTCTAATAGTATATTTCCTATATACTCTAATCCAGCCATTACATTATTAGATGTTTCTGAACCGTCATATACTATAGAAGTATTAACAAATGAGATATCATCTGCTATATCAAATTCCTTTTCAATCACTGCTATATTTAAATTATACTTAGATAATTCATAGGCAACGGCACATCCTATTATGCCACCACCTAAAACTAAAACATCATAATCCATAATTCAATTCCCCTAATTTATAAGATAAAACCACTTTCTTTTAGTTCTTCTTTTATTAACTCCATATTCTCAACAGAGTCGGCAGAAATAGTATGAAGGTGTACTCCATTAGTTAGCATAGATAATGGTTTTGCATCTATTTGGTTTAAAGAATTTTTAAACTTATTTAAATCGTTAAGATTTTTTATCATTAATATACCCCTTATCTCTCCATATAAAGGATGCTCTACTATTACATCTTCTATTATCCCACCATATTTAACAACTATCTCAAGCTCTTTTATAACCTCTTCATCATTATGATTTACTGCAATAACAGACTTTACCCTATTGCTATTATCCTCATTAATCATATAGCCATCTGGAGTTGCTATTATATTATTTCCTTTAGCTCTTAAAATAGCTATATCTTTAACTATTATTTGTCTAGTTACATTAAAGCTTTCAGCTAATGTTGTGCCTTTAATAGCTCTTTTTTCTTTCATCAACATTTCTATAATGTTACTTCTTCTTTCATCAGCCTTCATAATTCACCCCACAACTTAATTTCTATTATCGCTTTCCTTTATTATATCTAATAATTTATTTCCTTGTATTTTATTGCTATGATGGTATCTAACAGTATCTAAAAATTCCTTATCATATGTATTAAAACTTTTCAATAAATTTGCACCCTTTTCCGCATGATTATAATAAGTATCAACTGCTTTAATTCCATCATATTTCTTTAATTTTCCTTTAGTCACTTTGTTCAATATTACCAATACAGATTTTTCAATAATATTGAGTCCATATTCACCTTTTCCTATATCGTGTAATAATCCTACCTTAGCAACTCTA
>OGUQ01001780.1_pt1 | contig 16562 bp, 10 predicted proteins | sample 1574701 | NCBI WGS metagenome assembly OGUQ01 (sample SAMEA2582087, study PRJEB24529) | metagenome | biome: Human gut stool | place: China | collected 2011 | reverse complement strand
ACAAGAATGTGCTGGTGATCGGCGGCTCCGGCAGCGGCAAGACCCGCTTCTATGTGAAGCCCAACCTCATGCAATGCTTTCCCACTTCCGACTATCCCACCTCATTCGTGGTCACAGACCCGAAAGGGACTCTGGTTCTGGAAACGGGCCAAATGTTCCAGCGGGCAGGCTACCGGGTGAAAATCCTGAACACGATAAACTTTTCCAAGTCTATGAAGTACAACCCCTTTGTTTACATCCACTCGGAAAAGGACGTGCTGAAACTGGTGAATACCCTTATCGCCAACACCAAGGGCGAGGGTGAGAAATCAGCAGAAGATTTTTGGGTGAAGTCGGAACGGCTGTTCTACACCGCGCTTATCGGCTACATCTGGTATGAGGCCCCGGCAGAAGAAATGAACTTCACCACCCTGCTGGAAATGATAAATGCCAGTGAAGCCCGCGAGGACGACCCGGAGTTTCAAAGCCCAGTGGACCTCATGTTTGAACGGCTGGAACAGAAAGACCCGGACCACTTCGCCGTCCGGCAGTACAAAAAGTTTTTGCTGTCGGCGGGCAAGACCCGTTCCTCCATCCTGATAAGCTGTGGTGCCCGTTTAGCCCCATTTGACATCCGGGAAGTGCGGGAGCTGATGGAGGACGATGAAATGGAACTGGACACCATTGGGGATGAAAAGACTGTGCTGTTTTTGATTATGAGCGACACGGACACCACCTTCAACTTCATTCTTGCCATGCTCCAAAGCCAGCTTATCAACCTGCTGTGTGACCGTGCAGATGATAAATACGGCGGTCGGCTGCCTGTCCATGTGCGGCTGATTCTGGACGAGTTTGCCAACATCGGGCAGATTCCCAACTTCGACAAGCTGATCGCCACCATCCGCAGCCGGGAAATCTCGGCATCCATCATTTTGCAGAGCCAGTCGCAGCTGAAAGCCATCTACAAAGATGCGGCCGAAATCATTTCGGACAACTGCGATTCTGTTCTCTTTTTGAGTGGGCGGGGCAAAAATGCCAAAGAGATCTCCGATGCGCTGGGGAAAGAGACTATCGACAGTTTCAACACCAGCGAGAACCGGGGTTCTCAAACCTCCCACGGACTGAACTATCAAAAATTAGGAAAGGCGTTGATGTCAGAGGACGAAATCGCAATCATGGACGGCGGCAAATGTATTTTGCAACTGCGTGGCGTGAGACCGTTCTTCTCGCAGAAGTTCGACATCACCAAGCACCCGCACTACAAGTACCTTGCAGACGCGGACAAGAAAAACACCTTTGATGTGGACAGGTTCTTATCCACCCTGCGCCGGAAGCGGCAGCAGGTAGTCGCACAGGACGAAAGTTTTGACCTGTATGAAATTGATCTGTCGGATGAAAATGCAGCCGAATAATTTTATTTTTGAGTGTCGCAGAATAAGCGGCAGAAAGTGAGGACCTTATGGAATTTTTCAACAGCGCAGTCGATACTTTGCAGACTATCGTGGTCGGTCTGGGCGGTGCCCTGTGTGTCTGGGGCGGCATCAACCTGTTGGAGGGTTATGGACAGGATAACCCCGGCAGCAAGAGCCAGGGCGTGAAGCAGCTGGTCGCGGGCGGCGGCGTTGCCCTGATCGGCGTGACCCTTGTCCCGCTGCTGTCCGGGCTGCTGGGCTAAGTCCTGCATCGCTGCCCACAATTTTCCGAACAACTAACACTTAAAATCCTACTCCGCGCTCTCCCGCTCACATGGGAGGGCGCGGGAAAGGAGGTATCTTTGCTTGATTAGTGAGATCATCGAGAAATGGATAAAAGGCATTTTGATAGATGGCATCACGGGCAACCTCTCCGGCCTGTTCGATAACGTGAACGCCAAGGTGGGCGAAATCGCTTCGGATGTCGGCTCTACCCCGCAGGCGTGGAACAGCGGCATTTTCAATATGCTGCGTAATCTTTCCGAAACAGTAGTGCTGCCCATTGCAGCGGCTATCCTTGCCCTTGTGATGTGCCATGAGCTTATCCAGATGATTACCGAAAAGAACAATATGCACGACTTTGACACCTCCATGTTCTTCCGCTGGATTTTCAAGTCTGCTTTTGCCATCCTCATTGTCAGCAACACATGGAATATCGTTATGGGTGTGTTCGATGCCACCCAGAGCGTTGTCAATCAAAGTTCCGGCGTTATCATCGGTGAAACATCCATCCACTTTGACCGCCTGATACCCGGACTGGAATTTCAGCTGGAAAGCATGACCATTGGCAGTCTGCTTAGTCTGTGGTTCCAGACCCTTGTAGTGGGCCTGACCATGAACATCCTTTCCATCTGCATCTTTCTTGTGACCTACGGCCGCATGATTGAGATTTACGTTGTGACCGCACTGGGACCTATCCCGCTGGCGACCATGGGCTGCAGCGAGTGGCGCAGCACCGGGCAGAATTATTTGAAGTCTTTGCTGGCGCTGGGTTTCCAAGCGTTCCTGATTATGATTGTCGTGGGCATTTACGCGGTGCTGATACGCAATATTTCGGGCGCGGCGGACATTGCCGGGGCTATCTGGGGCTGTATGGGCTATACCGTTCTGCTCTGCTTCTGTCTGTTCAAGACCGGCAGCATCAGCAAGTCCGTGTTCGGTGCCCATTGAGAAAGGAGCGTTTGAATGGCGTATGTGACCGTTCCCAAAGATTTGACCCATGTAAAATCCAAAGTCTTATTCGGGCTGACCAAGCGGCAGCTGGTCTGCTTCGGCGGCGCGCTCCTCACGGGCGGACCGCTTTATTTTTTGGCCCGGAACTATCTTTCCAACAGTGCAGCGGCCCTGCTGATGATTTTTGCCATGCTGCCGGGGCTGCTGTTCGCTCTGTTCGAGCGGCACGGCCAGCCCCTTGAAGTGGTGATTCAGCAAATGATTCAGTGCTGCTTTATCCGTCCCAAGGAAAGGCCCTATCAGACCAACAATGCTTACGCCGCCCTTGTGCGGCAATACCAAATGGAACAGGAGGTAAAGGCCATTGTCCAGAAAAACGATACCCCGCGAAACCGAAAAGCCCAAAAAGCTCACCCGCGCCCAGAAAAAAGAAATTGATGCCGTTATCCGCAAGTACAAGGGTGACGGCAAGCCCCGCACGGCACAGGCCACCATCCCGTATGAGGCCATCTACCCGGACGGTGTGTGCCGCATTGACCGACGCACATTCTCCAAGTGCATTGCCTTTGAGGACATCAGCTATCAGCTGGCCCAGCCGGAAACGAGGACCGCCATCTTTGAACACCTGTGCGACCTGTACAACTATGTGGATGCTTCCATCCATGTGCAGCTTTCGTTTTTGAATCGCAAGGTTGACCCGGTGCAGTACGCAAAAAGTTTTGAGATCGCACCGCAGGGGGATGATTTTGACGACATCCGCGCCGAGTACACCGCCATCCTGCAAAAGCAGCTTGCCAGCGGAAACAACGGCATTGTCAAAACCAAATATCTGACGTTTACCATTGAGGCCGACAGCCTGAAAACGGCGCGGGCACGGCTGACCCGCATTGGCCTTGATCTACTGGGCTATTTCAAGACCATGGGCTGTGTGGCACACGTTATGGACGGACAGGAGCGTTTGGAAGTTCTGCACGGCATCTTCCACCCGGACGGCGAACCGTTCCGTTTTGACTGGGACTGGCTGGCACCCTCCGGCCTGTCTACCAAGGATTTTGTGGCCCCGTCCTCCCTCTGTTTCGGTACGGCCAAAACCTTTGGTTTGGGCGGCAAGTATGGAGCAGTGAGCTTTTTACAAATCCTTGCGCCGGAACTTTCGGACGAAATGCTGGCCGATTTTCTCAAAACGGAAAGCGGGATTCTCGTCAATCTCCATGTGCAAGCCATTGACCAGACCGAGGCCATCAAGACGATTAAACGAAAAATCACTGACCTTGATGCCATGAAGATTCAGGAGCAGAAAAAGGCTGTCCGTTCCGGGTACGACATGGATATCCTCCCCAGCGACCTTGCCACCTACGGCGAGGATGCCAAAAAGCTGCTGAACAAATTGCAGACCCGGAACGAACGGCTTTTCATGCTGACCTTTCTGGTGATGAATGTGGCCGACACCAAGCAAAAGCTGGGCAACGATGTGTTCCAAGCCGCAGGTGTGGCACAGAAGTATAACTGCTCGCTTGTCCGGCTGGACTACCAGCAGGAACAGGGCCTTGTGTCCAGCCTGCCGCTGGGCATCAACCAGATAAAGATTCAGCGCAGCCTTACCACCTCCAACGTGGCGGTGTTCGTGCCCTTTGTGACGCAGGAGCTTTTCCAGAGCGGCGCGGCCATGTACTACGGCATCAACGCAAAATCCCACAACATGATCATGCTGGACCGCAAGCAGGCCCGGTGTCCCAACGGCTTGAAGCTGGGCACGCCCGGCAGCGGCAAATCCATGAGCTGCAAGTCCGAAATCGTCAGTGTGTTTTTAACGACTGCTGACGATATTTTCATTTCAGACCCAGAGGCCGAGTATTATCCGCTGGTCAAGCGGCTGCATGGGCAGGTCATCAAACTTTCGCCCACCAGCAAGGACTATGTGAATCCTCTGGACATCAACCTGAATTATTCCGAAGATGACAGCCCGCTGGCCTTGAAGTCGGATTTTGTGCTGTCGTTCTGTGAGTTGGTCATGGGCGGCAAAACAGGTCTGGAAGCGATTGAACGCACCGTAATAGACCGTGCTGTGAAAGCCATCTACCGCCCCTATCTGGCGAATCCCTGCCCGGAGAATATGCCGATTTTGTCTGACCTCCACCAAGCTCTGCTCGACCAGCATTTGCCGGAAGCGGACCGGGTGGCACAGGCACTCGACCTGTATGTGTCCGGCTCGCTGAATGTGTTTAACCACAAAACGAATGTGGACATCCACAACCGGCTCGTGGCCTTTGACATCAAAGAACTGGGCAAACAGTTGAAAAAATTGGGGATGCTCATTATCCAAGACCAGATATGGGGCCGCGTCACCCAGAACCGCAGCCAAGGCAGGGCCACATGGTACTTTGCAGACGAGTTCCACCTCTTGCTGAAAGAGGAACAGACCGCCGCATACAGTGCCGAGATTTGGAAACGCTTCCGCAAATGGGGCGGCGTGCCCACAGGCGCCACCCAGAATGTGAAGGACCTTCTTTCTTCCCCGGAGATCGAAAACATTCTGGAAAACAGCGACTTCATCACGCTGCTGAATCAGGCATCCGGCGACCGCAAAATCCTTTCGGAACGGCTGAACCTCTCCGCAGACCAGCAGAAGTACATCGACAATTCCGAACCGGGCGAAGGACTGCTGATTTTTGAAAATGTGGTGCTGCCGTTTTCCAATCCCATTCCGAAAAACACCCAGCTCTATAAGATCATGACCACCCGGCTCAGCGAGGTGGTGGAGCTATGAGCCTAACGCATTTCAGCTTGTTTTCCGGCATCGGCGGCATCGACCTTGCCGCGGAAGCAGCGGGTTTCACTTCGGTCTGTCAATGCGAATGGGCAGCATTTCCCGCCGCTGTGCTGGCAAGTCACTGGCCGGATGTGCCCCGCTTTCAGGACATCACCACCGTAACAAAGGAGGCTTTCTTTGAAAAAACAGGACTTCGCACCGTCACCCTCATTTCAGGCGGCTTCCCGTGCCAGCCGTTCTCCACCGCAGGGCGGCAGCGCGGCTTCCACGATGAACGCTACCTCTGGCCCGAAATGCTGCGCGTTATCCGGGAATTGCAGCCCCGTTGGGTGCTTGGAGAAAATGTTGCTGGCTTCCTCCGTATGGGGCTCGACAAAACGCTCATTGACTTGGAGCAGGCAGGTTACGATGTTCGGGTTTTCGTATTACCTGCTGCTGCCGTTGGCGCGTGGCACGAACGGAAACGGGTATTCATCATCGGTTCTTCTGCCAACACCTCTTGCCAGCGACACCGGGGATGTGGGCAAGGGACTGGACATTCAAATTTCTGCGAATGGCAGTTACCGCAAGATGAACAAGGATGGCAAGGCGTGGACGGCGCGGCTTTCCCATGTGGTCTACCGCATGACCCCCACCACGCTGGAAAGGCCCTACCTCAACCCGGACTGGGTAGAGTGGCTGATGGGTTTCCCGCGCAAATGGACGGACATTCCCTTTGGGCCGAAGAACCCGCCGACATCCCGCGCCTGACCGAAGATGTGCCGAACCGCAGCAAGCGGATGAAAACACTGGGCAATGCAGTTTCGCCGCCGCAGGTGTTCCCGATTCTCAAATACATTGCGGACATTGAAACGGGCCGCTGTCCGATGGGAGGTGAAGAACCTTGAAAGAATTGCAGACAAAAGCCAAAGTCACCCAGACCATGACCCGTGACGGTCTGGTGGTGGAAAATCAAGCGGACAGCACTGTAGAGAATGTTTCCAGTCGGGAAGCGGAACAGGACTACTCCACGGATGCCGAGGGCAAGGCCGAAAAAATTCTGGAACGGGCCGAGGACATCAAGGACGGGCATAAAAATAAAAAGAAAGCGAAAAAGGCAGCAGAAGCAGCAGCCACCGCCGAAAGTGAAGATGGTCTGCACCGTTCCGCTGCCCGTTTGGAATTGACCGAGGAAGAACGGGCAGACCCGGCGTTGCAGCCGTTTATTCAAAAAGCGGAAGCAAAGGCCGACAAGCTGGATGCGGCCCGCGCCGCTCTGCCGAAGAAGCGTGTCCCGGTCAAGGAAAAAGTTTACGATGCAGCCAGCGGCAAGGCAAAATCCACCCTGCGGTTTGAGCAGCAGGACAAAGGTTCGCCCAGCCTGAAACCAAACCCGGCCAGCCGCCCACTGTCGGAAGCATTGCTGTTCGCTCACGGAAAAATCCATGAAGTCGAACACGAAAATGTGGGCGTGGAGGGCGGCCACAAGGGTGAAGAACTGGTGGAGCGTCAGACCGCCAAAGCCATCCGCAGCGGCATCCGGCACCACAAGATGAAGCCCTACAAGGCCGTGGAAAAGGCAGAGCGTCAGCTCATGTCTGTCAATGCAGAATACTTTTACCAGAAATCCTTGCGGGACAATCCGCAAATTGCACAGGCGGCCAGCAACCCCATTTCCCGGATGTGGCAGAAACGGCGTATCAAACAGCAGTATGCCAAAGCTGCACGGCAGGCCGGACAAGCCGCCGCGCAGGGTGCAGCCGCCACCGCAGAGAACGGTTTCCGGGTAACAAAGCTGGCGGCCGAGGGCGGCGAACGGGTAGCCGAATTTGCGGCCCGGAACTGGAAAACCATTCTGATCGTGGCGGTGTTCGGTCTGCTGGCTCTGCTCTTGATAACGGGTTTGCAGTCCTGCACCGTGATGGCGGGCACCGCTGGAACCGGCGTGACGGCATCCTCTTACTTTTCCAAGGACAAGGATATGCTGGGTGCAGAGAAAGCCTACGCCAAGCTGGAACAAAAACTGCAACGGTATCTGGACACCTACGAGGCCACCCACAACTACGATGAATACCATTTTTATCTGGACGAAATCGAGCATGACCCCTATGTGCTGATCTCGATTTTGTCCGCGCTCCATGATGGCGTTTTTACATTGGCCGAGGTGCAGGGCGAACTTGAAATGCTCTTTGAAAAGCAGTACATCCTGACCGAGACCGTGACCATGCAGATACGTTACCGCACAAAAATGATGGTCATTATTGGCCCGTATGGTGTGCCGCAGGTTATCACCTACCAAGAGCCGTATGAATACTACATCTGTACGGTCAAGCTGAAGAACAAAGATTTGTCCCATCTGCCCGTGGAAGTACTGACCGAAGAACAGCTTAGTGCCTATTCGCTCTATATGCGCACGCTGGGCAACCGGCCGGATTTGTTTGGCAAAGCGCAATACCCCAATGCGTCCACCATCAAACAGCCCACCTACTACGATATTCCCCCGGAAGCACTAAAGGATGATAGGTTTGCCGCCATGATGGAGGAAGCCACGAAGTACATCGGCTACCCGTATGTGTGGGGCGGCAGTTCGCCCAGCACCAGCTTTGATTGCAGCGGCTACATTTCGTGGGTGCTGAATCACTCCGGCTGGAACGTGGGCCGCCAGACCGCACAGGGCCTTTACAACCTCTGTACTCCTGTTTCGACGGCGCAGGTCAAACCGGGCGACCTTGTGTTTTTCAAGGGAACCTACGATACCCCCGGCGTGAGCCATTGCGGCATCTATGTGGGCAATTCCATCATGCTGCACTGCGGCGACCCTATCTCTTACACAAACCTCAACTCAAAATATTGGCAGGAACATTTTTACAGCTATGGGCGTTTACCGTGACGCCAGAAAGGATTTTGTATGGCAAAAAGACTTTCCCGCATTGAGCGCGATATTGAACGGCTCAAAGAAAAAATCTCTGAATACCAGCAGCAGTTGAAAGAACTGGAAGCTGCAAAGACCGAACAGGAAAATTTGCAGATCATTCAGTTGGTGCGCAGCATGAACATGAAGCCGGACGAGTTCGCAGCTTTCCTGCGCAGCGGTGCGCTGAACGCTGCACCCACTGTCACCCCGTACCACAAACAGGAGGATGTCGCCGATGAAACCTGACAACTGGAACCGCTTCGCTGCCGGACTGCTGACTATCCTGCTCTGCCTCTGTTCGTTCTCCATGCCTGCTTTTGCAAGCGGCACTGACCCAGCCCCGGAACCTCTGCCGGAAATTACCGAGGAAGAACCGACTACGGGCGGCATGGAGCCGGAGGGCGTGTCCATCACGCCCAAAGGCAACGCAACACTGGTGGATGATTTTTACGGCGACAAGCAGCTTATCACGGTGACCACCAAGGCCGGGAATTATTTTTACATCCTCATTGACCGTGCCAATGAGGATAAGGAAACCTCTGTCCACTTCCTGAACCAAGTGGACGATGCCGACTTGCTGGCCCTGCTGGATGAAGAACCGCAGACCACCGAGGTCTGCACCTGCACGGTGAAATGTGAGGCCGGAAACGTCAACGAAAACTGCCCCTTGTGCGAAAAGAGCCTGCGCAACTGCACGGCCCCGGAAGCTGTGAAAACCGACACCGAAACGCCGCAGGAAAAGCCCAAGTCCAACATGGGCAGTCTGATGATCCTGTTGGTGCTGGCTCTGGCGGGCGGCGGCGCGGCCCTCTATTATTTCAAGTTCCGCAAACCCAAGGCCGATACCACCGGGCACGATGATCTGGACGAATACGATTTTGGCGAGGACGAAGATGCAGACGAGGAACCGGCTGAAATCGAGATTCATTCAGAGGACGGACAGGAAAGCGAAATTTAAGCAAAATGACACCCGGTTCGATTTTAACTACGAACCGGGTGTTGCTTATTTAAGATTGAACTAAATACATCTCGTTAGCGTTCACATCATCCCGTGTGTAAAGAGTAGGGACATTTTCATCAGGTACATTTTCAAGCAATAAAGCTGCTTTTGCCTGATTAAAGGCGGTTTGGAGTGAACGTCCAAATCCGATAGACGAGTACAGCTGTGCAGCAAAAACACAGGCGGTTTCATCATCTATGGAATCCGACATGCCGACTGCTGCCTCAATATGGTTTACAACACTTTCAGCTTGTGCTTCCGAGAAACACGCATTAAAGACAACCAATCTAATAGTATCGGAAGCGGTTGCCATCGCCGCTGTGATTGCTTCAGCTGAAACAAATTTTTCTGTTCCATCTGGATTGAGCAGCACTAGTTCACCCAAATCAGTGCCATGTCCACTAAAATGTACAATCGTTGGATTTGTTTCGTTAATCGCTTGTAAAATATCACCTGCACGAACTGCCCAGCGGCTTTCAAACTGAACAGAATCTCGATATTCTGAAAGACGGATTTTTTCACGAATGGCACGGGCTTCTTCGTCTAAATTTAACTGAGGCGTACTTTTAGGATTAGCCGCCAAGAAAAGAACTGTGATTTTTTCGGGCAGCGCTTTCATTTCGTCAATTTCTTGCCTCATTTGGAATTGAAGTTGTTCTTGACGATGAATAGCCTGCTCTAAAGCTGCAGACTGCCGACTGGCCTCCTGAATACGCTTTTTCTCAGCGTCAGCAGCTTTTTTATTCACTTTTGTTTCTTCATTATGATAGGTCTTTTCTGCTGCGGCAATTTCCTTTTCTTTCTGTGCAAGTTTTTTCTGGATGTCGCCAACCTTTTTTTGAGTGTCTGCAATGGCTTTATTGGCCCGTTCAATTTCATTCAGCTTAGACTTTATTGTACTTGCACTTTTTGTACGCCCGATTGCAGCATTAGCGGAAATGATTTTTTGCTGCAGCGGCGCAATTTTAGCTTGTTCCTTTGCCAAATCCTGATTAAGTTTGGCAGCTTCTTCTCTTTTTCTGAGAAGATTGTTTCTGTAAGTGTCGAGCATCGACATATTATCACCTCTTTTCGTTAAATAATACCACAAAAAGCATAAACACACAACACAGGGAGTTTAATATGAAACTGGTAATTACTGAGAAGCCCAGTGTAGCCCGCAGCATTGCCGCCGTGATCGGGGCCACCGAAAAGCAAAACGGCTATTGGCAGGGTGGCGGGTATCTGGTCAGCTGGTGCATCGGGCATCTGGTGTCCTTTGCCGAGGCGGGCCAGTACGATGAAAAATACTGTAAGTGGCGGTATGAGGATTTGCCCATCCTGCCCCAGCCGTGGCAGTTCATTGTCCCGGACGAAAAGAAACAGCAGTTTGAAATTGTGCGCTCTCTGCTCAACTGCCCGGATGTGGACAGTGTGACCGCCGCGACCGATGCAGGCCGGGAGGGAGAACTGATTTTCCGTTTCGTCTACCAAATGGCCGGCTGCACGAAACCTGTGAAGCGGCTCTGGATTTCCAGCATGGAGGATGCCGCTATCCGGGAGGGCTTTGCAAACCTGCGCCCGGATTCGGATTATGATGCTCTGTATCAATCGGCCCTCTGCCGTGCAAAGGCGGATTGGCTGGTGGGCATCAATGCAACGCGGTTGTTTTCGGTGCTGTACCATAAGACCCTGACGGTGGGCCGGGTGCAGACCCCGACACTGAAAATGCTGGTGGACCGGGATGCAAAAATCCTGCGCTTCCAGAAAGAAAAGTATTACACGGTCGGCATCCAGTCCGGCAGCCTGAAAGCGGGCAGCGGACGCATTGCTAGCATGGACGAGGCCGACACTTTGAGAAAAGCCTGTGCCGGGGCATCTGCTATCTGTTCTTCTGTCAAGCGGGAGAAAAAGACAGAACAGCCGCCCAAGCTCTATGACCTGACCACCTTGCAGCGGGAAGCAAACCGCTTGTTCGGATTTACGGCAAAGCAGACCCTTGATTATGCCCAGCAGCTTTACGAAAAGAAACTGCTGACCTATCCCCGCACCGACAGCCAATATCTGACCGAGGATATGGGCCAGACAGCACAACATCTTGTGTCTGACCTGCTGGGGCTGCTGCCCTTTGCCCAAGGGCTTGACTTGACCCCGGAAGTGGGCCGGATTCTGAACAGCAAAAAGGTATCGGACCACCACGCCATCCTTCCCACGTCCGAATTTGTAAAGCAGGGTTTCACTGGTCTTGCCGAGAGTGAATGCAAGCTGATGAACCTTGTCTGCTCCAAACTGCTCTGCGCGATAGCCGCGCCCTATGAGTACGAAACTGTGACTGCTGTGTTCTCCTGCGCCGGGAACGAGTTCACCGCCAAGGGAAAGACGGTGCTTGTTCCCGGTTGGAAAGAGATCGACCAGCGATTCCGCTCCACCATGAAAGCAGACGGCGAAGAAGAAGCGGAAAGCCTGAACACCCTGCCAGAACTGACCGAGGGACAAAGTTATTCTGTTGTATCTGATATTTCGGAACATTTCACGTCCCCGCCGAAAGCCTACACAGAAGATACACTCCTGTCAGCAATGGAGCGGGCCGGAGCCGAGGATATGCCGGAAAACGCAGAACGCAAGGGGCTGGGCACTCCGGCCACCCGTGCCGCGATTCTGGAAAAACTGGTGCAAATGGGCTTTGTGCAGCGCAAGGGCAAGCAGCTTGTCCCCACCAAGGACGGCATCAATCTGGCGGTGGTTCTGCCGGAAAGCCTGACCTCTCCCGTCCTGACCGCCGAATGGGAAAACCGCCTGACCGAGATTGCCAAGGGCAATGCAGACGCGGACGAGTTCATGGCCGAAATTGAAGCGCAGGTGCGCCAGCTGGTCAAGACCTACTCTTGTATCAGTGCAGATAAGCAAAACCTGTTCCAGTCGGAACGGGTTATTATCGGCAAGTGTCCCCGGTGCAGTGAAAACGTCTATGATGGCAAGAAAAACTTCTACTGCGGGAATCGTAGCTGTCAGTTCGTGATGTGGAAGAATGACCGCTTCTTTGAGCAGCGCAAAAAGGCGTTCACACCGAAGATCGCCGCTGCTCTGCTCAAAAACGGTAAGGCAAAGGTCAAGGGCCTCTATTCCGAAAAGACAGGCAAAACCTATGATGCAACGGTGCTTCTGGCAGATACGGGAGGCAAGTACGTCAATTACAGAATTGCGACAGATTCTATAATGTGATAGAATAAACTTAACTAAAGGAACTTTGCAGGGAGATGCCGTAATGAAATTTACAGATAGATGTCCAGCTACTTGGAAAGAGTTGCAGGATGATGTTGCGTTGCTTCTAAATCAATCGGGATATCGAGCAGTTAGCCCTTGTACAATTGATACCGTCCGTGGTAAAGTGGAAGTCGATGTTTTGGTCGAATCTCCTGATGAATTGGTTAAAAGAATTGTGTGTGAATGTAAATTTTGGAATTCTTCAGTTCCAAAAGAAAAAGTTCACGCATTCAGAACGGTTGTACAAGATTCTGGTGCATCATTAGGTCTTTTGATTTCACAAGCTGGCTTCCAATCCGGTGCGATTGAGGCTGCAAACCTTTCAAATGTACGTTTGATGACGTGGAATGAATTTACAGATATAATTGCAGACAAATGGACATTAACGCGATTAAAACAACTCAAAAGGGAATCTGTCCCATTGTCTGAATACACTAGCTCTTTTCATTTTCCGTTTGATGACTTAAAAGATGAAGATGTCGAACGCTATCTAAAGGCATGTGATAAATACAGGCCTTTGCGCACTACCTGTTGGGAAATCACTAGAAAAGATTTGAAAGAAAATGATTCTCTAACAGATTTTTGGTATAAAGGGTCGGAGTTCACAACAATTGAAAGCTATCTAAACTTTCTTTCGGATCAGGTAATGGCAGGTCTAAAAGAATTTGGCGAAATTCTTGCAAATTCCAATATCACAATTCCACCTGAACGGCTCGAAAAGTCGGATGGGTATATTTATATGTCCCTTTAACAGATTTCGGATAAGTTCATAATAAAATTACGAGGGCCGGTTATGGTAAGGTGAAGCATTCATTTTGCCATAACCGGCTCTCTCTATCCGTAGGATAGCAAAAAAGGAGTGTGACCAAATGAGCGAATTATTTTCCATCCAGCTGCAAAATCGGCAGCAGCAAGGCAGGGATGGCGTCTGGCTGGACCTGCCCACTACAACCGAACAGGTACAAGCGGCCCTGCGGCAAATCGGCATTTCGTCCGATAATCCGCAGGGCCTTTTCATTTCCGGCTATTTTGCCGAGGAAGAAAAGCGTTTTGCCATCCCCTACAACATGGTGCTGGCATCCAATGTGGACGAACTGAACTTTCTGGCATCACGACTGGAAACACTCTCTACCGGGGAACGCGCAGAGCTGAACGCCGCCCTGCAAGTCCCGCAGAGTGAGCTTTCCAGCATCGGGAGAATCACCGACTTTCCCGAAAACGTGGACTATTATGTGCATCTGCCGGATGTGCGCGGGCCTGCCCAGCTAGGAGATTACTACCTGAATCGCTCCGGCATGGTGGATATGCCGGAAGAATGGAAAGGCGGCATCGACACGGCGCAGTTCGGCCGGTATGTGGCCCAGCAGGAGCAGGGCGTGTTTACCGAGTATGGCTACCTTGTCAAAAGCGGGGATGCGTGGCAGAAAGTCCACGAGGGCCAGCCCGTGCCGGAGGAATACCGGGTGCTGTCCTTTCCCGCGCCGGAAGTTCTGCGGGATGCGGCCAACATCCCGCCGCCTGTTCAGCCTGAAACGGAACCGCAGAAAGTTATTCCCATCATCCTGAACGGCAAGGACAGCACGGAACGGATGAAAGAAATCACGGACCGTCTGGAAACAGGCATTCAAGAATTATTCGACAGTGACCGCTACAAAGCCTACCTCACCACGATGGCAAAATTCCACAATTACAGTTTCAACAACACCTTACTGATTGCCATGCAGGGCGGGCAGCTGGTGGCGGGCTTCAACAAGTGGAAAGACACGTTCCACCGCACCGTAAAGAAAGGCGAAAAGAGCATCAAGATTCTTGCTCCTGCACCCTACAAGGTCAAGCAGAAGATGGAAAAGCTGGACGAACAGGGCAAGCCGATTCTGGATAAGGATGGAAAGCCGCTGACGGAAGAAAAGACGGTGCAGATTCCGGCTTTCAAGGTGGTGTCCGTGTTCGATGTCAGCCAAACCGAGGGCGAACCTCTGCCCTCTATCGCGGTGAATGAGTTGTCCGGCAGCGTGCAGGACTACCAAGATTTTTTCAAGGCATTGGAGCAGTCATCCCCGGTGCCCATCGGGTTTGAGGGCATCGAGGGCGGCGCGCATGGGTACTTTCATCTGCTCGAAAACCGCATTGCCATCCAAGAGGGCATGAGCCAGTTACAGACCATCAAGACGGCTATCCATGAAATTGCCCACGCCAAACTTCACGCCATCGACCCCACCGACCCGGAACAGACCAACCGCCCGGACAGCCGCACCCGCGAGGTGCAGGCCGAAAGCGTGGCCTATGCCGTCTGCCAGCACTACGGGCTGGACACGTCCGAGTATTCCTTTGGCTATGTGGCCGGGTGGAGTTCCGGCCGGGAACTGGCCGAGCTGAAAGCCTCTCTGGAAATTATTCGTAGTGCGGCCCATGAACTGATCTCTGCGCTGGACGAACATCTGGCAGAACTGCGCCAGCAGCGGGAAGCAGACCTTTCCGCTGCACAGGAGGCCGCATTTGCATTGGATAACGGCAGTACCCTGTTCATCCAGACCTGTGATTCCGGCTATGACTACACCCTGTACGGCCCGGACAATAAAGCTCTGGACGGCGGGCAGTTGGACGCACCCGGTTTGACCCTGCCGGATGCCGGGCAGGAAGCGCTTAACCTGCTGGGGCAGACAGCCGCAGTGTCGGAAGTCCTGTTGGGTGATAAACTGGCAGCGTTTCAAGAGGCAACCGAAAAAGCCAATGAACTTTCTGCCCCGGTAGCAGAAAAGGCCGCTGTGCCAGATTTATCCGCAGAGCCTACGGTCACAATTCTGTGGAGCGAAAGCGACAAGCTGCAGGACGGCGAAACCATGCCGCTGTCCGTGGCGAATCGTGTTTTTGAAGAACTGGACACCACCCAGCACACGGACCGGGAAAAGGATGGTTACGAGGGTGGCTGGTACGACAAAACGGCCTTCCGCATTGACTTTACCCTGAATGGCCAGCCGGATAACTACGAGGGACGGCAGGATTTCGGTGATGGTGACGGCTCTCTGATTCAGCACATCCAGAGCTACCATGAATACTACGCTAAAGACGAGAACTGGAAAAATTTTGTTCTGCATAACAAAGGCCCGGAAGCGTGGGAACAAGACAAGGCAGAGCGGGAAATGGTGCTGACCGAGTTTATCCCGTACCTCAAACAACATTGCAATCTTTCGGCCATGGAGCAGGCAGCCACCGCCGCTTTGCGAGAGGGACAGAACATTTCGCCGGAACAGGCTGCCCATTACAACGCTGTTGTGACCTATGTGCAGGACTGCCGCCCACTGCTCAACCAAGGCCAGTATAACTTGCCGGAACCGCCCAAGCTGGCCGACTTTGACCAGAGCTTGCAGGATTACAAGGCACAGGTGCAGGCCGAGATCGCGCAGGAAGCGGCTGCTGCCGGAATGAGCGTAGAGGAATACGCAGCGGCAGGCTTTGAAGCACCGCAGCAGGACAGCTTTTCCATCTACCAGCTGCGCAATGAGGATTCCACCCGTGATTACCGTTTTGAGCCCTACGACCACCTGCAGGCCGCTGGCCGAACCGTGGATAAGGCCAACTATACGGAAGTATACGCCGCACCGCTGACTGCTGGCACCACGTTGGAGGACATCTACCGCACATTCAATGTGGATCATCCGGCAGACTTTAAGGGACACTCGCTGTCCGTTTCGGATGTGGTGGTGCTGCACCAGAACGGACAAAATACCGCTCACTACTGCGACAGTGTGGGCTTCCAGCAGGTGCCGGAGTTTTTGCGGGAAAATCCGCTGCGCACCGCAGAACTTTCCACGGAACAAAACGAAAATATGATTGATGGTGTGTTGAACAACGCACCCTCTCTGGGCGAATTGGAGGCAAAAGCAAAAGCCGGAGAACAAATTTCTCTGACAGACCTTGCCGCCGCAGTCAAGGCCGAAGAAAAGGCGCCGAAAGCAAAAAAATCCCGAACGGCCAAACCGAAAAAGCCGTCCATCCGGGCACAGCTGGATGCCGCAAAAAAGGAACAGAGCA
>OGUQ01001776.1_pt1 | contig 16602 bp, 21 predicted proteins | sample 1574701 | NCBI WGS metagenome assembly OGUQ01 (sample SAMEA2582087, study PRJEB24529) | metagenome | biome: Human gut stool | place: China | collected 2011 | reverse complement strand
TGCCTATTTCTTCAGTACGGATTTTGCGCGCGCCGGGGGTCTGTTAATGAATGTTATAAGAAAGTTACCTTCTTGAGAATGAACACACAACACCCCGTTTTCCATCCGAATGGAAAAAGAAACGGAAGTTTCTTCCTACCGCGCCCTATCAAAAAGCGCAAGGGAAACCGCAAAAAGTAAGGAAATATGACAAAAGTAACAGGTTTTTACATCAAAGAAAACACCCTCCGCCTGTCCTCCTGTGCGGCGTTCGGTCCTCAATCATTGCGAGTCTTGCTATAGGTATTGCGATTGCTGTTGCGAATGTGTGTGAAGTAAATCAGATACGTGCGTCCACAAATCCGTAAGCCTGCCTGAGCAGATGCCCGTACTTCGTCCAGACACGTTTATCGACCGCATCACCGAAGTGCGTTGCCTCTTCAGGAAGGATGGACTGGTTGCGCTCGCTGCGCTTATCCTTGGCAAACCGTCCTTCACGATCTTCAATGACACGCGTGTTGTTCATGGATATCAGCGTGTATTTGCATTTCGAGCCGTTGAAACGCTTCTTCGGGAACCGTTCGTCCTTCTCCGCCAGGATAGAAGCCCATAACAGATATTTATCATGCTGCGGCGGCTCCATACCCGCATGCGTGTGTTGTTCCACCGTCCAGCCGTGTTTCTCCAGGCGCTCAATGGCAAGCTCATTATAGGATTTCTTATTGTTGGCGCGGCGTGCATCCCCGTAGCGGTCACGGTAATAATGCAGGTGCTTGTTGATATGGTTACGGTAATAGTGACAGAACTTATCCATCAGCGCGTTGACCATCGTATCGTCTTCTTCGTCACGCTTGACAAAGAACTCGTTGATATTGTTATCCACCGGCTCACGTGTCAGCAGCTTCGTCACGAAATCATAATTGCGTTCCTGTGCCACTTCAAGGAATGAGGCGGCAGAACCCCAGTCAGGCGTCAGTTCCAGCGGCTTCGTGGGGGTACAGTCCAGGTCACGCCGGCTGTCATCGTTATTGGCAAGCTGCTGCCAGTTGTAGTTATGATCTTCGGCAAAGTCACGGATATAGTCGTCATTGGTCGCATTGTAATAGATATGGCGTTCATCCAACTGGTAGTAGCAGCTATCAATCTTATCCACCATGAAGTTCAGGATCTCGATCATGAAGGAAAGCTTATCCATCACCTTATACTGGTTCAGGATATAGTTCATGCCCACATTGGCGATATTGTCGAAGATGGAGCCAAGGATAAAGAGCGTGCCGTCGCGTGAAACGAACGGCGTGATGCTTTGCCTGAGACGAACGGTTTCATTCCAGATTTCCTTGAAGAGTCCCGCATCATTCGCAATCCTTGCATCAATGAGCTGCATCTGTAACCGCACAATCTTATTCCAGACATCAAACAGCCGGATGCCGCGTTCTTCCTCGTAATACTTGGCCGGTTCAAGCAACCATTTCTGTTCAGGCGTGTAAGGCATGGAAGAGAGGAAGGTGTTGCCGTGATGTTTCAGAACGGGATTCTTGGACTTGCGGCCAAAGATGTGTTCATTACCACGGTTGGTCGGTGCCGCCTCCTGGTCAAACTTCTCCTTATCAAGCGTCAACGCTTCGTCGGTGATGTTGTAATCCGCGTTCGGACCGCGGCTGTTACCGCCCTGGGTAAGTATGTAGAGCATGTGCCCGTTACTGAAGCTGATACCATACTCAAACGACATGATGTGCTCGTAAGGCTTGTACCATCCCTCAATGGGACTGCGACAAACCACATAATCACCGGTCTTGCGGACCGGATCCCATTGTTTGTAACCGAGCATCTCCAACATCTTGAAGGCTGAGGGCAAGGTTTTAGTCAATGCCTGACCAATGGTAGCTTGGGTAAGCGTGGTAATACCGCGCGGCATCATACGGATATTGTCATCTATCACGGCACCGGTAATGAATGACTTGCCAGTTGCACGTGAATAGATGACATACCCGTTCTTGTACGGCATCACCAGGAATGCCGCCTGTGCCGGATTGACCTGTATAACCTCTTCCCAAACGTTTTCGTCCATTGTCCTGCCGTATCAATAACGTGGGAAAACAATGTAGTTCACACCTTCGGAGGAAGTCATACGGGGCATAGGCTGCCCTGTATCGTCTAATAGTTTTTTCACTTCATCCGGCTTGAACTTGGCGGATACGGTACAAACAATCTGTGTCTTGCTGACCGACACCATATCGATATGCTTGTGGTCAACCAAATAAGAGATTAAGCGTTTGTTTGTCAGTTTCTTCATGATAATCTATTTATGAGTTCATTATTTCTTCTGCCTGCACATCGTCAATAGGCGTGTACATGGAATCCACAAGGACTTTCTGCTCTTCCTGGGAAAGATTGCGGATGGCGTTCAGCGGAACATCTACCTTTTGCCCCATACTGTTGATCTGAATATAGAACACATTCTTCTCCATGCGTCGCGGATCCTCAACCGAAGCCGGACGTTCGCCAATCATCTGATGCAGCACCTTCTTGGCGTTGTTCCAATTCTTCAGATCACCTCTGAGCTTACAGTCCCGGATAAGCTGAATCTGGTCCTTGATCATCCAGGCAAACCAAAAATCCCAGTCAAACTGGTGCTGTGTCTTGAACAGTTCTTTTGCCAGGGCGATATCCTTACGCACCTGTGTACGTGAAATCCGGTATTTCGCCAGCATGATGTTGATGATATGGCTCTCATTGGGATAATCGTCAAGCAAACGGGCTATCTGCAATACTCGGTTGCACTGTATCCGCAGATGCTCCGGCAACGGACTGTTCTCCGGATCTATGATGTGCTGCTGTATAAGGTCGTATGACTGCTCCTCCAATGCGGCCTTGCTTTTGGATGTTGTCAAGCTGTTACTCATACTCAAGATACTGCTGTTGCGATTTAAAGAACTTGATCAGTTCCTGTTGTGCCGGATTGCTGCCGTTGATGGCAGACTTGATGATAGCCTCCCGTACTTCAACCATCTGTCTGAGATGTCCCCGGTAGAAAGCCGTCCGAACTTCAGTGCCCGGAGTACGGAGTTCTGCAAGAAAATCCGTCTCATCCACACCGATATTGATTGCGATCATCCCCGGCGGGATAAGGCGGTACGCCATTTTCTCTATCTCCTCACGTTGTTCCTGAGTCAAATTCATCATTCAACATTTTAAAGTCAAAGTCAAAAATATCTCTGCCGGTATGGATGATTCCACGCTCCAGCTTTGGGTTATGTGTGGCGTTCTGACTGCCTACTACGGTGATGTTCCAGTCTTCATTATACAGCAACGCCACCTTCGCATGCAATGCCAGGCAACGGTAACAGTCCGGAAATGTAGTCACCAGATAATCGAACGGTTTGGGTGAGATGCTGCGTACACGGTTATCAATTAAGAATCGTACCGATAGCAACTCACCGGTCTCAACCTTACGACGAAGGGCATTGATACTATCCATCGAGATGGAGTAAGTAGTCAAGAACAGGTGTGCCGGACCGGTCTGCTTCAAAATATATAAAATCAACTGGATCAGGTTGAACGCTCCTGAAGAATAAAAATGCTTGTCCGTGCCGGGAACCAGCATTCCCATAGCGTCCGGATGCAGCAGCTTCTCCGAAACCCGATCATGGTCGGAGGCTGCCACATCCGTTTGGCGGAGAGGGAGCGCATTGTCCTTCATTCTCTCCGCCGGCATCTCATTCATATCGCTGCAACATACCAACATTATTGCAGCTCGGCCAGTCTATACTCTATTTTCTCTACCAATGCCTCCTGATCAGCGACCTTCTTCTCGTATCTCACACGTTTGGGGCAGTCCGGAAGCGGGTTTTCCTTGCCGTCTTTAGGTTTGCTCTCTGAAGAATACAGCAACATGTTTTTTGCCTTGGTAATCTTGCTCTTGGCATTGGATTTCGCTTTCTTCAGCTCTTCGACGGAAAGGGAACTGATATCGGTCTGTTCATCTTCCTTTTCCGGCTTTTCTTCAGCGGCATCCACTTTTTTATAAAGCTCGTCCAGCTGCTCATCAGTCGGCAACTCCTTATTCTGCTCATATTGCTGTTTGATGGCAGCCAGCAATGTCATACGATTGGAGAGAGAGGCTATACGGGTAACAATATCCTTGCGCTGTGCGCATACAGCCGCCGTATTTGTCTCACCCTGTTCGGACAGTAACCGGTGCAACCGTGAACGTTCATTGTAGCAATCCCGGAAATCATAGATAATTTTGGCAATGACAGGCGGATAAGCGGGCTGTTCATCCGTTTCACGTGCCAGTTCTTTTTCCGCAATGGTAACAATGGCCGCCGCCGTTGCTTCCGGAACCGTCTCGACACGTCCGTCATTACCGGGCACCGCATCATCCGCCAGGTCCACATCCTCAAAGCGCGGATCATCCGGATGATACCAGACTTTAATCATTTGCCGGATCTCGTATTCCAGCTTCTCGCGGGTATGTGGCTTTTCGCCTAATTTAGCCAGTTTGGATGATACGATTGTCTTGTAACCTGATTTAGCAAGGATAGCCACACCAGTATTGTATTCTCTCTTAGCAGAGTTCAGCCAGGCGATACCTTCTCTGCGGGCTACGATATAAGCATTTGTAATTTCAGCCATGATTCTTGATATTAACGTTATACAAAGGTGTTGCGAATTTTATTGCTGTGATAGGACAAAACAAAATGTCCGCCTTTCGGAAAAAATCCGGAGACGGACATAAACAAGCAACTAACCAAACGAAGAAACAAAAATCAACCTCCAGGTGCGTTCTTTACAGTGAGAATGTCTTCCGCATCACCTTCATACACACATTTACGCGGCGCGGTGAAAGTATAATGAAGTGTGTTCTGATTACGCGCGGTAGAGTTTGCCCCGGTGGTAGAACCATCTCCGGAGGCACGCATAGCACCGCGGCGTTTGTCACCCATCAGGTAGTTCGTGCCGTTGTTGTCGGTCACGATAAAGAACATCTTGCGCCCTTTGGTCGCATTCTCAAAACCGAATATCTTCTTCCGCATCTTGGCCGAAATGATATTCAAGTCCATCAGGAACGATTCACCACCGGTTTCTCCCTGATCCGTAATCTTGAACTCAGCCAGTTCGTCAGTGATATCCATCTTATAGGCACGGCAACCTTCTTTCATAACAAGATCACCGACCAGTGCACCGGCTGCCTCCAGTGAAAGCGGATCATCCGTCTTTTTCGGGTAGTCCGGCCATGTCGCCACATCTGCATGATAACCGAAGATAACGGACGGTATGATACCGCCCATATTATCCTGGTTCTCGCAGTCCATTGCCTCGTTGATATCATCAAGGGCAATACATAATTTAGGATCTACTTCTGCCATAGTCACAGGATTTATTCAGATTTAACAACGTATGTGCCGGTCACTTTCTCTACTGCGCCCGCAGCAGGAGTTTTCTTCTGCAGGCAGGAGTGGCATATCCGGCGGCCTCCAGGAACTCGACGGTATATTCCTTACCACCGGGAACCGCTACATACGTGCCGGAATCACGCCAGCCCTCTTCACCCTGAATGCGCCATTTGCCACCGTTGGCCTTCGCTTCATCCGGTGCAATTGTAACCTCGATATATCCGAACGGGTTGCTACCTTCAGGATCCACCGGACGGTCATTGACGCAGAACTCCGATTTATGTACCGATACGAACTGGAAGCCTATCACGTACTTGCCCGAAGCATCGAACGTATAAGGATTACCGGAGAAGAACGGCTTGATGGACTTGAAATCGCTCTCCTTGTCAAAGCCGTAGCAAATGTTCCCTTTAGTGGTCAGCATGACGAACTGGCTGCCATCGGGAAGATTCGGAACACGTACCAGCTCACAACGGTTATTGGAACCGAGTAGGTGTTGTGTATCGGAAGTATCTTCTTTTAATCCGATAACGATAGTACCTTCATCTTTGCGCCAGTCATCGTACATATCGCCCAAATCGTCGGAAATGAACATCTTGATGTTCTTCTTGCGCTTGAAGGTACGCGGCATGTGACGCCACATCTCCAGCAACTTTTCGCCAATGTTGGCACGAGTCAGCTCACCGGTGGCATATACGTTGCCTTCAGCACTGGAGATATCTCCGACTGCCTCGCCTTCGGTAACAATGGTACCGATACCGTCGAAAGAGTCCTGAATGTCCGTCTTGTTCTCATCAGCGCTGTATTTCGCTGTGAAGATGGCAAACAGCAAATCATTGGATGCCAGTTCGTGCCCGTGGTTGATCAACCACAACTCGAAGGGATGTTCTTTGCGGAGCGTACCGGGTACCTCAGCAATGTAGGTGCGGCGGTAACGTTCCGGCTCATCGGACATCTCCATCACGACGGGACGAACGACCAGACGACGCGGAACAATCTTACCCAGATATTTGCCGGCTTCAAACTTGCCGGTGTACTTGCTGGAAATACTTCCGCCTTCTACCTTGCCTAATTCAAGGGAATCGGTAATGCCCGGTACCGGAGTGAAATGTTTCAATACCTCCGAAGCATCGAGCTTATCGACCGCCTTCAGGATGTCTCTGTGTTTTTTTACCGCGGTCAGAACCGTGGTAATGTCAATAGGTGCTTTAAAATCCATAAATAGAATAGTTTAGATGTTATTCATTCTCATAACTGTTGATCGGATCCGTGGCGATATCGGCAAACTTGCTGTCCTCATTCGATTCCTGATGACTGGCGGTTGCCGTTCCGGGAATCTTGGCCACGATATCACGGATAACCTGTACCTTAGTCTTGTTGTCGGCTGCATTCCTGACGCTATCACTCAGGCTGTCGAGGTCGTTGACAACTGCCGTCAGATTATTCTCGGCCGTCTGTCTGGCTGTATTGGCGGCTGTCAGATCGCTTTCAGCTTTGGTTTTCGCTTCATTGGCCACCTTGATGGCATCATTGATAGCCTGCAAATTCTCTACGGTAAGTGATATCTTACCGTCTTTTTCCTCAATGCCTTCGCAGTTGAGGATCTGATTAATAAAAGTAAATTCTTTACGCATGGGAATAACTGTATTTGAATTAGAAATGTCTTCAGAGGTATTATTGGCAGGAAACAACCCTTTGATACCGTCAATGATTTGAGAAACAAGGTTTCTCTCATTACCTTTAGGTTGTGTTTCCGCTTCGGAAGCACTGAGTACCGGCAACGGCAAACCATTGGCGGTAAAACAGTCCGTTATCTCATCGGTCACTTGCGGCTTCTTATGGGTACCGGGAATAATCTTGTCTATGAATCCCCAGTCCTTGGCTTCTGCGGCAGGCATCCAGCGTTCTTCTTCCATCAGGGCAATAACATCCTTCAGGCTCTTGCCGCTACGGTTGATGTACTTCTGTGCGATCATCAGGTCAATAGCCTCGGCACTCTTCTTTTTGTTCTGCAACTCCTTGATGGTGTCTTCGAGCTGATCCGCGTTGAGCTGTCCCCAAATGTCCACCCCAAAACTGCATTTATGCGCCAGCCACATGCCGTCCTCATGCATCTCAATGGACTTGGCACCAAATGCCAGTATGGTAGCCGCCGAAGCGTTGAAGCTGATAAACTCCACCGTCACGTTGCCATGCTCGGCCATCAGGCTTGACATGGCGATAGCTTCAGCCACATCACCGCCCGGACTGGAGACCTTCAGGCGTACAGGCTGATCTTTCGCTTTGTCCAAAAAGTATTTTAGATAGTTCTTGTTATACCAGAAGCGATCAATCGCTCCAAAAAGTGTGATAACTGTCTCGTTCATATAACTTTTTTGCGCAAAGAAAAACGCAAAAAAAGCGGTGCCCAAGGACACAGGGTACCGCCGGACGGCAGATAAATCTATAATTTAAAGCCTGTTACACATAAACAGCAGAAGTCATGCTGCTATATTTCTTCTATATTTTCAATGAAGATGGTGGGTTCATCCTGAATACAGGTGAATGTAAAAGACGTGCCGTTTCGTTCTGAAACCGAACGTCCGCTTGTCTTGTTCGTGGCAAACAGCATTAATGCGTCTTCTTGCCCGCACCAATGGACCTGGCCGTTACCGTCCACCGCCAATACATACCACAAGCCACGCTCCAGCGTCTCCATCAGCTGATTATTCACTGAGGAAAGTTTAGGAATCACCCCTTCAATGGAAACATTCCAGCAATCCCCCGCATCATTCACTTCCTTGTCCTCATTATATATATAAGTGTCATTGGCATACACCGGAATGGAAATAATATTCTCCCGGTCGCGAAGCTCCAGGTAGTTCAGACCGGCATTGTAATCCTTACGGATCCACAAAAACGAGGTCGGGGGAACGGCAATTATCTGCAACAGCCCGCCGACATTTTCAAAATCATAGTTTATCACTTTCATACGCTAATCTTCCTTGCTGGGAAATTGTCCCAAACTCGGACAACTTCCCCAATATAATACGGTTAATAAAATCAAAAATCGTTGTATTCTCCACTGTCTTCCGATATCCGTGTCGATTATACTCCCTGCGGATGGTGTCATAAGACCAGGTGTCTTCAGTAAATCCGAACTTCGTCTGGAAATTACGGATGGCGGCTGATAGCGGAAGCCCCATACTCACGTGCGTATCAAGATAGAGGAACAATATCTGTTTGATCCGCCGTTCAATCTTGGTACCGAACGCCACCACTTCGGTGTTCGACATCGACCAGCCATAACGGTAGAAGTCATCACGGCGTATCTCTACCGCTACATTGGCCGTATAGCGGTAGAGGTTACGGTATTTGTTCTCGTAGCGTCCAGGCTTGGATAGCCGTGAAAGGAAATCGTTCTGCAACTCCTTGTCGGAAGACAGGTTAACGATTTCAGTCCAGGTATCATCAGGCGTATTGAAATTATGCAAAAGGAACTGCTTAACATACGGTTTGCAAGGCAGCCAACAGACAAATCGGTCTTTCTTTATCATTTAAAGTGTTGATTTTTACACAAATATACTAAATACCGAGCATATAACCAAGTCCTTGCACGGATATAGTGTAAAATTCGTGCGGCAGTACTTTTGTACATGTACACATTTATACACACCTGTATATCAATAGATTATACCCGCACAAAAATCGTACATTCCCGCACTAATTCTTCCGTTTGCGTACTTTTCGGCCTTTTTCCCGAAAAAGTACAATTCGTGCGCTATTTGTGCGCAATTCGTGCGGATTTTGTGCGCCTGTAATTTGTTGCATATCAAATTGATATAAGAAAACAATAGTACTTCTGCACGAATGCACGATTTTTTTTCTGTTTTTTAAGGTAGTCTCTTTTTAAAAAGAAGAATAAAAAAAAGAATAATATACCCCCTCCGGCAGTTCCTACGACTGTCGCTCATGCACGTTTGTTCAAATCGTTGTTGTAATGGGTTGGGGGAAAGGGGGAAGGGGCAAAAGAAAGAAAAGATAGCATCCGACTGTACTCACGTACCGCCGGATGCAGGCAAACACTCAATATGTACTTTTAAGAATACTCCGTGTTATGTTTTCTCGGAATGACCGGTAATCATCAAAAGAATACTTCTGTTATGGAAGGTCCTCCGGATAGAATACTCTGCAAATGAACTCGTACTCACGGGGAATTGAACGGACTCCTACAACTACACACAGGCCCCGTGCAGCCATTTCATATAAACGTTGGTTAGTGAGTACGGCCCCACGAAAATTATAATTACTACAGAAAACGAAATAGGCCGTTGCCAGGTCTATACTGAAGATATCATTCGATATGATTTTTGCCGCATCTGAAGGAATGCGGGCAAAGCCAAGCCGTACTACCAGGCGACTCAACAGCTGCTTGCGTTCGACCGGATCCGGTGAAACGACCACCAATATTTTATGCTCTTTTTTTAGCATGATTTCTTGCGTAATTCATTGAAAATATGTATCTTTACATCGTAGTAAATTGGCATAATCTACTCCTTTCCCCGTCTCGGAGTGAAGCGATTTACAGAGGGGCTAAAGCCCGTTGTCCGTCTCACGTACTCCACATCATCCGACAACTCCAACTGTCCTGTATGCACATCGTATGGTTGTTCCGCAATGAGTATTTTTACGATATCCTGAAACAACTTCAGGTCTTTTTCCTGACAACGATCTGAAATACGGAACTGTTCACCTTCCGGCAAGTCAATACACATCAGATATACTGCATCATAGAACGCCATGAAACGCTCAGGTGCCATCTCATAGAGAGGCATAAGCCGGGCTATAATATCGGAATGTGTATCGTTCATCAGAATGCAAGCTTATTAGTTGATGCTTCAGGAAGATCACTCTGCGGTGCCAGTTCGCCAGCTGCTTTTCCTATGGTAAAGTATTCAATTCCTCCGGATTTGTCATCTATAACCGGCTTTCCGTCTTTATCCAGGAAGAGGGGTAAACCGCTTTTTGCGTCATACTTATGCGGATTGAATACCCAGCCTTTCCATTCGCAATATTTCTTCAGTTTGTCTTTAAATGCCGTAGCACTTATAAACTTGCGTTGCTGCGGATCATAGTTACAGAAATTGTCGTAAATCTCCTTACGGGGAGTACGGCGGTGGTTTTCTTCGCTACTAAAATATTCATCCGCCCAGGATATAAGAGTTTCGCCAATTTCCTGTCTGAGTTTACGTTGCTGCAAGCGTTCGCCCGGTGCCTGTACAACTCCAAATTTCAAGTAAAGCTGTATGCAGTTGGCCAACATATTCCAGGTCAGGTTCCACTGCGTAAAGTCCCATTCGGAAAAGAATAATACCCCGAAATCATCCATGGGTTTATGCTGATCATTATAAAAATCGGAAAAAGCTATCAGCCATTGCCGATCAGTATAACTGGAACCCGTACCACGGATAGCATGGTTAGTTGGAATATATACTTTAGGAGACTTTGCGAAAGGATAGGTGATACGTGCGCCTCCTTTCTTGTTTACAGTCCAGTCACCGGTAAGGTTAGGAAACAGAAACTCAAAATTGAAATTCTGCATGACATCATCAATAAACACCAGACGGGTCTGTTCATCAATGTCATTCCAAATGAAACTGTCATTGAAGATATCCGTCCGTTTTCCGGATATATAGACTGTATCGACTACCTGGCGTATTAATTCGCCAACAAGCGATTTACCGCTACGGCCGTTACTATCGCCCACTTCCGACTGCTTGCCGTCCATGCCGATAACGGCACGTGTCACGTTCGCGTCCTTGCACTCCATCAGCATATAGCCAATAGCACACATTTTACTGAGCAAGTGGAGGTTGTTTTCATAAAGTTCGTCTTCTTCAATCTCTTCAGGCTTTTTTCTCCAGGTAAAATTACTGGTATTGATCAGGAATTGCAGATAATGACATTTCTTTCCTTCCGGAGAGAGTTCATAATCATATTTGCCGTCTTTTTCTCTGAAGGCAATGAGGGGATGGCCGAGGTATTTGGCATCGGTGTTTTTCCGCTGTTCTTCCCATATCTGGTGAGTTATACTTTCGTAGCCCACTTCTTTGACTTCATGCTGGGTTATATGCCAGCAGCGGTCACGGAAATAGAAGTATTGTTCATCACGGGACGGGGATATAAAATTAGGTTGGATAAAAGCAAGCCTTGACATCTGGAATGGTCCGACATATTGCGAGCCTCCCTTGAGTAACTGATTATTGACGAAGCGGCTGCAATTCTGTTCGGCAAAGGCGAACATGAAATCGCGCGCATCTTCTACGTCAATAGTCCGGACTATTGGCGGATCCAGATGGATATACGTCCATAATTTGGTATCGAGCAAACGATATCGCCCGATCCCCCGGTTTTGAAAAAAGGTTTTGGCGGCCACATAATCGTATTCAAACACCGGTATTCTGTTGCCGTTCGTTTCCTTATAGTCTTCATTCCAGAATTTTTCATCTTCATCATAAGGCAAGGCGGATACCAACCTGCCGCTTTCGTCAAATTTCCAGGCATACCGGCCAAAAATGAACTCCGGAAGCTCCTGTAAAACTTCACGGTGTTGCTCAGCGAATTTTTCGTGACTGTGCAAATTCCATAACTCACGTAGTTTCTGATCGTTCCATGTAGTAATTTTAAATATTTCTACATACTTGCCAATTCCAGATTTCTCATTGCAGGCAAATTCCATATCCTTGGCAAGTTCTTCTTCATGGCCGCTCAGTTTGTTTGCCAGCAGATCATCCAGTCCCTTGTCACCTTCATCATTCTTGTTAATGTGGCCAATGAATATTTCCACCATGATACCGCGGTTCTTCAGCATCCGCATGTATTCTTTGAAATTTCGAGCGGCAGAGAAAAAACACCGGGGGCGTGTATCAACAGGAGTATTGAACTTTATATTGTTGGACAGATCATTCCAGTCTGAATCAAAGATAAAGGCCACTTCCTTAACCCCGCAGGCGGTGATAATCTTGACGAGATCTTCCGGCAATGCCCCTTTCTGTCCCAGGTTCTGAATACCGCTGACCGCTATTGAGGGAATGCCATGCTTGCATGCTTTTTCAGCCTTCTTTTCCCCTTCCTGGATGTAGAGCCTTGGGAACTGCTCTTTCCTCTTGTACATCTGCCTCATGCGTTCCGGAATGTATATGGGCGTACCACTACCGGCAGGAGACTTGTATTTGAACGGCTTCCCTTCCTTGTCCCTGTGTTCATCCGGAAATTGCCACCGCACACGGTAATACACTTTAGGCTCCAATTTACCACGCCCCGGTAATTTACGCATATAGGTAACCGGCATACCATCCAGATCGTAATATTCGATGATGACATCATCTCCATCAACGATATTGCCGTATTCGTCAATGGTTCCCGGACGGAAAGTTTTTGCCTCAAAAATACTCTGTGTATCTCCTTTTTTAAAGATATGTGCCGTTACATCCTGATAGGTCAGTCCGCTACCGGCAAGCATGCGGGCGCAGAATGTATCAACGCTTTCTCCCTTGGCCTCCTTGCTTTGTTTCTTCATTTTAGTAGGCTTAGCAGGCTTATTCTCCGGTTTGGGATCAAGTAGTACATTAAATTTGCGTGCCAGGTGGTCGAGGGCTTCCAGAAATTGCATATCTTCCGCCCTCTGCAAATAGTCCAGCGGTTCTTTACCCTTTATATCCGGACAGCTGAAGCATTTGAAAATCTGTTTGGCCGGAGAAATATGTAGCTTCTCCTGTCCGTGGCATTTGGGGCATTCGCACTTATATTCAGCGCCCCGTTTCCGTAGTTCGTGAAAGTCACCGATAACATCAAGAAGCTTTCCTTTGGAAGCTTCCTTGATCCGTTTTATATCATCTTTAGTAAAGTACATAAGAGTTTTATATGTTGCCGCTACGAATTACACTGTTTTTAGGATTAAGTGATAGGACTTAAATTTTGCCAAGAAACAGTATATACGTATCAAGTTCATTTTTCAGCCGGGCATTCTCATTTCTGAGTTGCTCAATGGTATTGTTCCGGCAGGAAACAGCCTGGTGTAGCCGGCTGATTTCTTGCGAATAATCAATTTGTTTTTCACTCCTTTCTATCTTCTTCAGTAGCTGCTGTTTCACCTTACCGATTTCCTGTTCCAGGTAAGCATTCCGCTTCAGCACACTTTTGATTTGCCCCTCCAGATACAGGGTGCGCTGCTGCTCTCTGTGATAATCTTTGAGCAGGTATTTGAATAAGGTCTCGATAGGGATATCGAGTGCAAGATTATCTTCTGTCATAATTACTCTACATATAAACGTTAATCACCTATTAGCTGCTTAATCGTATAATTTTGCTTCCCTTTGAATTTAGAGAAATCCACTAAAGACTGTTTACGATAAAGGCCGATAGCCACTCTCCGGAATCTTTCATAGTTCCGACCGTCGATAGAGAGCAATGATTGTTCATTCATAGCTTCATTCAGTTCCTTACGTGTGTGGACATAATGACCATAACAACTGTTTTCTCCGAAGTTATGCTCATACGCGTGACAATGATAACGATCATCCTTTGATAGAAAGATTCTCAATCTTTCTAACCGGGTAAAGCTTAATCTGTTATAACCTAGCCTTGATATTTCAGTCTCTTCCAGCCAGGCCACAAGCTCAAGATTGTAAAATCCTTTGTTATACTCTCTTCTATAGAAATAGTGTATTTTCATCTTTATCTTATATTGAATTAATGTATCTACGTCCTTCGGCAGTTGGACGATAAACGACATCACCGAATGGTCCGGGTGATTTTGTCAATAGACCGTTTTTTACCATTTCTTCTAAATCATCAGAGGGTTTACTATAACCACCCCATCCTTTTTTGCAGATATTTCCTAAATGAATAAGCTGCATCTTACTTAACTTTATATCCATTTGATTCATCTTTTTATAGTTATACGTTAAATGTAAGTCACTTTTTTATTCGTAGTGGCAATTTTAAGCACCTTGTATTCGGTCAATGAAGACGCTTCTTTTTGTAGTTTAGCACATCGTTTATCAGCATCCCTCTTTGTTGTAGGTTGGCACATTGTTTCCACGTGCCAACCTCGGAAATAACGTACTATGACATACTGCTTTTTCATATATATCTTGTAAGCTATCTAAATATTATTGTTATTTCATTTGATTCCGGTGCCAATAAGAAATCATCTCGCCCACATTGTGCACCTTGATTTTCGCCTTGATGTTCTCACGGTGTCGGTTCACGGTATAAGGCGAAATGTGCAGTTCTTCCGCAATCTCATTTGTCTGGTGGTTGGAAGCGACGAGTCGAAACACATCCATCTCGCGGTCGGTCAACTGTGTGTCCAGCTCCGGACGGCATATCACCCCCTCATGTTCGCACTCACCCCGCAGAGGACACTTCACTTCCTCGAAAACGAACTGCCCATCCTTGTTGATGTCCAGGTTGTACTGGTCGTATTCGCCGAAGTTGCAGCGAATGAAACGGTGTACCACGCGGAACTCGTAGTGCCAGCGGTTCATCGTACTGGCTGAATAAAGTTTCATCAATCTGGCATGTGCCTTGGGGTAGCGGTTGCGGATGATGGAAAGCATATATTCGATGGTCGGGCGGTTGTTCTCACTGAGCACAACCGCTGGAAAACCTAATTCTTTCATCATCACATCACCTTCGGGGGTGTTGTAGAATTCTATGTTGGTTACTTCATTCATTTCCAAGAGATACTGACTACAGTTTTTCCTCTTTTTACTTTATATCCAGCTTCCGTAAGAATCTTATCATCTTCCGGCAGTAATATAGTACAATGTACAAGATATCTGGTTTTCCCATAAAACGCAGCATTTCTAATATGGTACATCAAATCTTTAATTCTTTTCCGGGAATCCTCGTTTACTATAGTGTTATATTCAGAAGCCATTTGGCGGACTTCTTGTGCGGTAATGATGTATCGTTCCATAGTGTTAATCGTTTTTAGGTGTTGGAAATAGTTCTTCTACACTCATGCCGAGGTATTCAGCAATTATCTTTTGCTTAATGGGAACTGGTGGATTAACTCCATTTATCCATCGGTACACTGCTGCTGGAGTGGAGCACGTGATTTCTGCCAACTTCTTGATAGTCTCTTGCTGCTGATTAGGCAAGCTCTTCATATAGTCTGTAAATACCATAATTGATAAATTATTAAAGTTTTCTATTGATTTAAAGCCTGGTTTAACTAACTTAGCTACGTGAATTTATTAACACGATGCAAATATGATAAATATATTTATCCAAACAAAAGAATAAGATAAATATATTTATCAGATTAACTTTTATTATCTATCAGAGTTATAATATGATTAAACAACGTCTCTTAGATATATGCAACGCTTTAAACATTTCTGCGAGCGAAATGAGTACCACAATTGGTATGAGTCGTCCCTATATCGCAAACTTAAAAAAAGATATAACGACAGAAGTGCTGCTAAATATACATATCAAATACCCTTCAGTAAATATCATGAGAATTATAACTGGAGAAGGAGATGTTTTGCTTGAAACTAATAAAATTCAAAATGCCAATATTGATTCCTCTTTTTTCATTGAGAAATATAATACTTATGGAAGTTGGGGAACTAAAAGGGAGGTTACAGAAAATTGAGAAATATAATCAGCTTGAAAGGGAAAATAAAAAATTACTTATGGAAGTTGGGGAACTAAAAGGAAAGTTACAGGAAATTAAAAAAGATGTCCCAGAGGAAAACAATGTAACATGTGCCGATGTAAGCGGATCAGATTTGGAGAAATAGAATATATAATCAGTAAATATTAATATGGAAAAATTATCACATTCAGAACTTATGGAGCAGTCCTTAAAAGAAACAACTTTCTACATGACTTCTGCAATCAAGATTATCAACGACAAATTAGGCGAATCTTATGCGGAGAATCACCCCGAACTTTTGGGAGCTTTCATGCAGACCACCGCTATTTCCAATTTGGAATCTGTTTTACTGAATAAATTAGAAGATATTGAAAAAGTAATAGGTAAGACACAGTAAATAAATAAATTACTTTCATTATCCTCGGACAAAATTCGGACAAATAACCTATTATAGTAACTGAATTGAAAAGCGTATTTGATTAATATTCAAGCATGCTAAATAATTAGAATTTACATATAAGGTCAGGCCTCCGCAACTAAAAAAGATCGCTGATTCAGCGGTCTTTTTTCATTTTA
>OGUQ01001768.1_pt1 | contig 16645 bp, 8 predicted proteins | sample 1574701 | NCBI WGS metagenome assembly OGUQ01 (sample SAMEA2582087, study PRJEB24529) | metagenome | biome: Human gut stool | place: China | collected 2011 | reverse complement strand
GGAAAACGGTTCTCCATCAAGAGTGATTCTGGTAATGGCAAAATCGTATGGAGTGCCGCCTTTGTAAGTCGGGCTACTGATAACTCCTGTCATAGATGGACCGATATCAGTCATTCCTGTATAATAAATAGTAAACTTCGTAGAGTCAGTAGTTTCTGTATCCGAACAGGAACTATTGACTATTGTCACTGCAATTACTATGAGGACTCCTAGTAATCTTGAAGTAATGTTTAGTAATTTAGATCTCATATTTTAAGAGTTATTAGTTTATAAGGTATAAGATAATGTATGTGTCTCTCCATTCACACTTACTTCTACAGAAGCGCTGTTTTCGGAATATCCGCTATCTATGAATTTGGCTGAGATACTGGACGTATCAGTACTTCCATTGACTGGAAGAATAACTGTAATGTAACGTGCGGTTTCATCAGCACTCTTATTCATATCGATGGTATAAGATTGACGTGTGTTGTAAGCCCCGTCTACGAGATAGGCTATACGCCCCGTGAATGGAGAACAGGTTACTGCTTTATTGGCAAAAGTGCGGACTATAATGTTATTATTATTGCTGAATGCTGTATGGACTCCATTTTTATCTGTATCCATAACAACTTCGCTGGCAGTGCCTTCGCAAAGATTGAAACTTAGATTAATAGTACCTTCTGCATTTCCAATACCTTCATCTACTAATACAAAGAATTTTTTGTTTACGTAAAAGACTGCACGACGGTGCTTTAAGTTATCATATCCTTGATTCTCAAATACAACTAATTCAGTCGCTCCTTCCTCTGATTTCAACAGTTTGCCTGCTGCCTTTTTGATATTCTGTTTTCCGATTGATAAAGTATTGTGTTTATCGATACCACGGAACCAGTAACGTAAGTCATTGTCTCCACCGCTGGTATAATAAGTACACACACCTGAATCAGGGAAAAAATTTCGTCCGTTATGGTAAAGTTCGAAAGTTCCATTATCTGGCTGGTTATGACTATAAGCACTAAGTGAATTAGAAGCATCATTACTCTTGTTATTGCTTAAAATCATGACTGTAGAAGCCGGTGTCCAACCATTTCGTAATACATAATATCCTGCCTGGTCGAATAGCTTCATATCATTATTGGGGGTACGTCCCTGTGCTGTTCCACCATTTCCGGCAGTTTGCATATATTTCAATTCTTCACTATCCGGGAACATTTCCACATATTGCTTAAAGTTCGTATTTTTAAGGACATTACGTGTCCGGCTCCATGAGTCGTTGAACATTGGGACCACATTATCGGAACCCTTGATAAAGTAATTAGGATATGTGAAGTACATCACTACTTCTGCTGCTTTACGCAGTGGTTCTGTAAAATCTGACGGCAATTTACTGGAGAGTTGGTTTGCCTCTGCTAATTTCATTGCCTCGTAGAAATCCGCAACGATACCGATATGATAGTGGAGCGACATTTCCTTGTGCCATCCGTCACTCATAATTTGATTTTGTACTTCTTCGCTAAGTATCTGATATCCTGTATTCATCCATTTCTCCGCATTCTTAAATTCCGGCATTAACGTTCCGGCAGTAGCCAATGCATTCGCTTGTGATATAAGTATGTTACCTCCTGATTCATACGGATAATCTACGAGAAAGTCTGCTTGTTCTGCAAATTCTACCAAGAATGTAGAAAGCCATTCCGGAGTAAAATTAACAGAGTTCTTGAAGTATTCAAGCAATTGTACTTGGTCACCGATACGGGTAGATACCTGTAACTGCCACCATGAGGTAGTATTAGGTCCTGTTGTAGGCTTCGGATTGTTTTCTATCCAATTCTTATATACCTCAATCCATGATTGAATGTATTTCTCATCTCCACTTACACGGTAAGCTTTGGCTTGGGGGATGAACCACTGATGGCGATGAAGTTGTTTCTGATATTCATCAGATGCATCTTTCGGTGAATACTCCCAGTTTATACCTCCGTCTTGTTTTACTGAATAGGGTTTGAGGGTTTCCTTATCTTCATAGAAGTTGTTAACATGAAAGCGATAATCTACCAGTGCATAATCAGCTTTTGCCTGCTCTGCTTCTGAGATCGTCACATTAATTAAAGATAAGTTCGGATTTGTAACATTGGTTCTCGTTCTATAGTATTCCAATAAAGCATTGGCTGCATAATAATGTTCGCCTGCCTCGTAGAATTCTTTAACTTTTTCCAGACCGGGGTAGTTGAGGTTGATAGCCTCGAATACTTGAGGATCAACAACATCGTTTGGTTTGGCATCAGGAAGCAGATCTATATCTACATTCCCTCCGGTTAATAGATCATCATCATCGTCTGCGCATCCACTAAATGCGAATAGCGCACAAAAGCAAATAAAGAAGATGTTCTTCATACTTTATTAGGTTTTATAATTATTAAAAGTGTTATTTTACTGTTGCAAATGTAACCTCATTAATTAGATTCTTTAATTTAGGTTGTTCATACTTTGTTCAAAAATGATTTTTTTGATATCAAATTTGTTGAGACATATGTTGTTTTTGTTTAAAAAAGCTGTTTATCTCCTGTATCCTAGTTTTTTATGTGTCATAATGTTATGACATTGTAATATGATATGGAATAGGTTCTGTACAATTTAGGTTGTTTGGATGGATGATTTTAAAATCCGTCATCATTCAATAAAAGAAGAAAAAAAACGTGTTTTGAGGTATAATAGTGCGATACCAAATGTGGTATATGGTACAAGGCAGGTGCATTTTTCTTTCGGAAAAAGATAAAAAACACGATTGCTATAAAAGACTCTATACTGTATGTCTCACTACTATCCTTTTGATTTCTTGATATACTCCGTAGGTAAGCATCCGAAGTACTTCTTGAAACTGGTGGCAAAATATGACGGTGTATTGAATCCTACCATAGTACTGACTTCCGCTACCGTATATCGTCCGTCTTTCAGTAGCTTGGCTGCTTCATTGAAACGAATCTTACGGATAAAGTCAATGGTTGATTCTCCGGTAATTGCTTTTAGTTTCAGATGCAGATTAGAACGGCTCATGTTCATTTCTCTGGCGAATTCGTCGGTAGAGAATTCGATGTTATCCATATTCTTTTCCACAATCGCCATGGCACGTTTCAGCAAGGCTTCATCCATTGCATTGAATGTGATTTTCTCAGGTTCTACTTCCAATGATTTGGCGTACTTATCGAGCATCCGTCTGCGTGTACGCATCATGTTCTGTATCTTGGTTGTCAGGATGGCAAGAGAGAATGGTTTGGGGATATAGTCATCCGCACCCATTTGCAGACCTTCCATCTGATCTTTGATATCGGTCTTTGCGGAAAGAATAATAACCGGAATATGGCAAGTCCGGATATTTTGTTTCACGTTCTTGCATAGCTTGATACCATCCATAACCGGCATCATGACGTCGGTGACAATCACATCCACTTCGTTGTCTTTCAGTTTTTCCAGTGCTTCTTCACCGTTCCCGGCTTCCAGTGTGTTGAACAAATCCGCCAGTCCGTTACTCAGGTAACGGCGGATTTCATTATTATCTTCTACGATCAGAATTGTTCCGCGCTTCTTATCACCGGATTCCACAGATTCGTTTTCCACTTTCTCCGTGTCGATGAAATACATTGCTTTCGAATTGGTAGAATACACTTGCTCTTCTTCATTTTGTTCGTTATTGGAAGCTAACTCGGAAGGTTTGTAAACCGACAGATCCTGTGGCAGATAGACAGAGAATGTACTGCCTTTGTTTTCTTCGCTGTCCAGTTCGATGCGCCCATGATGAAGTTCTATCAGACGTTGTACTAACGAAAGTCCGATACCACTTCCTACGTGCTCACTTTCTATCTGATAGAAACGTTCGAATATCTTTCCCTGTTTGTTGATAGGGATACCTATGCCTGTATCGCTGACTTGTAACAATAGCCAGCCGTTCTCCTCTTTCAGAGTCACGGTAATGCTTTGCCCGCTTTCCGTATATTTAAAGGCATTGGAAAGGAGGTTGTTAACTATCAGTTCCAGATAGTTGGCATCAAAAAGAACTTCTTTGTCTTCCAGTTCAGAGTGTAGAGTATAAGTAATCTTTTTGTGACGTGCCAGTTTATCGTAGAAGAGGAAGTTGTCCTGTATCAGTTGATGAGCGTTTCCTTTTTTCGCTTTTAGTTCGAACACTCCGAGTTCAGCACGGCGGTAGTCCATCAATTGGTTGACCAGATGCAGCAGGCGGTTTGCATTCCGTTGGATATATTCCAGTTGGTTGCGTGTCCATCGGTCGCTGATTTTGTTAATGATCTCTTGCAGGGGAGTCAGAATCAGCGTCAAAGGTGTACGAAGTTCATGCGAGATGTTGATGAAGAAACGCATCTTCATCTGATTGATTTCTTCCTGATGTTCTTTGTCTCTGCGTTCTATTTCAAGCTGGGCTTCCATACTTTTGCGCATCCAGAAGAAGCGGAAAACAAAAGTGATGAAACCTGCGAAGGTTGCGAAGAAGATGAGTAGTGCCCACCAGGTCTTATACCAGATTGGCAGAACGATAATCTCCAATGCTGTAGGGATAGGATTCCATTTGCCGTCGCTGTTGGCAGCTTTGACAAGGAATTGATAGGTTCCCTGTGGCAGGTTAGAGTAGGAGACGGTGCGGCTGTCCGTCAGATAATACCATTCCTTATCATAACCTTCCAGCTTATAGGCGAAAGTATTATGTTGTCCTGAGATATAATTGGATACCACGAACTCAATGGAAAAAGCAGTTTGCCAGGATTTCAGTGTGATACTTTTCGTTTCACTGATGTTCTTGGTCAGAATACCGGTCTCATCATCCGGGCGGACTACCTTATTGAACAGTTGCAGTTTGGTGATAACCACCGGAGGCGTATAAGGATTGTCGAGCAATAATTCCGGACGGAAAGTCGTGATTCCGTTGATACCGCCAAAATACATTTGTCCCACAGATGTACGGCAATAAGAAGCGGTATTGAACTGATTGCTTTGCAACCCGTCCGATTCTGTAAAGTTACGGAATTTTTCCGTTTCCGGATTAAAGCAGGAAATCCCCCGGTTGGTACTTAACCAGAGTCTTCCGAAGGAATCTTCCAAAATACCGTATACTACGTTATTCGGCAGACCGTTGGTCGTGTTATACCGTTTGATCTGCTTGTCTTTTTCATTGAAACAATAAAATCCTTCGCGTGTACCTACCCAGATGATTCCGTTGGAAGCCTCGTAAATACAGTTCGTAAAGAGCTTCGTGACGTTGGAAACCGGAAGTATGGATGCTTTTTGTATATCCAGACCTTCTTGCTTAAAGACTGATAGTCCCTCTTCTCCACCGATCCATAAGCGTTTATGGGAGTCGCGGAATAGTGTCGTGATTTGTTTGGAGACGACTGGAGTGCCATCTTTCTCTTTTTCAATCGTAGTAAAACTCCGTTGTTCCGGATTAAAACGAACCAGTGCACTGAGTGTTCCCAACCAAAGATTCCCTTCTCCGTCGGGAAGGATGGCATAGACATTCTCATTTACCAGCTGGCTGTTGCGTTGGTTAAAGTTTTCTACCTGACCGCTGTTGCGGTGAAGGATACTCAGTCCGCCGGCATGAGTACCTATATATACCAAAGATTTCTTTTCGTCTACATATACCGCCTTGATATTGTTGGAACCGATGCCTCTTGCACTTTCATCCTCTTGCAGTGTATAAGATGTAAATCGCTGTGTAATCGGATTATAAAGATTCAATCCTCCGTCATTCGTTCCTATCCACAGGTTTTTGTCTTTATCTTCGACAATACAGCTTACTACATTGTCGCTTAACGAGTTTTTATAAGGAATATTGCGGATATTCTTGAAGCGGTTCCGGATAGGGTGATAATAGTTCAGACCACCGAAATAAGTTCCCAGCCACATACCGCCCTGAGAATCCATAAAGATACTGCGCACCGAACGTTGTGACAGACTGCCGTTTTCTACGGGGTTACTGCTGTACGAGGCAAAAGAATCAGTACCTTCATGATAAATATTCAAGTCGTTGAAAGTTCCGATCCATAAACGGTTTTGTGAATCCATTGCCAGTGAGCGGATGTAATTGGAACTGATACTCTTCGGGTTGGAAGGAGAATGCAGATAATTCTTTATTTCCTTCGTTTTCGGATTAATCAGGAACAGTCCGGCTCCTTCGGTTGCCACCCAGATGCGGGTAGGGGATTGCTGAAGAATAGCCTGAATCTGTTTAGTCCCTAAAATGGGGATCACTTTTTCAAAAGTTTTCTGAGTAATAGAGTAAGTATAGAGTCCGTCGGTCGAAGTTCCGATATAAATTTGGTCACCCTGTCTGTAAAGAGTGGAGGCGATTGTCTTATGCATCGCTGTGCTGAAAGAATCATCTATAAATTTGGATTCTTTGATATCGAACATGATCAGCCCTTCCGGAGTACTGATAAGTAACTGTTCCGGTGAAATCTCTTCGATACCGTTAACTTGCAAATGTTTCCCATTCTTTTCATAGAAGAAGTTCTGGAATATGTCTTTTTCCTCATCATAACGGGACAAACCATCACGTGTACCAATCCATACCCGTCCCTGACTGTCTGTTTTTACAATACGGGAGATGTCGTTGGCGATACTGTTCGGGTCATCCTCATTATGCTGATAAACCGTAAATGCATATCCGTCGTATTTGTTAACTCCGTCATAAGTGGCAAACCACATATTGCCCCTTTTATCCTGATCGATGGAGAACACCGTACTTTGTGATAGTCCCTCATTGATGGAAATATAGGAAAATGTGATTTGTTCCGGAGTTTCAGAAAAGGCGGAATGCATTCCTAAGCATAGGAAAAACAAGTAGATTACTATCTTCTTAAGCTTGCTCATTATTAGTTCACGAGATTAATAATGACGCCAAAGATAGTAATTTCCTTTAAATACCCCATGAATAAAGTACAAAAGACTGTATTCTTTTGGATAGTTTCGTAGAGATAATAAATAAGCCCGGCATCATACCGGGCTTTTATGCTTACAGAATTCGGTTCAGAAACCGGGGCTTACTTGGATAAGTCTCCTATTTCATCCAGATTCTTCTGAATATCTTCGTCAGTCAGTGCGTAGTTCACTAAATCGCCTGCCAGATATTTGTCATAAGATGCCATATCGATCAGACCGTGTCCGGACAGGTTGAACAGAATCACTTTCTCTTCTCCTGTTTCCTTGCACGCCTTTGCTTCGCGTATAGCGGCAGCAATCGCGTGACTGGATTCCGGTGCCGGAATAATACCTTCCGCCTGTGCGAACAGACAGCCGGCTTCGAAAGATTCCAGTTGCTGGATATCTACCGCTTCCATCAGATTGTCTTTCAGCAATTGGGAGACGATGACGCCTGCACCGTGATAGCGAAGACCGCCTGCATGGATATGGGCAGGAGCGAAGTTGTGTCCTAATGTAAACATCGGGAGCAGCGGAGTATATCCGGCTTCATCACCGAAGTCATATTGGAATTTACCGCGGGTCAGCTTCGGGCACGAAGCTGGTTCGGCAGCAACGAAACGCGTTTTCTTTCCTTCCAGGATGTTGTGACGCATGAATGGGAAAGAGATACCTCCGAAGTTGGAACCACCTCCGAAACAACCGATCACGATATCCGGATATTCGCCTGCCATTTCCATTTGTTTTTCAGCTTCCAGTCCGATAATAGTCTGGTGGAGAGTCACGTGGCTAAGTACGGAACCGAGCGTATATTTACAGTTGGGAGTCATTTGTGCCAGTTCGATAGCTTCCGAGATGGCTGTACCCAGAGAACCCTGATAGGTGGGGTGAGCCGTCAGGATATCTTTTCCCGCACGGGTAGACATAGACGGAGAAGGAGTGACCTGTGCGCCGAAAGTCTGCATAATGCTGCGGCGGTAAGGCTTTTGTTCGTAGCTGATCTTTACCTGATAAACTGCGGCTTCGAGACCAAAAACTTTGGCAGCATAAGAAAGGGCGGCTCCCCATTGGCCCGCACCGGTTTCGGTAGTAACGTTCGTGACGCCTTCTTCTTTGCAATAATATGCCTGAGCCAGCGCAGAGTTCAGTTTATGAGAACCGATCGGGCTGACACTTTCGTTCTTGAAATAGATATGTGCCGGAGTTCCGAGCGCTTTTTCCAGTCCGTAAGCGCGTACAAGCGGCGTACTGCGATAATATTTATACATTTCGCGTACATCTTCCGGTATTTCGATCCATGCGTCAGTCTGGTTAAGCTCCTGATGACACAGTTCTTTGGCAAAGATTGGATACAGATCTTCCGCTTTCAGCGGCTGTTTTGTTCCCGGGTGCAACGGCGGCATTGGCTTGTTCACCATATCAGCCTGAATGTTGTACCAGTAATGTGGAATTTCTTCTTCCGGTAGGATATACCGTTTTCTTTTGTCACTCATGTTATTGTGGTTTATTAGTTTTCTGCTGCCAAAAGTAGGCAAAATTTTTAATATTCGTGTAATTTTGTCAACAAAGAATCGAATTCGATTGTTATTTTAGTTAAGTTTGCACGGCATAGCAAATACGACAATAAAAAAATGTGATATGAAGATTTATCATAAATTTCTGTTATATCAGAATAAGCTTCTCAAGCCCTATGTACGTATCCTGCTGGGGTTGGTAGAAGCACTCACTTATCTGGCATCTCTGTTGTTGATTGTCGGAGTGGTTTACGAACATGGTTTTCCATTGTCCCCGGTCGAGGTACAGCAGATACAGATCTTGTATAAAGCCGTATGGATTATCTTTTTAATTGATGTCACCCTGCATATTTCGCTGGAATACCGGAATACGAAAAAGCAATATCGAAGGTTGGCATGGATATTGAGCGTATTGCTTTACCTAACTTTGGTTCCCGTCATCTTCCATCGTCCGGAAGAAGAGGGAGCAATTCTGCAAGTCTGGGAATTCCTTCACGGGAAGTTTTATCATTTAATATTATTGTTGGTTTTTTCTCTGCTGAACCTGTCCAATGGCTTGGTGCGTCTTTTAGGACGCCGTACGAATCCGTCTTTGATACTGGCTGTCAGCTTTATGGCTATTATTCTGATCGGGACGGGATTGCTGATGCTTCCACGATGTACGGTCAATGGCATCACTTGGGTCGATTCTCTGTTTACAGCCACCAGTGCCGTCTGTGTGACGGGCTTGGTGCCGGTAGACGTATCCACCACTTTCACCACCAGCGGACTTGTAGTCATTATCCTGCTCATTCAGATCGGCGGACTGGGAGTGATGACATTAACCAGTTTCTTTGCCATGTTCTTTATGGGAAATACTTCCATTTACAATCAGCTCGTTGTCCGTGATATGGTCAGTTCCAATTCGTTGGGGTCGTTACTGTCCACACTACTATATATCCTTGGATTTACATTGGTCATCGAAGGCATTGGCATGGTGTCCATCTGGTTCAGCATTCACGATACGCTTGGGATGAATCTGGAAGAGGAACTGGCTTTTGCCGCCTTCCATTCCATTTCGGCTTTCTGTAATGCGGGTTTCTCCACACTTTCAGGCAATTTAGGAAATTCGATGGTGATGACCAACCACAACTGGCTGTTCATCTCCGTCTCTTTACTGATTATCTTGGGCGGTATCGGTTTTCCGATTCTGGTTAATTTTAAAGATATCGTATTATACCATTTGCGCCATTTCTGGACGTTTGTGCGTACCCGCAAACTGGAAAGACATAAGATGCAGCACCTCTACAATCTGAATACGAAAATCGTATTGATCATGACTTTCCTGCTTTTGCTGATCGGTACACTGGCCATCCTTGCTTTTGAGTGGAATGCCTCTTTTGCCGGTATGTCTGTGGCCGATAAATGGACGCAAGCATTCTTTAATGCGACCTGTCCGCGAACGGCTGGGTTTAGCAGTGTCGATCTGGCATCATTGAGCGTGCAGACGCTGTTGGTTTATCTCTTCCTGATGTGGGTCGGCGGCGGTTCGCAGTCTACTGCAGGCGGTGTCAAAGTGAATGCTTTTGCAGTGGTAGTGTTGAACCTTGTAGCCGTATTGCGGGGAAGTGAGCGGGTGGAGGTCTTCGGCAGGGAATTGTCTCATGACTCTATCCGGCGTTCCAATGCGACGGTCGTCATGTCGCTGGGCGTATTGTTTCTCTTCATCTTCATATTGAGCATACTCGAACCGAAAGCCTCTTTGCTGGCACTGACCTTTGAATGTGTTTCCGCCCTTAGTACGGTAGGATCGAGCCTGAATCTGACGCCTCAATTGTGCGATGCCAGTAAATTGCTGGTATCGTTGCTGATGTTTATCGGACGTGTCGGTCTGATTACGTTGATGCTGGGCATCGTCAAGCAGAAAAAGAATACAAAATACCGTTATCCGAGTGATAACATCATCATAAACTAACATCATGAAGTATATTATTATTGGTCTAGGAAATTACGGGCATGTACTTGCCGAGGAATTATCGGCATTGGGGCATGAGATCATTGGAGCGGACATCAGCGAAAGCCGTGTCGACTCAATCAAAGATAAGGTTGCCACTGCTTTTGTCATAGACGCTACGGACGAACAGTCGTTGTCGGTGCTGCCTTTGAATAGCGTAGATATTGTTGTTGTGGCGATTGGCGAGAATTTTGGAGCATCGGTACGTGTTGTCGCGTTGTTGAAGCAGAAAAAGGTGCCTCGTATTTTTGCCCGTGCCATTGATGCGGTGCACAAGGCAGTGCTTGAAGCGTTTAGTCTGGAGAAGATTCTGACACCGGAAGAGGATGCTGCCCGTAGCCTGGTGCAGTTGCTCGACTTTGGGGCGACGATGGAAGCGTTCCGTATTGATCAGGATTATTATGTCGTGAAGTTTACTGTTCCGAAGAAGTTTGTAGGATACTTTGTGAATGAGCTGAATATGGATGAAGAGTTTCATCTGAAACTGATCGCACTGAAGCGTGCGAACAAAGTCACTAATTGCCTGGGCATTTCTTTGATGGAGCGTCATGTCAAGAATGAGTTGCCCGGAGATGAGAAGGTGGAAGAAGGAGACGAACTGGTCTGCTACGGTAAATACCGTGATTTTCAGTCTTTCTGGAAAGCTATTTAAAGATACATCACGCTAAATAATAAATGAAATGCGATTAACCAACTTACTATTTACGACACTTTTACTATTTGTTTCCGTCTTTGCACGAAGTCAGAAGAGTAATGAATTTACAGTACTGCAATGGAATGTATGGCAGGAAGGTACGATGGTACCGGGAGGATATGACGCTATTGTCAATGAGATTGTTCGCCTGAAACCGGACTTTGTAACTTTCAGTGAAGTCAGGAATTACAATAAGACGAATTTCACAGCCCGCGTCTGTGCTTCGCTGAAAGAGAAGGGGCTTTCGTATTATTCTTTTTATAGTTATGACACGGGGCTGCTGAGCAAACATCCTATCACCGATTCCCTGACTGTTTTTCCCGAGAAAGACGATCACGGAAGTATCTATCGCCTGACCAGTTCGGTAAACGGGCATAAGGTAGCGGTTTACACGTCACATCTGGATTATCTGGATTGTGCATACTACAATGCCCGCGGCTATGACGGTTCTACCTGGAAGGAAATACCGTTGCCGGCATCGGTAGAAGAGATACTGAAAGTAAACGTTGCTTCCCAGCGTGACGATGCTATCCGTTTGTTTATCACTCAGGCTGAGAAAGACCTGGCAGCAGGGTATAAAGTGATTATCGGCGGTGACTTTAACGAACCGTCTCACCGTGACTGGATAGAGAAGAATAAAGATATGTACGATCACAATGGCTTCGTTGTGCCCTGGACGGTAACGACTTTGCTCGAAGAAGCCGGATTTGTAGATAGTTACCGCAAGATATATCCCAATCCCTTGACACATCCCGGCTTTACTTATCCTTCGGACAATCCGGCAAAAACTCCGGAGAAAATCACATGGGCTCCCAAAGCAGACGAGCGGGACCGGATCGACTTTATTTTCTATAAAGGCGAAGGACTGGATGCAAGGAAGGCGGTCATCTTCGGACCGAAAGGTTCTATTGTCCGCGCACAGCGCGTGCAGGAGACATCCAAAGATAAGTTCTTATTGCCGCTTGATGTATGGCCAACCGATCACAAAGGATTGTTGGTTACGTTTATCTGTAAATAATATCAGTAGCATCTATATTTTCTTCATCCTATATAAATAAAAACAAATATTATCTGTCACCTGTCACTGTTTTAGATGTAACAGGTTGATTTTTAGGTATAAATATGGTGACGGCAACGAGTGACAGCAGTGTGATGGCAGAATTTGCCGTCACGCTGTTGCCACTCGTTGTAGTTTATTTAGGGGTATTCTGTAAATGTCCTTATTTTCTATAAATGAATAGGATAATATTAATTTTTAGAGATTTTTCTCTTCATTTTTTATATACAGATCTCAATTATTCTTCCTTTTTTGATAATATTATTTACATATCTGTATCTTACATCCTGAAATCATGATGTAGGGGCCTGCCTTTTAGCAGGAAGTTAATAAACTTTTCCGTTTTTCATGTATTAGCGCTGATTATGCCGCCAGCCTTTTCTTCTTTTCTATCTTATGATTATACACACATGACTATAGCTACACGTTCAATCTGATATACGTAGTTTCCTAATGAGAATTGCGCATTGGGTGGCAACGAGTGGCACTAAATTTACGTTGAAAATACTAATACTAGTTAATCTTGAAGAAGTAGGCTGTGTTTTATAGCATGTACTGCTTATTTATTATATATTTGCAATAGTTATTTGGTATGAATGATTGTGAAGAATGCAATGATATGCACATATACTGTGAAATGAATGTTTTTATTTAACGCATTGCTATTGTGCTTGCTACTCAATTATTTGATTATAGTGTGCAAATGTTTAACTATACTAGTGTCTATATAAATGCTACCAGATAGATAGCTGGTTTTCATTTATTGGTTCTATATTTAAATTTTTAATATGGTCAAACAATTTGTTTATAGGGATTCTCTCGAAAAGAATCAATCCAATAATATTTTAGATAATATAAAGGTTTGTTCTAAAGGATTTTAGTATATAATGAATATTGACTCGTCCTGCAGACAAACCAATATACGCATAATTTAAATTAATTTGTAATCACCACTTAGACTAATTATAAAGCAATTATAAATGAAATCATTATTTTTAATTTTGTTTTTATCAGTTATGTTTATTTCTTGTAAGGATGATAATAACCTACGAGAAATTACTGACGACGAGAAGATTTTTGAATATATTGGATTAAAAGATAAAGCAAATGTAATAGAGGCCCAAGAAAAAGTTTGGAATACTTATGGGCGTCCTTATAGACCGTCTGTTCAAGTAGTTGATGGATATATTTACATAGCAACGTGGTCGGGGATATATCGAAAGCCAGCGAAGTCGTTGAATAACATGGACTGGGAAAAGTTTGCGTTCTCCGGTCTTCCAGTAATCCAGTTTGTTATGAAGGGGGATTCTATAATTGCAATTACAGCTTGCACTGACGAGAAGGCATTTGTGCTTTCAACAGATGGTGGAAAAACTTGTAAGGCGATAACGCCACCGGAGTTTTTAATTGAAGAGAATGAGTTAAAGGTCATACCTTACTCAATATCTCAAAACTCCCAAAATGCGAATTCACTATTGGCTTTGGTCGAACCTATTGGAGTAGTGAAATCGGTAAATTTTGGAAAAAGTTGGAAGACTATCAGTACTTTTTATGGCGGCTATCAGAATTGGTTTGTTGGATTTCATCCTCAAGACACTACAAATATTTACAATACAGGGGAAACTATGATATTTGAATCTTTTATTAATGCTTCTTGTAATGATGGGAAAGATTGGATAATACTTGAGAATGAAAGAAATAATTGTATACATCATATAGCTTTTGACCCAACTAATCCAAATATAATGATATATTCAGGGGAATATTTTTTAAAGAAAACTATAGATAAAGGTCGGATTTGGAATCCTGTTTTGAAGGATGATGTATATTTTTACAAAACAATTTATGATAAGAGAAATCCACAAATACTATATTCTACTGGAGTCACCCGTATTCCTAAAGAAGAACATAAATTTACAATTCATCATTCTACTGATGGTGGTGATACATGGTCTATACTTTATCAAGCCGATTTATTGGGTGTAGGTGGAATTATTGATATTGAACAATATGATGATATTTTAATACTTTATACTTATACTGATGGTATTTATATCTATCGAATCAAATGAATAATACTTCTCTTGGTCACTTTTATGCAAAATTTCCTAGAGGAAAATTTACAATACTTGCCCGTGCAAAGTACAATCAGTTAGGCAGAGAAGAAAGATGCTCCTTATCTAAGTTATAAATAGTGGCAAAATGTTAGGGTGTTCAGTTTGACATTCTTAATGCAATTGTTATCGTACTGTTAAATTCTTCTCTAAAATGAGAACATCAAACTGGGCACCCTAGAACTTTAGTAATATAAGAAGAACTGCGATCCGGCATTTACTGTAAATGGCGGATTAATGATAACAGTTTGAATAAAATTGAATGTTAAGGTGGCATTATTCGTTACAGTAACATTTTGAGAAAAGATGTTCATTCCAGAAACTGTTTGAGTGTATGATACCGTTTGGTCATTAAAATAGACATTCTCGCCGCCTGCTAAAGATACTGCTGCATAGGCATCTAGCAAACCATATCCCATTTCATTATTCCAAGTTCCATTTAATCTGTTAGACGTTGTCGAATATGCATAGTTTCCAACTTTTCGTGCGCTTTTCTCTAGAATATCAACAACCTGTTTTTGAGTTAAGTTGGGATTAACCGATATTACTAAAGCCGCAACAGCAGCAGCTGTAGGACAGGAAAAGGAGGTACCACTTATTGAAGTGGAATAATTACTTCCAGTTGTTGTTGTGCATACATTTTCTCCCGGAGCTACAATATCTAATGCTGTGCCATAATTGCTAAAAGAAGATCTTGAACCATTTCGGTTATTAGAACCTACAGCAAGTATATCTGGATTGCAATTAGCGGGATAACCCACTGTTGATGAGTAGTCATTTCCTGTAGCAAACACAACAACGCATCCTTTTCCAGATCGTCCACTTGTTAAGGCATTTGAGATTGCGTCGTTAATTATTGAATATGCAACACTTGAACTCCATGAATTTGAGATTACAGAAGCACCGTTTCTCCATGCAAAATTAATCCCGTCAGCTCTCTTTTGTCTACTATCCGGAGAAGATGCCAATGAATTACTAATTGACATTGACGGGCAATCTGGAGCGAGGGATGCGATACCAATACTATTATTTGTTTTTGCACTAATGAATCCTGCACAATTGGTGCCATGGGTGCCCAATACTCTACTAGGTGATGTTCCACTTTCTGTATCATAACTGATGGAATGTACATTTAAGTCGGGATGATCAAGTTGAATGCCTTGGTCGACAATAGCTACAATTACATTTTGACTTCCAGTAGTTATACTTCTGGCATTACAAAAATTCACATCAACTCCTATAGTTCCTCCATTCTGACCTGTATTTCTTAAATTCCATTGATAATTTGAGAAATTAGAGTCATTGACACAATTAGGTGTGTCATCACTCATTAAGTCTGGTTCACTGGCTTCAAACAAATTCGTTTCATAAAACTTATTAGCTAATTCCAAAGCATTGCCAGTCGATTCTTTTGAGCATGATAATGTATACCATAAAGGCATATATTCATTATTACCTATTATATCAACTTTATTGATAGATGCTAGTTCCATAAGTTTAGAGACGTCTTTGTCTGACTTTAATTTCACATAATACAAGTGACTCAATCCTACTTCAGTTCCATTTTCTGTTTGAAAATATGGGGCTTCATAAATTATTCCGTTTAGTTTGGTTAAGGTCGGTGATGAAGCCGTTGTTTCAATTGTAGCCCATTTAAGATTTTTGGGTGAAGATTGCAGCTTTTTTTTCATTATCTTATTTGAAAGTTGAAGCAATTGTGGCTCTTTTACGAACTTCAGAGTTGTTGCAGAATAACTTTTTAAAGTATTTTCGTTATTCTCATCAAAAAGAATATACTTTTTGTTATTCAATTTATTTATTCCGATTTTTTGCCCATTATACCAATAATAATCAGTAAAGGACAGTGAGCGAGTAGAAACCTCATTCCCATTCATATCACTAATGTTTTCTATTTTGTCAGAACATCCTGTTAGGAATATCAACATAAAGGCTGAAAACAAACCATATAATAAAACTGCATTTTTTTTCATTTTATTTCATTCATTATTATGACACAATAATTATCAATCAATTACTTATTCTGTTAAGAATTCGATCTCTGCCTACGAAAAATCTTGATAGATGAAAATAATCCATGATATATGAAATAGCAATACATCCTATCGTGACAAAAGCCACTGAAACAGATGCGAAACATATCCCCGTTCTATCAAAAGTGAATAGAGGGATTAATAACTTGGACAGAATAGTAAATATGGGAGAGAAAAGGAGAATCACAAGCGTATTCTTTCCTATAAAATAAGTGACTTTCTTTAGAATCCCGGAAATATATTTGTGTGTTTCCAAGATTATACATGTTGCCAAATAAATTATGGCTATCCCACTCATCTCTGATCTACT
>OGUQ01001759.1_pt1 | contig 16723 bp, 17 predicted proteins | sample 1574701 | NCBI WGS metagenome assembly OGUQ01 (sample SAMEA2582087, study PRJEB24529) | metagenome | biome: Human gut stool | place: China | collected 2011 | reverse complement strand
TCGATGGCGGTGTAGATAAAGGTGTGGATCGCGTTCGGATACCAGTCCAATACCACGTTGACCTCACGGAGATCCTTTTTCTCACCGGAAGCTGCTGTTGTCTCCACCGCGCTGCTGTTGTCCGCTGAAGCCGCTGCCGTCGTCTCCGCTGTCTTTGTCTCGCTCTTACCGCATCCTGCAAGTACTGTCATACTGAAAGCCGCAGCCATCACCGCTGCAGCGATTCTCATTCCTTTTTTCATGTCATTTCCTTTCGTTGTCAAACTCCTGATATTGTTTCTCGCTCTGCCTGCCGGATTCAGAACTGGCTCTGACATCCATTCTCTCAGGCAGTTTTTCTGCGTTTTATTCATTTCTCCAGTGAATGATCCGTTTTTCAAGCAGTGTGACCACCCAGACAGCCGCCATCGCTGCCACCGATAACAATAAGATCGGTGCGAACACTCCGGCTCCATCAAGCTGTGTCATCATCCTCCTGCTGAAGTATCCAAGTCCGCTTTGAGCTCCCAGCCATTCACCGATGGCCGCTCCGATGATCGATAACGGGACTGCCATCTTGATCGCTGAGAAAAAGCAGGGCAGGACAGCCGGAACCTTTAACTTCATAAAAATCTGGCGTTTATCCGCGCCAAAGGTAAACAAAAGCTCTTCCATCTCCGTCTTCACCGACTTAAATCCGTCGAATACCGTGATCGTGATCGGGAAAAATGTGATCAGCACCGTCACAAGCACCTTGCTCCAGATCGTATATCCGAACCAGAGTACAAAAAGCGGTGCCAGAGCTGTCGTCGGGATCGTCTGGGACGCGATGATAAGCGGATAAAGTGCCTTTTCCGCTGTCTCGCTGGCATCCATCAGAACGGCCAGACCAAGGCCAAGAATAATGGAGATCAGAAGTCCGATCCCCACTACCGACATCGTTGCCGGAAGGTGTGCCTTAAATAACGGACCTCTAAGCTCCCAGAGCCGTACCACCACCTGGGTCGGTGACGGCAGGATATACGCCGCGTCGATTCCCATAGCCGCCGCCTGCCAGAAGATCAGCAGAGCTGCCACCAGAATCGCCGCCGGAAGGTTTGTACTCAGAAAATTATGGGTCTGTCCGTGCGAAGCCCCGGAAGGAACCCGCGCATGATCCTTCTTCATCTTCTTACTCATGACGTCTCCTTCCTCAGCATACCGATCAGCTCCTCCTTCAGGGACAGTATCTCCGGTTTCCGAAGCTCGTCCCTGGATCTCGGATATTCTGCCGGAACATCAATGGCCCGCAGATGGGTGATCGGTGATTCCTCTACAACCAGGATCCGGCTGGACAAAAAGACCGCTTCCTCCACATCGTGCGTGATAAAAAGGACTGTCTTTTTCTCCCTCTCCCACTGCTCTAAAAGCCATTCCCGCATGGAGATCCTTGTCAGGTAATCGAGGGCTGAAAATGGCTCATCGAGAAGCAAAAGGTCGGAACCCGTGAGCACCGTTCTCGCAAACGCCGCTCTCTGGCGCATACCGCCGGAAAGCTCCTTCGGCATCTTGTCACCCCATTCCTTAAGACCAACCGATTCCAGCGCCGCGTCCGCTTTCTCTCTCATCTCCGTTTTCGAATATCCGCCCCGGATCTCCATCGGCAGCAGGAGATTCTCCCTCACGGTCCGCCATGGAAATAAAAGATCCTGCTGCGGCATGTATCCACAGTAGTTTCTCTTCCTCTCAATGGACTCTCCGTCCACCAGGATCTCGCCGGAAGCCGGCAGAAGAAGCTTGTTCACAAGCCGGAAGATCGTACTCTTACCACAGCCGGAAGCGCCGATGACGGACACGAATTCCCCGTCCTGTACATCGAAGGAAAGGTGGTCAATGATGGAGAAATCTTCCACATCATATTGAAAGCTTACATTGTCAAATTTCAGCATCCTACTGCCTCATTTCCCATGCCATATCCCAGAATGCCGCCTCGTAGCGGGAGCATGCTGTAAAGATGTCCACGAGATGCTGTTTCCGCTTCTCGGAATAGTCCTCCGTCAGGCGGTTCATCAGGTCTGCCAGCACCTCATTGTCCTCGTGGTAGGAATCGGACGCATATCCGCTGACCCATTCCCCATAGAACTCATGCTTATCTGCAGCCGGATACTCCGCAAGGATCTTCTTCGCGATAAACTCATAGCTCAACGCGCAGGAAAGGATCGCCGCCATGACCTCCGCCTCTCCTTCCTCGTAAGCGACACGAAGCATATAAGAGGTATAGGACAGATTATCAAGAGCGACCGGGGTCTGCTCCGCCTCCTCCTTCGCGATTCCAAGTCTCGTCATGTACGCGCGGTGGATATCCATCTCACCGTCCAGGATCGAATGGGTATAACCCGCGAACAGGCGCATAGCGTCGAGGTTTTTCGCCTTCGCCGTTCCGATGGAAAATACCTTTGTATAGTCAAGAAGATACAGATAATCCTGTATCATATAATATTTAAATTTTTCATTATCCAGACTGCCGTCCGCGATTCCCTTTACAAAAGGCGTCTCGTTATAGCCGTCCCAGATCTCCTTTGTTGCCTCTAAAAGGCGTTCTGTCATCGTCATGCCTGTTCCTCCGCAAATCCTTTTCCGCGAAAATCAAATCCGTGATCCATCGGTCCGGATCCATGTCCGAGGTCCAGCATGGCTGCCAGCGCTCCGGAGATGTAAGCCTTTGCGCGTTCCACCGCCGTATCGAGGTCATAACCCTTCGCCAGATTGGAGGCGATGGCACTCGATAAGGTGCATCCGGTTCCGTGGGTGTTCGGATTGTCGATACGCTTACCGTTGAACCAGCGGTAGCTGCCGTCGCGGTATAACAGGTCGTTGGCATCATTCAACTGATGACCGCCCTTACAGAGGACCGCGCAGTGATAGGTCTCACTGATCTGTTTTGCCGCCGCGATCATGTCCTCGGCGGACTTTACTTCCATCCCTGATAAAACCTCTGTCTCCGGGATATTCGGGGTCAGGACTGCCGCCATCGGAAACAGGTATTCTTTTAATGTGCCGATGGCATCGTCGCTGATCAGCTTTGATCCGCTTGTCGCCACCATGACCGGGTCCACAACGATATTTTCTGCTTTGTGTTCATGAAGCTTCTTTGCGATGGACTTGATCAGTCCCGCAGAAGAAACCATTCCGATCTTTACCGCGTCCGGACGAATGTCCGTAAATACGCTGTCGATCTCCTGTTCCAGGAATTCCGGTGTTACCTCGAAAATTCCCTGGACGCCGGTCGTGTTCTGGGCCGTCAGTGCTGTGATCGCGCTCATTCCGTATACTCCGTTTGCGATCATCGTCTTTAAATCGGCCTGGATGCCGGCGCCTCCGCTGGAATCGCTTCCAGCGATCGTTAATGCTGTCTTCATCATAAAAACTCCTTTCAGGCATCAATAACTTTTTATTAGGCGACGCAAGGTGGTGCCCCCAATGTGCCGCCGCGGAAATGTTTTCCGCTTAATCTATTCCAAAACCCAGAGGGAAAATTGCTGCTCTGTGAATTTAGAATTCATATTTTCGGGCAAGTAGTATTTTTCTTCTGGCTTATTGGCTTGTTTGAATGTAGTGTTTAAAAAATTATATTTTTTGAAATTATTGTAACTGTTCAGTAAGTCTGCGCACTTGCTGCGCTGACCGTAAGAAAACATAGGATAGAAGGCAAATCACTGAAAACTCTTTGTAACTGTTCAGTAGGTCTGCGCACTTGCTGCGCTGACCGTAAGAAAACATAGGCTGGAAGGCAAAAATCCCATCAGCGAAGCTGATCTGGAATGGATTTTTGCACGTAACTATGAAGGTACTGAATAGTTACAACTCTTTTAAGTCTTATAAGATTTCTCTTACCGCCTCTTTCAATTCCCTCGTCGCCTTCTCAATATCCTCTGCCGCGAAGATCGCGCTGACGACTGCAACGCCGTCCACGCCGGTTCCCTTAAGGGGCTCCAGACGGTCCTTATTGATCCCGCCGATGGCGACTACCGGGATATCCACCGCCTGACAGACCGCCGAAAGCGCCTCCGGTGTCACCGCTGTGGCGTCCTTTTTTGTTCCTGTCGGATACATTGCTCCGACACCGAGGTAATCCGCCCCGTGCTTTTTTGCGAGAAGCGCCTGCTCCACGTTCTTGCAGGAAACGCCGATGATCTTGTCCGGTCCCAGCTTTTCCCTCACTTTTCCTGCTTCCATATCGCTCTGTCCCACATGGACACCGTCTGCATCCACCGCCAGGGCAATGTCCACGTTGTCATTGATCACAAACGGGACATGATACTTCCCGCAGAGCTTTTTGATCTTTTTTGCCTCTTCGAGGAAAGTCTCCTCGTCCAGCTCTTTTTCTCTCAGCTGTACAAAGGTCGCTCCGCCTTTTAATGCCTGTTCCACCTGGCTCTCCAGGGTTGCTCCGTTTAACCACGCGCGGTCTGTCACCGCGTAAAGCAGCATATCTTCCGGTCTGCAGTTCATATCTTACCTCCTAAAAAATCGAAATACGTACCAGACGTATTTTTCAAGCCATTCTGCCTTTCAATTTACCTGCCGACCTGTCATCAGCAGATTCTTTCGAATGCATATCATAAAAAGGATGCGCCCCGCGCGGTCACTTGCGACGATCTGCATCTTCGCACGAGTGCGCAGCATTGGCACGTTAGTGTCTTTTTTGTGACAGGGAATTCCCCGGAATTTCCTGTTATAACAAGTGAAAACACGCTTCGCGAGTTTCCCCTTGTTATCGCGACAGTCGCCAAGGTCTCGCGCAAGCGCGGACTTTGGCTCGTTGTTCGCGTAAAAAAAGGAGACACCCGCAGGTATCTCCACTTCTACTCTTTCTCTTCAGCAGCTTCCTACGTTGGCATGATCCAAATCAGGTATACGGGTCTTGGCGATGCAGCCAACTCTCAGCCTGATCCGTCAGGCTCCCCGGTCTGTTTATTTTCTTTTTTCTGACAAGACTTACTATATACTTTCCGCGCGGAAAAGTCAAGTTTGCACCCGTTTTCGTACATGCTTTCAAGACTGCGAATTTCGCATGGATCCATCGATATTTTTCATGTATTCCGTGCAGCCTGCTTACAGCCTTGTGTTCCCCGCCCATCGCTTTTTCCCGGCGGCCTTTCAGAAATTTCCTCTCTTGCCTTTTTCCATCTCCTGTGCTACAATCCAAATCGGTTAACGGAATGCAGTATGAGGGGGAGCGCCCTGATGCTGCGGTCAATTCAATTACTTGATGACGAAGACCAGATTGCGAGGGAGCCCGTGTTCCGGGCTGAGAGGATCCCAGAAAGGATCGACCGTCCCATGCCGCGGATCCATGTCCGCGGCTTGTCAGCATTCTGCCTGAAAGTCATTTTTACGGCATGCTGCAGAAAGCATGCCTTTTTCTTTATCCGCCTGTTTCTTCCGGATTCATGGCAGCTGAACGCGTTCTATTTCTTATTCGGAACAATCACGCTCTCACAGTGTTCTGACCATTAGCGGATATTGAAACTATTTCACCGTATTTCCCGGTGTCCCATTCTTTCAGCAGAAAATATATTCTGCCCTGACGGGCTATGGAGGTATTATATTATGAGAAAATTTGTTGTACCGGCTCTCTCCCTGGCACTCTGCCTCGGACTCACTGCAGGATGTTCTTCCAAAACGGACGCACCGGCTGCTTCCACAGGGGAGACCACAGCTGCCGCTTCTGCGGAAAGCACTTCTGAAGCAGCCGCTTCCGCAGAGACAAAATCCATCGATTCCTTAAAGATCGCTTTCTCCCCGTACGCGGACGCAGATACGATCACGACAGCAACAGAGCCGTTAGAGAACCTTTTAAAAGAGACACTGCTTGAAAAAGGCTATGATGTCAAAGACATCGACATGACCGTCGGAACAAGCTACACTGCTGTCGGTGAGGCACTGAGCGCAGGAAGCGCTGATATCGGATTTATCTCCGGAGGAAACTATGTCCTGTTCTCCGATGACTGCGACGTTCTCCTGACGGCTCTCCGCTACGCCATCAATAAGGACTCCGAAGATCCGAAGGAATGGAACGACGGCACCATCGAGGAAAACACAGACAAAATGAGCACATATTACCGCTCCATCATTCTCGCGGGACCGAGTGAAAAAGGTCAGGAGCTCTTAGCAAAGGTCAACAACGGCGAGGAACTTACCTGGGATGACTTAAACAGCGCCACCTGGGCAGTCATGGGACCGACCTCCGCGTCCGGCTACATTTACCCGTCCTTATGGTTAAACGAGCGCTACGGAAAGACCATCGCTGACCTCGCGAATGCGGTCCAGTCCGATTCCTACACCACCTCCCTCGCCCGCCTCGCCTCCGGACAGGCAGATCTCATGGTCTCCTACGGCCATATCCGCACAAAATATGCGCCGGACTGGAAAGAGAAATTCGGCGGCACCGATGATATGGTAAAGCAGACAGGCATCATCGGCGTCACAGAGGGAATCTACAACGATATGATCGCATACAGCAAAACTTCCGAGCTCATGCAGGACGCTGACTTCCGTCAGGCTCTCGGTGATTCCTTCATCGAGATCGCAGGAACTGATGAAGGCAAAGACATCATCAAAGTCTTCAGTCAGGTCGGCTACGAGTGGGGCGATGACGCGAACTATGACGGGGAACGCGCCGCACAGGAAATGTTAAAGTCTATGAACTAAACAGATCCCAATTTTTTACTGATTCATTATTTGTAAGGCAGGTATCTTCATGGAAATCGTTCTTCAGAACGTCGGAAAACAATTTAAAAACGGGACCTCCGCGCTGGACCATGTAAGCTTTACCGTCCCCCAGGGCGAGTTCGTCTCCGTGATCGGTCCGTCCGGAGCTGGAAAAACCACCCTGTTCCGGATCTTAAACGGCATGGAAACGCCGGGGGACGGGACTGTCCTTTTTGATGGCAGTGACATATCGTCCATGTCCGGAACCGCCAGAAAGAATGTGAAGAGATCCATCGGCACCATCTATCAGGATTTCTGTCTCGTGGAAAATTCCACCTGCCTTGCAAATGTGCTCACCGCCTGTCTGCCGGATATGGGATTTTTCCCCGCTGTGTTCGGAATCTATGGAAAAAAGCGCCGGGCAGAAGCACTGAAATTTCTTGACCGCGTGGGACTCTTGGAAAAAGCAGAAGAACCGGTAAAAAATCTCTCCGGTGGTCAGAAACAGCGCGCCGCCATCGCGAGAGCCCTCATGCGTCATCCAAAAATCCTGCTGGCTGATGAGCCCGCCGCCTCCTTGGATCCGGTCACCGGGCGGCAGATCCTGACACTTTTAAAGGAGATTCAGGAAAAGGATGGCGTCACGATTCTTATGAACAGCCATAACCTTGAATTTTCTCAGGAGTTTTCCGACCGGATCATCGGGCTGAAGGACGGAAATGTGGTTTTTGATGGAACGCCATCGGAAATGAATGAGGAAATCTTGAGAAGCATTTATCTCAGTCTCGAAGACGCCCACCTATCTTAGGTGATGAATAATAGAACTCTGCTATTTACGCATTTATCCGTCCCAACGGATCCTTGCAGAGAAGCATTTCAGAGGAGGAAGCAATCCATGTACAGAAATCGAAAAAAATATATAAAACCTGCCGGCTGGATCCTCTTCCTTCTCTGCTTTTACGCCGCCGCGTCCTTCACCGGATGTGATCCGGCTCTTTTTATTTCAAGGAGCTCCCATCTTTCAGATCTGGCAGCCGACATGATGCGGCCGGATCTCTCCTTTTTTCCGAAGGTCCTGCTGCCTCTCTTTTACACAGTCCAGATGTCTGTGACAGGCACCGTGACAGGATCCGCTCTGGCACTGATCGTTTCCCCTTTCGGCGCTGTGTCCCTGCAGTTTCCGTCCTGGGCAAGGCGTTTGCTGCGTCTCCTGATCCAGATACTCCGGTCTTTTCCGGCGCTGATCCTGGCGCTCGCCGCGACCTTTCTCTTCGGACTCGGAACCTTTGCGGGAACCTTCGCCATCACGCTCTACACCTTTGCGATCATGACTAAGCTCACCTACGAGGATGCGGAGCATACGGACACAGCCCCCTATCAGGCCCTTATCTCTATGGGCTGCGCCCGTTTTCCGGCATTTATCCATGCGGTCCTGCCGGAGATTTTGCCCGCGTTTCTGACAAACGCCCTGTACCTCTTTGAGACGAATGTGCGGCACAGCTCTATCCTCGGATACGTAGGGGCAGGCGGGATCGGCCTGATCTTAAATGAAAAGATCTCCTGGCGGGAATTCCACAAAGTCGGAACGATCCTGCTGCTGCTCTTTCTCACCGTCTGTGTCATCGAGTACGCAAACCGGTATTTTACAGCTGTGATCCACAGCGGACAGATCACAGAACTTTTTTCAGGCAGCAAAGCCTTGTCTAAAAAAGCCTGTGTCTCTGGACGGATGATCCTTTTCGGTTCCACTGCCCTCTTCCTCTTCTGCCTCGCGGCCCAGACCCCGCCGGATTTTTCAAGGACAAGTGCCGCTGCCTTAAAAAGTATGGCAGCCGGACTCACGCATCCGGACTGGATCTTCTTTTTCTCCACAGAGAAAGACGGGCTCATCTACCTTCTCCTTGAGACCATCTGCATCGCTATCGTCGGAACATCCATCGGTGCTTTCCTTGCTGCACCCCTTGCCTTTCTCAACACAAGACGCTTTGTCCCTGCTCCGACCGCTTTTTTCTTTAACCTGATCATCATGGCGATCCGGTCGATCCCGTTTCTGATCTATGGTCTGATCTTTATCCGGGTCTCCGGTCCCGGCGCCTTCACAGGTGTCCTGACGTTAGCCGTCTGCAGCATCGGACTTCTCACAAAGCGCTTCACCGAATGTCTGGAGGCCATCGATCCCGGCCCGTACCGGGCGCTCCTCGCCATGGGTGTCCACCCGGTTCCAGCCGTCTGCCACAGCGTTCTCCCGCAGATCGCTCCGGCGTTCTGCTCCGCCGTCCTCTACCGTTTTGACGTCAATATCCGTGAGGCGTCCGTCCTCGGACTCGTGGGCGCAGGCGGGATCGGCGCACCGCTTATCTTCGCGATGAACCAGTACGACTGGAATAAGGCTGGAGCGATCCTTTTGGGACTGATTCTGCTTGTGTGGGGTGTGGATATTCTGTCTTCACGCAGATAACTTCAAGTCGAACGTCCGTGAGACTTAACGCGTGATTCTGGTCAGGAATGTGCTTTCTACGATTTACGTCCAGCATGAACTACATAGATTTTATAAATAGTAAAAAGACCTTTTGACACAAAATAACCAACGATGTCAAAAGGTCTTTTATTCATTTTTTGACCCGGACACACAGGTCATCAGCCGCCTGTCCTCAAATTCAGTATTTTACCGATTATTTATCCAGATGCACCGTCTTAGCTCGTCGGTTTCCTCCATTCTGTCGCGCCTGTCGACGCAGCAACAGGTTTCAGTCCCTGTTTTTCTACAAATTGATGGAGCATCTCCGCAGTCTCAGCGCGGGTAACCGCGCCCTTCAGATCAGGAAGATTGCTGCCGGCTGCCATGCCATCCTGTGTGGTATCATGGCCCCTGACCTGTGCGTAGCGATAAAAGATCGATGCAAGCTGTTCACGCGTAACAGGATCATCCGGCCCAAATTTTTTGCCGCCGCAGTCTCCCATAATGCCGTTTTGCTGTGCCCAGGTTACCGCATCGTAAAGCCCTACGGTGCCGGGACCGTACTCAACATCCGTAAAGTGGTTCTTTCCCTCAACAGCAGGGCTGCCCGCCATACGGTAGAAGATCACCGCGATCTGGGCACGGGTGATATTGGTGTTCGGTGCAAAGGTCGTTGCGCTGATTCCGGACATCAATCCCTTCTCATAAACAAACATCACAACCTTATAAAACCAATCGTTCGCATACACATCCGTAAATGGATTCGCCCCTGCGTGTGGATCGCTCTTTATCCACCCGGCGTAAACCGTCCTGTTTCCGATCAGCCTGAGTTCCGTGATCCTCTGTGTCAATTCCTGATCGGAATACCAGCCGGTAAAATCATAGCCCTCACGGGTCGGTATATGATCGGAAAGTCTGATCATCTTACCGTAGGTTCCCCCGATTGTACTTATGCCGCCGCCACCGTTCGCATGAAAGTTCAGCGTATAGCTGGAGGTATCGCCGCTGCCGCCGGAACTGCTGCTGTCCTTTTTCGGGGTCGTCGGGGTCGTCGGGGACGCCGGATCCTTCGGTACCACCTGTCCTGCCGCAATTCTGATACCACAGCCCTTACAATAGGTGTCCCCCGTATAGCCATCTGCGCTGGCGGTGGCCTCAACTCTGCCGCGCACCTCGGTGCCGCCCGTGTGGTGATCTGGATTCAGCTCCCCATAAGCCGCGCCGCAGACAGAACACACCGCCTGGTCTTTGCAGGTGGCTGTTCCGCCGGAGTGATCTTCCATGATATCACTTACCTCACAGTGGATGCATTTCTTCCAATGTTTTCCGGCATCGCTCTGCCATTCGCCCCATGCGTGAATACACACAACCGGATTTTCTGGCTCCGGTATCACGATCACAAGGCTCCAGCTGGCATAAAACACCACATTCTCCGTAACAGGAAAGGCTTCTCCCGGGCAGCCCGCTTTCTTTCCATCAGGATTATCCAACGCCCAGTAATCAAAAATCGCTGATTGATATGAAAAACCAGACTCCGGAAGAACGTAATCCCCGGATATGCCTTCCACTGACTCCATACGTCCCGATGCTCTGCCTCCATCAAAAGAGACTGTGTAAGTTTCGCCCTTTACCTTCCAGTTTATCCATGCAGCTGCAAATTTGTCTTTATACGCGTCAGGAACATATATCGTCAGATTCTCCGGCCATGATTTACCGGGCAGATAAAATGCCAATGACAATTCTGCTTCTTCCGGATCTTTCCAATGGGTGTGAACTTGCCCAAGTTGCGGGCAATCATAAAATGCGAAGCCCCTCACATCTTTGACACTATTGGGAATATCAATCTGCCTGAGGGTGTTACAGCCCTGAAAAGCGGCAATCCCTATTGTTTTGACTGTTTTTGGAATTTGCACCTCATTGAGTGCTATGCATCCACTAAATGCATGTTTTCCAATCGTTGTCACTCCTTCCTCTATGACCACCTTGTTAATCTTAGACTTTTTGTCCTCCCAGGGACATCTTTCACCGGGACTAGTTTTGTCGAAATCAGGCATTTCCCCTTTACCGGATATCGTAATGGTCTTATTGTCTCTGCTGATCGTCCATTTAATATCTGTGCCGAGGATAGGATTCTGGATGTCAGGAAACGGTCCATACAGCACAGCCGCAACCTTCAGATAGCGAGCGATATCAAGTATGACCGAGTCCTCAACGGAAAGCTGTATCATTGCGTCCTCAACAGCTTTAAACTGAAGTCTTACCTCCTCGAGGTTATCGTTATTGATATCTGTTACGTCCGGCAAAGCATCGATCAGATCCTGTGCGCGATCGATAGAAGAGACTTTCCGCGCATTGGACCGGGTGGCGATCGCTTTATTTTTCATAAGCGCTTTCGCTGTGATTGGAGTGCTTTCGCTGTCATAATGACAATTTAATTCTTTTGTGATGCAGCCGCTTTCCTCACTGCATACATGGCAGCACTCGGTGGCCTCCACCGCATCAGATGAGGTGGCTGCAGATTCCGTTATCTCCTTCTGCGGATAACATTCCGGCGTATGTTCATGGACACATTTTTCCATCCACGTATAACACTCCCGGGTATGTTTATGGCTGCCCGCTCCTTTTCTCATTTCTGCCGCCAATACAGGCACAGAAACTAAAGAAAGCATCGTACAGATGCAGAGCAGTGCCGCATAGATCCGTTCTCTTGGTTTCTTTTGTTTCTCTGGCTTTCTCATTGATTTTTCCCCCATTTCTATGGTATCTGTTTCCTATTTCTGAATTTGATATATAAAACAGTGAGCACAACTGCCGCGGTAAAGGAAATGACCGCTTCCAGAACATATCCGCCCACACCCTCATGCAGCAGGATCGCCCCGTACATTCCCGCGGCATCCATCGGCTGGCTCTGCACCGTACCTACCGTTCCCAGAAGAGACAAAAACAGCAGAGCGCACAGTACAGACAGACTGCGAATGCTTCGCCGCGCCTGTCGGCGGCGAGATTCCGCTATCCGCTCTTTTGCCAGCGCAACACGCTTTTGTGTATCGTACATGCACACAAAACCTCCTTTCTGAAAACTCAGCTTAAGTGTCTTTCACTTATATAGGTACAAAAATACGGAAAAACTCTCACCCGGGAAGCAGATTTTTCAAAAAAAATGAGAGCTGCGTAAAAACAGCTCCCAAAAATCACAAAATAAAGTTATATTACGGTGTCAGACGGCGGGCAATCAGCTTTCCCGCTGCCAAAATCACTACAGGCAGAAGATAGGCAATATACTGCACTGCGCCGCCGTAAGCGATCAACAGATTATAGATCGCGTGAACCGTGATGGCTGCTCCCAGCAGACCGCAGGTTCCGGCAATCTTCAGCCAGGTCCGCTGCCACACATACGCGAGACCTCCGCCTACAATGGCTCCGCAGATCACATGCATCGCTCCTGTTCCGATCCCCCGGAAAAAAATAAAGGAAAAATGTCCGGCTCCATTTTGGATCAGATAGCAGATATTTTCAAAAGTGGCAAAAGAAAGAGCTGTGATCACAGCGGAGATTTTGATCTGTTCCGTCTTTGGCTCAAATATCAGAAGATAAAAGAGCAGAGGCAGAAGCTTCATGACCTCCTCCACCACCGGGGCAATCTCCGCAGTGGCGGCAAGGTTATCCGCACCATAAAGCGCGGCAAAAAAGGTATTGATATAAGCGGAAATCAGACACGCCCCCATTCCTGCAAGGCAGAACAGAAAAAATTTTGTCTGCCGTTTTCCCATGCACAGGGCGGCGATCAGTAACGGCGATGCCATACAGATAAAAACATTTTCAATATACGTCATTCCTGCACCGCCTTTCCCGTTGCCGGCAGCAAAGCGAGCAGGCAGCACGCCAGCAAAAGATCAAACCAGCAATATGGGCTGAAAATGGAATCTCCCGGCCAGAAACAGCCGGAAGTCCAGAGAGCATATTCTAATGTCACATAGCACAGTACCCAGATATGAAAATATTTCATATTATGCGCAGCTCCCCTCTGCCTCCGGGCATAGGCAAGCCCCCGGATAGAAGAATAGGAAACAACGATCATCATACCGCACCAGAGCAGATTGGAGAGGATATCTCCAAAGGTGCAGTAAAATATACACAGCGGAACACCGATCAGGACAGCACTTAAGGCCTTCCTGCACGGAAATCTCCTTTCTTCTTCCGAAGAAAGTGTGTATTGCAGCATGGAAAGGAAAATGACACTTGCTACCCAGCCGAACTCTGACACATAAAAGACCTGCGGCGTTTCGGAAAATAAAAGCAAATACAGTGTCCAGTAGAGAGAGCCAAGGAAGAAACAGCCATAAAAGCAGGTCAACAGGAAATACTCCTGTTTCCGGCTTTTCAGATACCGGATACCTCCCAGGCCAAAGCCCAGCAGGGTAACCGCGGCCTGCAAAAGGTTACTGACGACTTCCATCTGCATTTTCCCCCTTTGGCTCCCCTGTCTGTTCTTCTTCGTTCAGTCTGCGGATGCGGAAACATAAAACCGTCACGCACACGCCGAGGACAAAGGCGAGCAGTCCGACCACGATATATCCAAGTGCAGAGCTGCCGCCCAACATCGTCGCAGTTGTTTCGAAGTTAGAGGCAGTTCCCATCTCGATCCGGCTGACAATATCAGGCATGGAAAGGGAAACACCTGCGATCACTGCAAGGCATGCGGCCACGCAGCAAACTGCGGCAGCCCATTCTCTCCGCAGTCTTTTTTTGTATTCTTTTTCCGCAATACGACGTTTTACTTCCGCGATCCGTTCCTCATTACTTCGCATTGGTAATTCCCTCCCGCTCCAGTAATCCGCGCAGACGCGCTTTTCCCCGGTATACCATATTGGTGATCTGCTTCTCACTTTTTCCCATGACCTCGGCGGCCTGCCGATAGCTCATTCCCTCAAAATAGGTCAGATAAAGAGCTTCCCGGTAATCCGCCCTCAGCTCATCCATACAGATATGCAGGATCTGATCCCGTTCCTTTGTCCGAATGACCTCTTCCACCAACGTCTTTCCATCCGGCTCTTCCGTCAGGTCATCGAGGCTGAAGAAAAGCCGATGTCTGCTTTTATGGCGCAGAGCCATGTGCCGCGCTGCTTTATACAGGTAAGCCTTAAGACCGCCGTCCCGGATGCGTGGCTTTTTTGTGAACAGATAGGAAAAGACTTCGATCATCAGGTCCTCCGCTTCGTGGACATCATGCAGATATCCATTGATGTATAGGGTCAGCGGGTTACCGTATTTTCTCATTAAAGCCTCAAGTCCTGCTTCATCGCCGCGCAGATACTGTCTGTAAAGTTCTTCATCAATGACCATGCTGTTCATTTCCTTCTGTCTGAAATACTATACACAGTATATGTGGGCATCGGCATAATTTCAAGTCCTATTTTACTTCAAACTTCGCCCCGTGCTCCAGCTCATCCCCGTCCATATGATAGATCGCGTCGATAATATAATTCCGGTATGTTGCGTTCCCGTCCTGCGGTGTCAGCCGTTCATGGGCGATCTCCCCTGCGAGTCCCATGGCACAGACTGCCGCTGCTGCCGCCTCAAGCGGATGCTCCTGATTTGCAGTCACAAATGCTGCTGTAAGAGCAGAAAGCTGGCAGCCGGTTCCCGTGATAGAGGACATCATCGGATGGCCATTGTAAATACAGTACGCTTTTTTTGCGTCCGCCACGAGATCAATAGCGCCTGTGACCGCGATCACAGCCCCTGTCCTCCCCGCAAATCTTTTCACGAATGCCACCGCCTCATCAAGGTTCTCTTCGGTTACACGGTCTGCGATATCCGCATCCACACCCTTTGTGGTCCCCGTTCCCACTGCAAGCGTCTTGATCTCAGAGATATTTCCGCGGATCACGGTGAATTTTACCGTTTTTAAGAGTTCGTTTGCCGTCGATGTCCGGAGTGTCGATGCCCCGACGCCCACCGGATCCAGCACTGCCGGGTGTCCCAGCTCATTGGCCCGCATTCCCGCGATCTTCATGGACTCGATGGTACGGCTGTTCAGCGTACCGATATTGATATTGAGACCTGCGCAGATCGTCTGGATCTCCGCGACCTCCTCTTTATCGTCCGCCATGATCGGGGATGCCCCGCAGGCCAGAACCATATTCGCGCAGTCATTCACCGTCACATAGTTCGTAATATTGTGGATCAGCGGGCTCTTCTCCCGCACCTGATCAAACATCTGTTTTAACATGCTTCTCTCTCCTCTACTGTCCCATTGCTTGCTGCATCCCTGCAAGGATATTGGCTTTCTTTAAGCTGTAGATCAGCACACCGCTGATCACGGCACCTCCGGCAGTTGAAACAAGGAACGGGATCACATATGCGTAAAATGCCAGACCTGCCGCGCTCTTTCCCATAAGAAAGACCGCTACCGGATAGGCCGTGAGTCCGCCAAGAACAGAGGTTCCAAATACCTCACCGATCAGTGTCGCCGGAATATTCTGTGTCTTCTGATACACAAGCCCGCAGATCAGCGCGCCGAACATACTGCCCGGGAATGCCATCAGGCTTCCAAGTCCCAGAAGATTCCGGATCAGCGCCGCCGCGAATGCCGCACCCAGTCCGTATCCCGGTCCTAAGAGGACTGCACAGAGAATATTCACCATATGCTGTACCGGGGAACACTTGCTCCCGAATACCGGGAATGAAAATAAGCTTCCTGCCACTGCGACAGCACAGAAAACGGCTGCCACCGCTAATTTTTTCGTATTTGTCTGTTTCATGTTTTATTCCGCGTGACCGGTCCTTCCTTCGGACCGTCACACATTCCTCCTTTGAAAATTTTCCGCAGCCGCAAAGTTTCCCTGCGCAGCTGCATTTTTAGGAAACGTCTGTACGACAACAGCGCTTCCACAGGCGAAGTACCATGTACTCCACATAAAAATGTACAGTTCCCCTCTCCGGATCACTGTATGGAAGGCGGTCGATGCTTACTGGCATCCTCTCACGCCGGAACACGGCTTCCCATCGCTGAATCACAAAGCTCCGTGCGCTCCCCCGCAGCTTCGGGCACAATGCCTGTTTTCCTTCCTTTCCCCTAAGGCGGCCCAACGGGCCGGCCCTGATATGATACAAAAAAGCAGGGGCCCAACGCGGAGCCCCTGCAAAAAAGACAAAACAAAACAGTTGAAAGTCTTCCTACGGTGGCATGGTCCACATCAGGTATTAAGGGTCGAAGCAGCGCTTCCTCTCAGCCAAAAAGGCTCCCCTGATTTCGTTACCCATCATAAACACTTGCGGGAATTTTGTCAAGGTCTTGTTTTTATCCGCAAAAAGGGGTATGATAGTACCCGTTATGGGGAGCCACTATGGCTGAGAGGGAACAATCGGTTCCGACCCGATGAACCTGATGTGGGTAATGCCAACGTAGGGAGAATGCAACATTCGTGTACAAAACGGGTGCGTCTTTTTCCGGCGCGCCCGTTTTTTGTTTTGCCTTTTTTGGAGGTTTTGTTTATGAAAGTTCTGCCGCAGCAGCTGCGCCTGTACGCTGTGACCGACCGTACCTGGCTGAACGGCCGCCGCCTTGCCGATGTAGTGGCCCAGGCCATT
>OGUQ01001757.1_pt1 | contig 16738 bp, 16 predicted proteins | sample 1574701 | NCBI WGS metagenome assembly OGUQ01 (sample SAMEA2582087, study PRJEB24529) | metagenome | biome: Human gut stool | place: China | collected 2011 | reverse complement strand
TACAGCCTGTGTCTGGAAGTAATCTGCACCTGCTGCAACTTTTCTTTCCATCTTTGCAAGCTGTGCATCAACGGAGTCGCTGCATGGAGATACAACAGCACCTTTGGAGAATTTAGGCGGCTCACCAACCAGTTCATTTCCGCCAAGGTCTACACCGGATTCCAGAAGCTTCACTGTGTGAAGAAGGGATACGGAATCAAGGTCAAATACCGGTTTTGCCTGTGGGTGATCACCCATCTTTGTATGGTCGCCTGTCAGGCAGAGAATATTCTCAATACCAAGCATTGCTGCACTTAAAAGGTCAGATTCCAGAGCGATACGGTTTCTGTCACGGCATGCAAGCTGGAAAATCGGATCCATACCAGCATCCTTAAGAACCTTACACATAGCAAGAGATCCAAGACGCATAACAGAAGACTGGTTATCTGTTACGTTAACTGCATGAACATCTTTGAGATAAGTTTTGGCTTCTTCTACCAGCTCATCCACATGGATTCCTTTTGGCGGTCCCACCTCTGCAGAAACTACAAATTCACCACGATCGAATAATTCTTTCATTTTCATTGTACATTACTCCAATCAATATAATTAATCTTGAATACTGTCCACTCCATTTATATACATTCCACAAAACATAACTACAAAGCATATCTGCACTACTCATACAATGCTCAAATATTCCGGCCTTATGCCCTGTATATAAATCCGCGCTGCAATTCTAAGTGAACAGTATCGTAACTTATGCTTCTATATTATTTCACATCATCATCTGTTGCGAAATTATGAATCTGTGTCGGGCATTTCAGCAGATCAAGGCGTCCGATCTCTTTCAGACGTCTGTAGATGCGCTCCCATCCACATTCCATATCGCTGTCCACTTCGCATTTGCCATTCTTGGAACCGCCGCACTGGCCGTTTACAAGACTCTTGGAACATGCTGTGATCGGGCAGATTCCGCCGGTAAGGTTCAGATAACACTCACCACACTGATCACATTTATACTCTAACGGTGTCACGCCCTGGAAACCAGGTACCGGATATGTATCGCAGGCTGCGCATACTTTCTTGTCATCCAGATATTCTGAAATGGTCTGTACACCAACACCGCAGGAGAATACTAAAACAAGATCAGACTCTTTGATCTTATCCATATGTTTCTTAAGACGTAACTGCATATTTTCCGGATTACAGATATAATCCGTTGTCATAATTCCTGTCACATTTCCTTCAGCGGAGAGCTCCTTCTGAAGTTCGACAGCTTCTTTTTCCGGAAAACGAACTTCTTTACATCCATGGCAGTTAATGATGAAAACTTTCTTTCCAGCTGTCAGTGATGTGATAGTTTCTTTTGCTTTTAACTGGGTTATTAACATATTACTTCATCCCCCTTACTGCATTTTTTCCGGCTTTGATACTGTTAATGATCGGAATCTTGGAAGAACAGATATACTGACAGCATCTGCACTCAACACAATCCATAACGCTCATGTCTTTCATAGCCTGCCAGTTCTCTTCCTTCGCATATTTCACGAAATACAGTGGAGAAAGTTCCATCGGACATACATCCACACAACGTCCACACTTGATACATGGCTGCTCTTTCGTCTCGTCTGTATCGATCGCGATAATACCGTTGGAGCCCTTCATCATAGGAACTTCCAGAGTACTCAGAGGGAATCCCATCATAGGTCCACCCATCTTAACAAGTACATCATCATCTGTAAATCCACCACAGTAATCGATCAGCTCTTTTACGCTGGTACCGATCTTGATGATAAAGTTGCCCGGGTTCTTAATCTTCTCGCCTGTTACAGTTGCAACACGCTCAACCAGAGGCATACCTTTCTGGATCGCATCGGAGATTGCTTTTACGGTACTGATATTATCTACTACAACACCAACATCTGCCGGGAGACCGCCGCTTGGAACCTTTCTGCCCATAACGCGCTTGATGAGAGTTTTCTCAGCGCCCTGCGGGTATTTGGTTCTTGCAACAAATACTTCCATATTTCCGATATTGGCAACTTTTTCCTGCATTAATTCGATGGCATCCGGCTTGTTATCCTCGATAACGATGATACCCTTCTCGGCACCTGTTGTCTTAAGGATTGCTTTCAGACCAAAGATGATGTCATCTGCAAACTCAAGGAGAACTCTGTGGTCAGCTGTAAGAAGCGGCTCACACTCACATCCATTGAGAAGAATCGTATCAACTGGTTTGGCTGGTTTCAGTTTGACACAGGTTGGGAAACCTGCACCACCCATACCAACGATTCCTGCTTCACGGATGATGTCGATAATCTCATCCGGAGTCAGGCTGTCGAGATCACCATGTGGCTGTACGGATTCGTGCAGAGTATCTTTTCCATCCGATTCAATAACAACAGCCATCACTTCACTGCCTCTTGTGCCATGCATACGAGGCTCAACAGCAACTACGGTTCCGCTTACGCTGGAATGTACCGGAGCACTGATAAATCCGGCAGCTTCACCAATCTTCTGTCCGACTTTGACAGTGTCACCTACCTGAACGATCGGGTTCGCCGGTGCGCCCAGATGCTGTGACATGGAGATTACGAGTGTCTTCGGCTCAGGGAATCTCTTAAGTGCGATATGCTCGCTTAATTCCTTGCGCTCTGACGGATGAACACCACCATAATATCCATTCAGTCTGTCGTCTCTGATTGATTTCACATAATCGTTGATCACTTTGAAATTAACTTTAGAGAAATCACGAACCTGTACCGGCTGATTAAGGAATTCCTCGAGACGGCCCTGTTTTGCCAGTCTCTGATAAATCTTCTCCCATGCACAGTCTTTATTCGGATCTACTTCACATTTGCCATTCTTAGCTCCGCCGCACTGTCCATTGACAAGACTCTTAGAACAGTCGACAATAGGACAGACACCTCCGGTAATATTCAGATAGCACTGTGCACATGCGTCACAGCTCTTCTTTGTAAGTGCCATGCCATGATGTCCTCTGTAATTCAGAGTATTGCTTGCTGCAACAACCGGCTTACCAGCCAGATCTGCAACTGTCTGAATACCAAGACCACAGGAGATCACTACTACATTCTCTGTACCTTCCGGTATCAGATCCTGTAATTTTCTCTCTGTGTGCATCTTGTTACATAAGAAATCAACTTTCGCACTACCTGTGACAGTTTTTCCCTCTGCTGCGGCAAATTTCAGGAACTCATCGCAATCCGGTTCGTCAACTGTCTCAAATTCCTTGAAACACTTATTACAGGCAATTACGAACAAATTGTCCTTACCGCTCAGCACTGATGAAAGTTCATCACTGCTTTTCAGCTTGTACTTAGTATAGTTTTCCAATTGCTCACCTTCCTTATGATTAAGATTATATCCTTATGGTTATCCGCTCTTATCCGTTCCCTCCTTCTCTGCACTCAAAAAAAGAACCAATAAAACCAGATAAATAAGTTCGTAAGTATTACTTATTAAATGTACCACAAAATGGGTAGATTATCCAGTTTTATTGGCTGTTTTTATAAAATTATTTTATAATTTTTCAATAATTCATCTATCAATCAGTAATTTACCCTTTTGGAGAACATATTTTTTATGATAATCCAATTTCACCTTTCTTTTATGGCGTTTTTTCATTCATGGGGACTCTTGCATTTTTATAGATCTTTTAGAGCTAATTTATTCTTTTTAGTTGTACTTCATAAGATCTGACCAAAGGTATTATAGGCGATTGCACTATAGAGCGGAAATATCCGCTCTATAATATCGGATTTAGGTGCTCTGAATTTCCGGAAAAGATGCACTACTTAAATGGAATATACAGAAAGAATGCAGAACCTCTCCAAACGTTGTGATTGTTTCCTGATTTTGTCTTGCCATGAGTGTGCCTCCTTAAATATACGGTTTGTCACAGTATATTGCTCCAAATTTGGACGGTTTTGACATTCTGTTTTGCGCCCTATTCTTCACCAGCAAACAAGGCATTTATATTCATTACAGGTAAGATTACAGAATCAAATCCTGGTTGAGATGTTAACAGTGTTAACTGACTTCTAATATATGGAAACAATATTGCAACCGTATTAGTTAACAGCAAACTTTTCCCTATTGCTGAATCCACTTCCACCCTAAAGAAACCGGCCATTGTAACTTTTATATTACATACATCATTAGAATTGATATGAACACCAACTGTAACTTTATACAAACTTTCATCTATTTGATTCAATTGTTTAGAAAAAGAAATTTCGGAATTATTATCTATTTTGCTTTTCTCATTGTTAATTCTTTTAAACGATAAATCTTCAACTATTATCTTTTCAAGTTGAAGACTGCTTTTTTTATTTTCGATACCTTTCATTAATTACGCTCTCCTTATGCTGCTTCAGGGATACAATTGTCGGCTACTATACTAAATTTATCAAAAGAAAAGCACTTCTCCACACTTATTGTTTCCTCATAAGGAATAAAAAGTTCCTCTTCAAAAACTGTATCAATTTTTTTTATTATATTATCTGAATCAGCATAATATAATCCACCCTTCTGTGAATCATACTGAATTTCTATACCGTAAAATTTAGCTAATTCTTCAAACAACTGTTTTCTCATACTAGCCACTCCCTTTCTATTACTTCTTTATTTATGATATATTCATTTCCGGACACACATATATATGTCTCAAGAAACGGTAATCCAAAATATTTTTCAAATCCAATTACTTTTTCTGCATATTGGGGGTTATCTTTTGCAAATGTCTTTGATACAACCTTATACCCTTTTTCTTCTTTAAATAAATCCAAGAAAAAACATCTATATGTTAATAAGGCAACATTTTTAGATTTTCCTTTTATAACTAATTCAATCCCCTCTTTTTCCATTTTTTGATATAGCTGACTGCAGAATTTACGAAATTCATTCAAATTTTTAACTTCATCCAAATTTAAAAATTCACTATCTGTAACATTAATCTCAGCAACTATCGTTTTAATGTCTTTTTCATGGTCTAACATATCAATATTCCTGAAAGCCATATCCAAATTATCAAAAAAATATATTCCTTGACCAAGCCAATGTTTCTCATTTTTTCTATATTTGAATCCATTAGTGATAATATCCTCAACATTATCACTTTCTGTATTATGATATCCTATAATTTTCATTTATATTTCCCACAAAACAGATAAATTAATACTTGTCCTATATAATTTAATCTTGTTTATTCTATCTTTTTTCAGAATCCTGCTATTCACCACAGAAAGGTAAATGGCTTACATAGTTACTATCCCATGACTCCAGTATATCATAAATCAGAAAACAAATCACCCTGTACAAATCTTTTTTCTAGTATTCCTTATTCATATATTTTATCTATAAGATAGTCCCGCATTCTCCTGCCATATAATTCAGGATTCTCTCCACTCTCAGTGAGCATATGTCCTCTTATCTCTTTTGTCAACAAACTTACACTATTATTTCCTGCCAAATTTTCTCTGGCTTTTTTCTTCTCTTTCCACTCTATTTCCGATTTTATAATTCTTTTATAGATCTTTTAGCTCTGCTTTATCCTTTTTAGTTGTACTTCATAGGGTCAGACCCCGACATACTTGACCCCGACATACTTTCGAGATAAGCCTTTGCGGATTCATAAAAGATGATTTGACAGTTTTTAGGGTTTCAAACACCGGAACCTTAATTTCTTCTGACAGACTCGAAGTGGTAAATAAGTATCTTTCCGGAGACATATCCTCAGAAGATTTTCAGGGAAATGGTCATGGGATTGCTCTTTCTAACATCAAGGAGAGGTTGTCTTATTATTACGCAGGTCAAACAAAAATTTATTTGACCGTTACAGATAAACAGACTATTGTTACAATTTCGATTAAACAGGAGGTTTAAATCAAAAAATGTTTCAGATACTTGTTGTTGATGAACAGATGATTCTTAATGGAATTAAACTAATAATTGAAGAAATACTCTCTTTTCCATTTTCAATATCTGTACTATCTGCCAATGGTGTTCCGTCTGCAATGAATTTGCTCACACACGCCTCTGCTGATTTAGTCATCACTGATATTAGAATGCCACTCATGGACGGATTTTGTATGATTGATAAACTGAATGAGTGTAACTATTCAGGAGACATTGCGATACTTACGAGCCATGCGGATTTTGAATATGCACAAAAGGCTGTTAATGTGAGGGTTTGGTAAGGATGTTTTTAAGATTTAGGATTATGCGGTATGGCACGGGATATGCTATACCGCATTTCCTTTCCAGAGAGTGACCTTTGAATGGTCAAATTCTCCGATATGGTTATAGATGATTTCAATTTCCTGTAACCGTCTGCCGCTGCTCTTGTCAGGTGCATGGACGATAATCTTATCGACAAACTCCCGTAAGATTTCAGGTGTCAGTTCGGTCAGGTCCGTGTATTTCTTTACGATGGCAAGAAAGCGTTTCACATCAACACTTTTCTTTTCTTCCTGCTGAAGCTCATTCTGAATTTTGTCTGCCTCGGCCTGTAAGGTATGCTGTTCATCCTCATAGCCTTTTGACATTTTCATAAACCGCTCGTCAGAAAGTTTGCCTGTGATATTGTCCTCATAGATACGCTGGAAGATGGTGTCCAGTTCCCCGATACGCTTCTGCAGCTCAATCAGCTTCTTTTTCTTCTGCGCCAGCTCACGGTTTTTTTGTCGCACATCGGCATCCATCACCATCCGCACAAATTCATCCTCATAGTTGGAAACATAGCGGATGACTTCTTTCAGGTTTTCCAGGACAATTCGCTCCACTACCACGTTACGGATATAGTGCATGGTACAGTTGGAAGTATTGCTCCTGTAATTTCCACAGATATAATGATGTTTTTCTGCCGGTTCATCAGCTTTCCGATGGAAGGTCAGTTTGCTCCCGCAGTCTGCACAGTAGAGCAGGCCGGAGAACATGGGCATTTCCCCCATCCTGGTAGGCCGCCTTTTCCCGGCCCGGATTTTCTGGACGATCTCAAACGTTTCCTTGTCAATGATGGCCTCATGGGTATCTTCAAAGACCTTCCACTGATCGGGAGTATGCTTGATTTTCTTATGGCACTTGTAAGACTTGTTGTGCTTCTTAAAGTTTACCGTATGCCCCAGGTAATCCACCCGGTCCAATATCATTGCGACAACCGGGCCGTTCCATGCGTATTTATGGGGAGGGAGTACGGTACGCGGTTTCTCGCCTCTTTCCAATGCGTAGTAGGTGGGGCAGAGGATTTCTCTTTCCGTCAGCATATTTGCAATCTGGGTAGGACCATAACCACTGACACACAGACGGAAGATTTCACGGACCACTTCGGCGGCTTCTTCATCCACGATCCATTCCTTTTTGTTTTCAGGATTTTTCCTGTAACCGTAAGGAGGATGGGAGCCGATATGTTCTCCGGCCATTCCCTTTGAACGCTTCACTGCACGGATTTTCTTGCTGGTGTCCTTTGCGTACCATTCATTGAACATACGTCGTTTGGGAAGGTGAAACGCAAACAGCAAAAATCCAGTATTCATGCGGGTTTGCGGCGAGATGGCTCTCGATCAGATAGCTCTCTTTCAGACGGTCAAGGGGCAGAAACCACAATCGCATAGTTGTTTTCATGGGAGAATGGCGGTAGCTGCGGTCATTCTCCCTTTTTTCGTTCCTGCCGCTTTCAACGAGGAGGAACACGAATATGGAAGAACCGAAAAGCACAGCAAAGCGCAGGGCAAAGACCGCTGCGGCTGCGCAAGAGGATAAAATCACGCTGCTCCCGCTGTCGGAGCTGCACGACTTCCCCAACCACCCCTTCAAGGTGCGGGACGACGAGGCCATGCAGGAAACGGCGGAGAGCATCCGGCAGTACGGCGTTCTCGTCCCCGCCATCGTCCGCCCCCGTGAGGGCGGCGGCTATGAGATCATCGCCGGACACCGGCGCAGGCACGGCAGCGAGCTGGCGGGGCTTTCCGCCATGCCCTGCATTGTGCGGCAGATGGACGACGACACCGCTACCATCCTCATGGTGGACAGCAACATCCAGCGGGAGAATATCCTGCCTTCTGAACGGGCGCAGGCGTACAAAATGAAGCTGGAGGCTATCCGCCGCAAGGCTGGCAGACCGGCGAAAGAGGCTGAAAATCTACCCGAAGAAAATGGTGGACAAGTTGGCCACAATTTACGCGGCGTGAAAACCCGTGACCTTTTAGCGGAAAACTCAGATGATAGTGCGCGAACAATCCAGCGCTACATCCGCCTGACCGAACTCTCCCCGGAGCTTCAGCAGATGGTGGACGAGAAGAAGATCGGCATGACCCCCGCCGTGGAAATCTCCTACCTCAAGCCGGAGGAGCAGCAGATGCTCCTGACCGCCATCGACAGCGAGCAGGCCACGCCCTCGCTTTCGCAGGCGCAGCGCATGAAAAAGCTCTCCCGCGAAGGCAAGCTCAACGACGACACCATGCTGGACATCATGATGGAGCAGAAAAAGCCGGAGGGCTACAACGTCGTCCTCTCGGCGGATAAGCTGCGCAAATACTTCCCGCGCTCCTATACGCCCCAGAAGATGGAGGAAACCATCCTGAAGCTGCTGGACGCATGGCTGCGCAAGCGCCAGCGGGAGCAGAGCAGATAACCGAATACGACCGCAGACAACCACGACACCAACCGGGCAGAGAGCTTTCTTTGCCCGGTTTTGTCATATCCAGAGAGGAGCAAAAGGTTGAAACATTGTAATTTAAGTACCATTCCGAAAAAGGGCGCACAAAACCGAGCCCCCTAAATGCGGGCGAAGTTCAAGCTGTGCTTAAATCCTACGTAACGGCAGGAGCCGTCACCAAATATCCCTGACGCTGGAGGATAAACACTGCTTCTTCCACAGAAACCTCACGGTGTGCGGGAGGTCGGTCAGCTTTACGGTAGAGTTCAGAATTGTACACTTCATTCCATTTGAGAATGTTGTAGATGGCAGTCAACAACATTCTTGCAATAGCAATAATCGCTTTCTTGTGGCCCCTGCGTTTCTTTAGGGCCAAATAGCGGTTACGGACCTCTGGAAACTGCTTGGTACGAATCGCACAAAGAGCGCACTGCACAAGCAACGGTTTGATGTAAGCCCCGGCACGGCTGATTCTGGTAGTTTTCTTCTTCCCGGCACTCTCGTTGTTCTGTGGCGTAAGACCAGCCCAGGAGCAAAGATGCTTCGAGGTGGGAAACACGGACATATCCACTCCAATTTCAGAGATAATGCCGATAGCGGCAAAAGATTGGATACCCGGCGCCGTCATAACAAGGTTGAGTTGAGGAATGTATTTTTCCGCAGTAGACAGAATCAGGGATTCCAAGTTGAGTTTGCACAATTCAAGACTATCCATGTGGGAACGGATAATGCGGAGCTTTTCAGCTTGTTCGGCACACATTTCTCCATCCACGGCGGCTTGAATCTGCTCAATGGGCTTCTTGATGTTTTTAGTAAGATAGGGCTTTACGTCAAAAGGTTCATTGCTTTCTAACAGCCTGGTAGTAATTGCCGATGCAGCTTTTCCAAAGACATCCGAAAATACGTCGTCCAGTTTAATGTTGGAAACAGTAAGGCAGTTCTGAGCACGGTTCTTTTCACCAACATTGAAGTTTGTAAGTTTCCAGTGATAGCGTACCAAATCCCGAAGCTGGCGGATATCTGCTGGAGGGATAAAGCTACCGGAAACAAGGTCGTGCTTGAAGATGTCGGCAATCCACTTGGCATCTCGCTTGTCGGTTTTCTTTCCCCGAATGGCTTTCACATATTTGGGGTGAGCGAGGACGATATTGCAGGTGTGTTCCAAAATATTGTAAATGGGAATCCAATACTTCCCGGTGGATTCCATGCACACATCTTTGCAGTTGTTCTCAGAAAGCCAATCTGCACACCGGCGTAAATCTCCCGTAAAAGTGGAGAACCGCTTGCTTTTGTAGTTGGTCACTCCGTGGTCATTGGTTGTGGCAATACAAGCAACAACAAAGGACTTGTGGACATCCATCCCGCAGCAGATGGGGTAAACGATTTTAAGCATAGCACATCCCCTCAAAATAAGATTTGAGGAGAACAGGCAGGGACTGGACGCTCGCTGAAAGATTGAAGTAGTCCGTCTCTCCAAAGATAAGGTTACAGGGTACTAAGCCCTAATTATTGGTGCTTGAAAGAGCATCCGGCACACATAGCCATTCAGTCCAATACGAGGTTGAGCCTACTCACCTCCACGTGCTCTGTAGTGTGCCTGCTTCCTCAAGCCCATTCTAACAAATTTCGACTTGCTGTGTTAGAGGCACTTGTGTTTCATCCATTTTGGTGCCTTGGAGCGCAGCGGAAAGGAATGGTCATAGCCATGTATATCAACACGTTCAAGTATAAGCCGGAGGACGTTTCCTGCGTCCTCTGTACGGAATATGTCAAAAAGCTGGGCTGCACCGCCCTGTCCTGCCCCTGCCTTGCCGAGCGTATGGAAGCCGGTACGGTGGGCTACGCGGAGGCCGTCGCGGAGCTGTTTCCGTACCGTCCGCGCCTGACCGCAAGAATCATGCGGCTGGCGGAGCGCTTTCCCGGCACCATGTGGCAGGACGACGCCCACAGGAAGCGCATGGAGACCCTGCGGCTGCTGCTGGGCTGCCGCAAGGAGCGCGACACGCCGGAGTTCTTCGCCGCGCTGTATCTGCTGACCTCCAGCAAAGAGCTTGCGGACAGGACCTTCAACTGCTTCTTCCGCGGCGGCATCGACTTCCGCTACGCCCGCAGGCGCGGCATCTCGCCCCACGACTATACGCTGCTCATGGCGGCGAAAAGCCTTTACTGCCACACGGCGGAGGTCACGCAGGGTGACCTTGCGGAGCCGCAGATCATCCCCGATGAGGCGTTCCGGCTGCTCATCAACGCCCTGCTCATCGCCCGTTTCGGGCTGGACGCCCTGAAAATTACCGAAAGACGCGGACAGCGGGGATATACCCTTCGCCGCCTCATCCGCCGCGAAGCAGGGGGTAACGCTCCGTCTGCGGGGCTGCTTTTTCCCTCCGAGGGGAGGTGAACACCGTGGCAGTATTTCGCGTGGAGAAGAACCACAATTACACGGTCATGTCCAATTACCACCTGCGGGACACCTCCCTGACGCTGAAAGCCATCGGTCTGCTGTCCAAAATGCTCTCCCTGACAGATGAGTGGGACTACACCACCCGCGGGCTTGCCGCCATCTGCAAGGAGGGCGTGGACGCCATCGGCGCGGCGCTGAAGGAGCTGGAGGTCAGAGGCTACCTTGTCCGCCGCCAGATTCGTGACAGCAAGGGCAGGATCACCGACACCGAGTACACCATCTATGAATCGCCGCATACGCCTCTGCCGGATACGGCTTCACCAGATACGGAAAACCCATATCTGGATACCCCGGATACGGACGAGCCATATACGGAAAAGCCCGCGCAATTAAATAAAGATAGAAGAAATAAAGAAAAAGAAATTCCTGATGAATCTATTACGGATACATCAAATCCTGATCCAATCTATCCCCCAGCCCCCTTGCAGGGCGCGGGATATGACGGGATGGGATACGAGGAAGCGCGAGAGATCGTCAAAGAGAATATCGAGTACGACATTCTCACGCAGGACCCGCGGCAGGACAGAGAGCAGCTTGACGAGGTGGTGGACCTCATTGCGGAAACCCTCTGCTCCCGCAAGAAAACCATCGTGATTGCCGGAGACGAGTACCCGTCTGAGATGGTGAAGGAGAAACTGCTGCGCATCACAGCCTCCCACATCGAGTACGTCTTTGACTGCCTGAAGCAGAACACCACCTACGTCCGCAACATCAAGAAATACCTGCTGGCGTCGCTGTTCAACGCGCCCAGCACCATCGGAAGCTACTATTCCGCCCTCGTCAACCACGATATGTACGGCGACGGGCTGCGCGGCAGATGAGCGCAGGCTTCCACTGGCATTTATCCAATCACGAACAAAGGAGGGATGACCCTTGCAGGAGGAAGTGGAAAACAGAGCGGTCACGCTGGTCATCAGCGCGACAAAGCTCACCGGGCGGCTGCTGAAAGCCGCCATTCTGAAATATCTGGCAAGCCGAAAGGAAAAGCGGCTGCAAAAAGCCCGCGCCGCGCCGGAAAAGCCCACCGGCAAGCAGACGGTGAAGCAGCTCATCGGGCAGAATCAGGGCGTATCCAATATCGAGATCACCGACAGTAACATCAAGTCCTTTGAGCGCGTGGCACGGAAATACGGTGTGGATTTCGCCGTGAAGAAGGACCGCAGCGTGTCCCCGCCGAAATACCTCATCTTTTTCAAGGGACGGGACGCAGATGCGCTGACGGCGGCGTTCCGGGAATACACGGCAAAAGAGGTCAAGCGGGCCTCGCAGGACAAACCCTCGGTGCTGGAGCAGCTCCGTGCGCTCAAGGCGAAGGTGCTGTCCCTTACGCCGGACAAAGCCCGGAACAAGGATAAGGGGCTGGAGCTATGAAACAGATCAACGTAAAAAAGCTCCTGCTTCCCAACCTCCCCTACGTTTTTATCGTGCTCTTTGCCACCAAGCTGGGGCAGGCGGCGCGGCTGGCTCCCGGCGCGGACTTCTCTCAAAAGGCGCTGCACATCATGGAGGGCTTCGCCGCCGCGTTCCAATCGGCGCTGCCCAGCTTTCACCCCATCGACCTGTGCGTGGGCATTGCCGCCGCCCTGCTCATCCGGCTTGCCGTCTACGTCAAGGGGAAGAACGCGCGGAAGTTTCGGAAGAATATCGAGTACGGCAGCGCAAGATGGGGAAACGCGGAGGACATCAAGCCTTATGTAGACCCCACCTTTGCCAACAACGTCATTCTCACCCAGACGGAGCGGCTGACCATGAACAGCCGCCCCAAGGACCCGAAAACCGCGCGGAACAAAAACGTGCTGGTGGTGGGCGGCTCCGGCAGCGGCAAGACGCGGTTTTTCATCAAGCCCAACCTCATGCAGCTTCACAGTTCCTACGTTGTCACCGATCCGAAAGGCAGCATCGTGGTCGAATGTGGAAAATTACTCCAGCGGAACCAGTATAAGATCAAGATACTGAACACGATCAACTTCAAGAAGTCCCATCACTACAACCCCTTTGCGTATCTCCACAGCGAAAAGGACATTCTGAAGCTGGTCACGACCCTCATTGCCAACACGCAGGGGGACGGAAAATCCGGCGATGACTTCTGGCGCAAGGCGGAAACGCTGCTCTACACGGCGCTCATCGGGTATATCTACTACGAAGCGCCGGTGGAGGAACAGAACTTCGCCACCCTCATCGAAATGATCAACACCATGGAGGTGCGGGAGGACGATGAGGACTTCAAAAATCCCGTCGATCTGATGTTTGAGGAGCTGGCAAAACGGGAGCCGCATCACTTCGCCGTGCGCCAATATGCTAAATATCGCTTAGCGGCGGGCAAAACAGCAAAAAGTATTTTAATTAGCTGCGGTGCGCGCCTTGCCCCCTTCGACATTCAGGAGCTTCGGGAGATCACGGCGTATGACGAGCTGGAGCTGGACACGCTGGGCGACCGGAAAACGGCGCTGTTTATCATCATTTCCGACACAGACGACACCTTCAACTTCCTTGCCAGCATGGTCTACACCCAGCTATTCAACCTCCTGTGCGACAAGGCGGACGATGTGTACGGCGGCAGGCTGCCCGTCCATGTGCGCTGCCTCATCGATGAGTGCGCCAACATCGGGCAGATTCCCAAGCTGGAGAAGCTGATGGCCACCATCCGCAGCCGCGAGATCTCCGCCTGCCTTGTTTTGCAGGCACAGAGCCAGCTCAAGGCGCTCTACAAGGACAACTGCGACACCATCATCGGCAACTGCGACAGCTCCGTGTTCCTCGGCGGCAAGGAGCCGACCACATTAAAGGAGCTGTCCGCCGCGCTGGGCAAGGAAACCATTGACACCTTCAACACCGGCGAAAGCCGCGGCAGAGAGGTTTCCCACAGCCTGAACTATCAGAAGCTGGGCAAGGAGCTGATGAGTCAGGATGAGCTTGCCGTTCTTAATGGCGGCAAGTGCATTTTGCAGCTGCGCGGCGTCAGGCCGTTTCTATCCGACAAATACGACATCACAAAACACCCCAACTACCGATACCTCTCCGACGCGGACCCGAAAAACGCCTTTGACATTGAAAAATTCCTCTCCACAAAGCTCAAGCTGAAGCCGGAGGAGGAATTTGAGGTCTTTGACGCGGGCGCGGCCGCAGGTTCAGAATCCGCCTGAACGGGCGGATTTTTATATATACATCAGACACCCATTCCGTAAAGGAGGACGCCGACAATGCAAGCGATACAGGCGAAACGCAAAGTCGGAGGAAAGCACAACCGAAAATTTGAAAGGAGAAGCCGGAATCGACAGCCGCACAGCGCGGCCAGCTCATTCCGGCTTTGCGGTTTCCATCGTAAAAACCATAAAGAAACGATTCCGGCACATAAAATATGGATTTCTTCAATAGCGCAGTCGATGTGTTGCAGACCCTCGTCATTGCCCTCGGAGCCGGTCTTGGCATTTGGGGCGTGATCAACCTTCTGGAAGGTTACGGAAATGATAATCCGGGCGCAAAATCGCAAGGGATGAAACAGCTCATGGCGGGCGGCGGTGTGGCGCTCATCGGTATGATTCTCGTGCCGCTGCTCAAAGGGCTGTTCGGTTAATCCCGTCCATGCGGCAATGTAAAACCCTTCGCCCCTGCCCGCCTGACACGGGCGGGGGCGGGAAAGGAGGGCTGACCCATTGGATTTGATATGGGAAAAATTCACCGAATGGCTCAAGGAACTGCTGGTGGGCGGCATCATGGACAACCTCACCGGCCTCTTTGATAACGTCAACGCCAAGGTCGCGGAGGCGGCGGGACACATCGGCAGCACCCCGCAGGCGTGGAACGCCAATATTTACAGCATGATCCGCTCTCTCTCGGACAACCTGATCCTGCCCATTGCAGGCGTGATTCTCGCCTTTGTGATGACGCTGGAGCTGATACAGCTTATCGCGGACCGCAATAACCTCCACGACATCGACACATGGGTATTCTTTAAGTGGGTATTCAAGACAGCGGCAGCCGTCCTCATTGTGTCCAACACATGGAATATCGTCATGGGCGTGTTTGAGGCGGCGCAGAGCGTGGTAAACAGCGCCTCCGGCCTTATCGTGGGCAACACCTCCATCAACCTTGCCGACCATATCGCGGACCTTGAGGCGAGGCTGCTGGAGATGAACGTGTGGACGCTTTTGGGGCTGTGGCTGCAATCCTTCGTGGTGGGCTTTTCCATGTGGGGGCTGACCATCTGCATTTTCATCATCATCTACGGCAGAATGATCGAGATTTACCTCGTCACCAGCATCGCGCCCATCCCCATGGCCACCATGATGGGCAAGGAATGGGGCGGCATGGGGCAGAATTATCTCCGCTCCCTGTTGGCTTTGGCGTTTCAGGGCTTTCTCATCATCATCTGCATCGCCATCTATGCGGTGCTGGTACAGAATATGCTCATCGACGACAACATTTCCACGGCCATCTGGCTGTGCATGGGCTACACGGTGCTGCTCTGCTTCACCCTGTTCAAAACCAGCAGTCTCGCAAAGTCAATTTTCAACAGTCATTGACGGAGGTACATCATTATGGCATACGTTCCCGTACCCAAAGACCTGAACGCGGTCAAGACCAAGGTGCTGCTGAACCTGACGAAGCGCCAGCTCATCTGCTTTGGCGCTGGTGCGGCGCTGGGCGTTCCGCTGTTCTTCCTGCTCAAAGCCCATACCGGCGTAAGCACGGCGGCGATCTGCATGATCCTGCTCATGCTGCCCTTTTTCCTGCTGGCCATGTATGAGAAGAACGGACAGCCCCTTGAAAAGATCGTCCGCAACATCGTGCAGGTCTGCTTCCTGCGCCCCAAGCAGCGCCCCTACGCAACCAATAATTTCTACGCCGTTCTGGAACGGCAGGACAATTTAGACCGGGAGGTGTATCGCATTGTCCACCCGCACAAAACTCACCCGCGCCGAACGCAGGCAGATCGAGGCCGCCATCGCAAGAGCGAAGCGGCAGGATAAGAAACAGAAGTCCGCACAGGACAGCATCCCGTTTCAGCGGATGTTCCCCGACGGCATCTGCCGCGTGACGGACAGCTACTACACGAAAACCGTCCAGTTTCAGGACATCAACTATCAGCTCAACCAGAACGAGGACAAGACCGCCATCTTTGACGGCTGGTGCGACTTCCTCAACTACTTTGACAGCTCCGTGCGCTTTCAGCTCTCCTTTGTGAATATGTCCGCCAACAAGGACAATTACGCAAGGTACATCACCATCTCGCCGCAGGGCGACGATTTTGACAGCATCCGTCTGGAATACACCCAGATGCTCCAGAACCAGCTTGCCCGCGGCAACAACGGCCTCATCAAGACCAAGTACCTGACCTTCGGCGTGGAGGCGGACAGCCTGAAAGCCGCAAAGCCCCGTTTGGAGCGCATCGAGACGGATATCCTCAACAACTTCCGCCGTCTGGGCGTGACGGCGGAGAGCCTGAACGGGATGGAACGACTGTGCCTGCTGCACGGGATGCTCCACATGGACGAGCCGCAGCCCTTCCGCTTCTCCTGGGACTGGCTGGCTCCCTCTGGCCTGTCTACCAAGGACTTCATCGCCCCCACACCCCTGGAATTTCCGGGCGGCAAGACCTTCCGTATGGGTCGGAAGTT
>OGUQ01001732.1_pt1 | contig 16897 bp, 14 predicted proteins | sample 1574701 | NCBI WGS metagenome assembly OGUQ01 (sample SAMEA2582087, study PRJEB24529) | metagenome | biome: Human gut stool | place: China | collected 2011 | reverse complement strand
TCCGAAAGAATGTCAGGTCGGGCGCTGATACGGTCCACACGGAAGATTCCGATGGCCTGATGCTTGTCCGAATAGCCCAGTACATAGTAATAATCGCCGTTCCAGATCAGACGATAGGGGCTGAAGATGTACCGTTCGCCGTCGTGGCGCAGCTTCTTCTGCTTTCGGATGTTGTAGGCAAAGTATTGGAAGCCAATCTTCTTTCTGGCATTGATGGCCTCATTGATTGCATCCACGATCAGCAAATCCTGTCGATTTTCCGACTTCACCCTTCCCTCCACGGAAGCGTTGCGCTTCAGTTCCTCGGCCTTATGCTGTCCGGCCAGCGTGACAATCTTAGAGACCATCTGCTCGCTGCGTTCTTTGGAGATGAACTTGGAGGACTGCACAGCATCGATCAGCAGCTTCAGCTCAGCGATTTCAAATTGACGGCTAATGAGGTTATAACGGTTCTGAGTGGACTTTACTTCTTGGATGTCCATTCCGAACTGCTGCAGAAGCTCAATGTCCGTCTTGATGGTCTGCCGGTGCGCCGGGATACCGTATTCCTCTTCGAGAATCTGCGCCAGCTGCATCGTGGTCAGATAGTGGCCTTCATCGGTGCGCTCATATAGAATCTTCGCCAGATATAGCGGGCGGAGCTTTGCATTGTTGTCCATTGGTTATACCTCACGCATACATGGTAGAATTACTGCTTAGTTTGTTTCATCCTCTACTACTTCCATCAAGTCTCCAATGTCACAATGGAACACCTTACACAATCGGAGCATGACAGACATGGAAACAAGGCGGTTATTGTTCAACTGGGTCATGGTATGGGACGACAGGTGCGCAGCCTTGGCCAGCTCGCCTTTTTTCATTTTGTTCTTGATTAGTAAAATCCAAAGTTTGTCATAACGAACCGACATAGGGACCCTCCTGTTAAAAATAGAATCTCTGAAAGCACTTATAATTGTACAGACTATATTCTATCATAAGGCTTCCAAAATCACAACAGAATCCGAACGAATTCTACAAAAGCAGCAGAGATGGTGTCGAATTTAGCCGTCACCTAAAAGCCTTCCGAGCCGTCTATCCGTGGAAAGGTAATACAGAAGGCTTGTACTCATACAGGATACGGAACTGGTGCAGGGACGGCCAGTGACGACCAACTGGTATCGATGCGAGGACTGCACGAGCTGCCCGCACCGGTCTGCCTGCTGCCAGGCAAAGGATATTGCAAAGCCGAAGGAAGTCGTGCTGAAGAAGACTTTCTGGGGAATGCGGGCGGCATCTCAGGAGAACATTACAACAGAGCATGGTATTTGCCTGAGGATGTGGCGTTCTATCCAGGTCGAGGGGGCGTTTGGACTGCTCAAAAATGACTTTGGTTTTCGCCGTTTCCTGACCAGAGGGAAAGCCAATATCCGGACTGAGCTTTTCTTCCTTGCACTGGCGTACGACCTCAAAAAGCTATGGATGAAGCGGGAAAACGGGCGGCTGAAAACGCATCTTTCTGAGATTGCAGTGGCGTAACCGCAAAAAACAGCTGGGTCATCCACATTGGGCGCTGATCTTGGAGTCAGGGTCAGCTTTGCTGCGTCCAAGTGCCTTGCAATTTCCACAGAATAGCAGCCCGCACAAACAAACGCGGGGGCAAAAGGTCTTTCTCTGACCTTTTGTCCCCGCGTCCTTTGTGAACCTATTTTGCAACAGACCCCTTGGATTATTGTTTTGTATATGCACTACCTGACTCCGCAAAGAAATCGCTCAATGTGACTCCCAGCGCAACGCAGATACGCTCAATCGTGGGAACCCCCAACTGACTTCCGCGCATCTCAGCATTCTTCAAGGTTGAATATGATACATCACACAACTGAGATAGCTTGAAAAGAGAGAGGTTACGCTCATCGGCCAACTCCATCACCCTTGCTATCGTATCCATATAATCCCCGCCTTTCTACATCCTATCCCGCCATCAATTCTAAAGGAAATGCAGTTCAATACTCTGTACTCAAAGAACTCGACCTACGACTTGAAACCGTGAATCGGGCATGATCACCTTGGGCGCGTATGCTTGATTATAGGACAGCATCACAGGCTGCATGTGCAGGCAACCATAGCTGTCGGTAAATGCATCCTTTTGTTGTTCACTAGGTTCCTGCTCACAGTACACCTTCAAGTAGCCATCGCCATCATAGGCAAAGATGCCGACCTCTCCAACGGCCAAGGTCTCGCACTCCTCGACCCATACAATCTGACCGTCATGATAAACAGGCTCCATACTATCGCCGGAAACCCGTACACCAAAATCAGCACCCTTTGGAACTGACTTCTCAGGGAAGCTGACCATCTCAAAGTTGCCCTCATCGAGGAATTCGCCGGTACCAGCGGATACCACTATACACTCAGCGGCATCAAGTCCCGCACCGTGGGTGATGGGCAGCACGGCACGGCGCGTTGGGCGACCGATAAGGAGATCCGCCAGACCTATGCCCATGTGCCGTTCAAGGTCAGAGACTGGCGCAAGGGGGTAAGCCTTCCCACAGAGCAGGGGCTGGTGCTGGGCTGCAAGGGCAAGAAAGATGAACTGACTGCGCTGGTGGACAGCGACGACATCCATTGCCTGATGATCGCCGCCTCCGGCGCGGGCAAGACAGCATTCTTCCTCTATCCCAACCTCGAATATGCCTGCGCGTCTGGCATGAGTTTTCTGGCGTTGGATACCAAAGGTGATCTCGCCCGTAACTACGGCTCTATTGCCAAAAAATATACGGCTACAAGCATATCTCCGTCATCGATCTGCGTAATCCCACCCGCTCGGACGGCAACAATCTGCTGACGCTCATCAACCGCTATATGGATATCGCCAGAAAACAACCGGACAACCTCGCTGCCCGCGCCAAAGCCGAAAAGTACGCCAAGATCCTCGCCAAGTCCATCGTCAGCCCAGAGGGAAACTCCGACCACGGGCAGAACGCATTCTTCTACGATGCGGCGGAGGGCTTGCTGTCTTCCACGATCTTGCTGCTTGCAGAGTTTCTGCCACCGGATGAGAAGCACCCAGAGGAACGACGGCACATCGTGTCGGTATTCAAGCTGGTGCAGGATCTGCTGGAGCCGGCACGTGGTGCGCGGGGACGCTCCCGTTTCCAACTGCTCATGGATAAGCTGCCGTCCGAGCACAAAGCACGCTGGCTGGCAGGCGCCGCACTCAACAGCTCCGAGCAGGCGATGGCATCAGTCATGTCCACGGTGCTGTCCCGTCTCAACTCGTTCCTTGATAGTGAGCTGGAGCAGATCTTGTGCTTCGACAGTGCCATTGACGCCGAAAAGTTTGCGGCGGAGAAATCCGCCATCTTTCTCATCCTGCCGGAGGAGGATCAGACGAAGAACTTTATGGCTGGCTTGATGATCCAGAACCTCTCCCGTGAGCTGTTCGCAGTAGCGGATGAGAACGGCGGCAAACTGAAAAACCGTGTTATTCTCTTTTGTGATGAGCTGGGTACCATGCCGCCCTTTGATATTTTGCCGCTTTTCAGTGCTGGACGCTCTCGCCGCCTGACGATGGTACCAATCATCCAGTCAGTGGATCAGCTTGTAAAAAACTACGGAAAAGAAAGCGCATCCATCCTGATGGATAACTGCCAGGATGTGATCTGCGGCGGCTTTGCGCCCAACAGCGAGGCGGCAGAGACTTTTTCAAAAGCCCTCGGCAGCCGCACGGTGCTCTCCGGCTCTGTGAGCCGCGGCAAAAACGATCCCAGCCAGAGCCTGCAGATGATGGAGCGACCCCTGCTGACGGCAGATGAGCTCAAGTCGATTCCGAAAGGCAGCTTCATCGTGCAGAAGACCGGATGCCACCCCATGCGTACCCGCCTGCGCCTGTTCCTCGAATGGGGCATCACCTTCGAGGAGGAATACCGTGTGGAGGAACAGGCGGCTCGAAAAGTATATTATGCCGATCAGGATGCGCTGACCCGCGCCATCGTGCGGAAGTATCCACCCAAGCTGGCGGAGCAGAAGACTGCTCGCTCCGTTAAGGGTGAGGGACAGCTCCACGACGCGCCCATGCAGGAGATGGTGGTGGCGGAGGACATCGACTATGACCGTATGCCGCACAAGCGCACCCCGTATAATCTTCCCCGGCAGGAGGTGGATCGGTGAGCTACTTTGACAGCATTTATGCCGACACGCTCCTGCCGCCCAGAGCTGTATCCGTCTATATGTACCTCAAAGATCGGTCCAATAGCGCGGGAAGCTGTTGGCCAGGGATCAAGACGATTGCGAGAGATATGAACCTCTCCCGCAGCACCGTCAAGCGGGCACTGGCAGATCTGGAGCAGCACGGCTATCTTGCCAAGCTGCCCCGATACCGCCCCAATGGGAGTAACACCTCCAATCTCTATACGCTCAAATGAAGCAAAAGTGGTTGGTATCATAATGTGATACCAACCACTTTACCAGAATAAAGAGAAGGACTGTGCCGCTCCGCCAAGGGAAGATCATGTCTATTTGCTGGACCGAGGAGGGGTTCAATATGGACCCACCAGAACCACCCACTCTATCAGAGATTAAGACAGAGAAAGGACAAAATACTCTGATGGAATACAGATGAGAGATCCAAGGTCTTTGCTTCAGAGAATTCTTACTTAAAATTATTCATGGCCTTTAGCATCTAATTAGCTGCTTTCTTCTGCTCTTGTGCAAGCCACAGATCTCGTTTGCGCTATTTGTCCAAACTACAGTAGATCATGTTTTCAGATACGAAATGAGAGGATGGTAGATTATTCTTCAAGAGCAATTGCAGTTTTTAACGGTCAGCTCGGTGGGATGAAGAATGGTATAGTCTACGCCAAACACAGATTTGTAGCAATATGCTATGCCTGAGAAATTCAGTAGTAAGGTAATCAAGCAATCTTATATCGCAAATATCGCAAAATAGCGGAAAAGGTGCGAAATACATCAAAACCGCTTGTGGACGATTGAATAATCTGCTATACTGAATATGATAAACGTGAAAACATATGTAGTTGAGGTGTGGAAGTATGTCCAGTGCAATCAATGAAAACTATATCAGTATAGAGGATGCGGCATTGTTTTTAAACATAAAGCCGGTTACATTGCGCAAGTGGATCAAAGATAAAAATGTCCCTGCTCACAAAATTGGCAAGCAATGGAAGTTCAGACGTTCCGAACTTGAAGAGTGGGTTAAAAGCGGGAAAAGCGCTATGAACTAAAAAAAGTGGTACTTAACGAGCATCCAATACCCACCTGATTTCCACAATATAAAAAGGAGTAGAGACAATGTTAGCCATAAATGCCGATGATGAGATTCGAGAAAGACGTGAGGCCTTGGGAATCACAGTGAAAGAATTCGCTGACGCCCTCGGCCTTGGAAAAAACGGAGAAAAGCTCTTGCGAGAGTGGGAAAAAGGTACTTCCGTCCCCCCAGAGAATATTTATCAGAAAATCCGTTCGTTTGCATCTGACAGACCATTTTATAAAACAACTCATAGCGCCACATTCCGCTTCATTGATTTGTTTGCAGGTATCGGAGGTATACGTATCCCCTTCCAAGAACTCGGTGGGGAATGTGTCTTTTCATCTGAGTGGGATCGATTTGCGCAGAAGACATATGAGGTGAATTTTGGAGAAACACCATCCGGAGATATCACGAAGATTGAATCAGCAAGCATTCCTGACTTTGATATATTGCTGGGGGGCTTTCCCTGCCAACCATTTTCTTCGGCGGGTTTGAAAAAAGGGTTCACAGACACACGTGGAACACTATTTTTTGAAATAGAAAGAATTATACGTGATAAGCGCCCTAAAGCTTTCTTGCTTGAAAATGTAAAGCAACTTCAGACGCATGACAAAGGACGAACCCTAAAAGTTATCCTGTCACATATCAACGAGTTAGATTACTATGTTAAATACGCGATCTTACGAGCAGGTGATTTTGGTGTCCCTCAAAATCGCGAAAGAACCTATATCGTTGGTTTTGACAAGAGATATTTCAATATAGCCGAAAACTATGATTTTAAGTTTCCGACTCCCACATATGAGGTAACCAAGCTGGGTGAAATTCTCGAAAAAAAAGTTGATGACAAATACACACTGACAGATGCGATTTGGGAAGGATTCAAAAAGCGGAAGCAGAACAATTTGAATCGCGGGGCCGGTTTTGGGTACTGTCTCTTCAATGGGGAATCGCCGTATGTAAGTACGTTGGTTGCGAGATACTATAAAGATGGTCAAGAGATTCTAATTGATCAAGGACCGGATAAAAATCCAAGAAAATTGACTCCACGTGAATGCGCTCGTTTGCAAGGATTCCCTGATAGCTTTATTATTCCCGTGTCTAACTCACAGGCATATAAGCAGTTCGGAAACTCTGTTGCAGTGCCTGTCATCCGAGCAGTTGCAGGAAGAATCCTTGAAGAAATGAATGTCATACCCGTGAGAAACGAGAGGTGATATTATGCCCCATAACGACAGTATTCGGGCGCTAAAGGATTTGTGCTCGCTGGTTAATGCAACAAAGGAGAGAGTCTCTGGTTTCTCACAACCTGCCGAGTTTGGAATAAGCGCTACCTTTGCGGAAGCACTTAAGACAACATTCCCTGATTACGCATTTGAGTTCTATGAAAGAACCTTGAGAGCAACCACACCCAATAGGCAGTATATTTATGTTTCCGGCCAATCGTTTGCTTTGGCTGTCTGCCTAATGGACTTTTGCGAGGAAATAGGCAGATATCGCACTATTGCATACCGAGTGCTTAATCAAAATCAAGAAGTGTTGGCTGGCTTGGTACATGAGCAAGGGAAACTTGATGATAAGATATTTACAGCACTCAGAGATAATACAGATCAGTATTTAACGAAGACTTTCCGTACAAAGGTCAGGGATTATTTTGACAGCAACTTGGAGGACGAGCAAGCCGCCACATTAAATACTGATTACCTGATGAAATTCTTAACAGATTATAGCTGGTGGCTTGGGGGAAAGCAAATTAGCCGGAGTAACGACTGGTGTATTTCGCCTATATCAACTCTTTTGAATATGCCGCAAAACGACTCTAATTTCATTGCCAGAATTGTAAGCAGAGCTACGGAGGACTCGGAGTTTAGAGACGCATTCAAGCAGGCGATTGCTCATCAATGGACTGCTGAAACAGTAGCAGACGGAGATATACATTACAGGACCAATTATTGCAGTGGCTATCCACGCAACCGAATTCTCTTCGGCGCTCCCGGTACTGGTAAAAGTTTCACTCTGAATCATGAAAAGGATGTTTTGCTTGCTGATGGCGGCGAATACGAGCGCGTGACCTTCCACCCAGATTTCTCCTACGCCAATTTTGTTGGTACATATAAGCCGGTACCCTGCAAGGACAGCGATGGCAAGGACGCAATCACATATTCTTATGTGCCTGGTCCGTTTATGCGAACCTATGTAAAAGCCCTCCAGAACAGCAGAACAGATGACATCAAACCGTTCCTGCTTATCATCGAGGAAATCAACCGTGCCAATGTTGCTGCTGTGTTCGGTGATGTATTCCAGTTGCTCGACCGTGGTAATGACGAGGTCAGTGAATATCCGATTCAGGCATCTGAGGACATCAAAAAGTATCTGGCAGGAGAACTTGACGGCAATCCAGATGATTACGCTGAAATCCGAATCCCAGACAATATGTTCATTTGGGCTACCATGAATAGCGCTGACCAAGGTGTTTTCCCGATGGATACTGCTTTTAAGCGCAGATGGGATTTCACCTATCTGGGCATCGATGACAATGAAGCCGGAATTGTTGGTAAAAAGGTCATCCTCGGCCGGGGTGATTATCGCCGCACGGTGGAATGGAATGTGCTCCGCAAAGCCATCAACGATGAACTGCTCACTTACAAGGTGAATGAGGACAAGCTGATGGGTCCGTATTTCATTTCCAAGAAGAATCTGCCAGAAGGCGAAAAGATTGATGCTACCGTGTTCACCCGCATTTTTAAGAACAAGGTCATTATGTATCTATTCGATGATGCCGCAAAACAGAAGCGCACTACGCTGTTCGGCGGCTGTGATGAAAAGGATAAGAACCAGTATTCCAAAATTTGCAGTGAATTTGACACCAAGGGCGTGTTCATTTTCTGCAAAGCAATCAGTAGTCAGTTTATTCCAGAGGATGATGCAGAATGATTTCAGTATTTTTGCGAGAACAAAAACGCTATACCCAGGAAGACCTGGTTAAAGAGTTTCGTTGCTCCGAGGAAAAGACTGTCCGCATTCTGAAGCGGCTGAAAGAATATGGCGTACTGAAAGCTGTAAAAGCAAATGATAACCAGAAGGAACTTACCGATTTGGTGGACGAAGACATCGAAATAGCTGATGTTGAGGTCGGTGAAAACGAATACCTGTATGTGATCACCTTTGTGGGCGTTATTACCATTGAGGGGCGTGTGCTGAAATGCTATCCCAAGTATCTGCTCGATGCCACCGCTCCGAAGGCCGAACTGAAACAGGTACTGAAGGTGCTAGAAAAATACAATTCCAAGGAACAGATTATTCGTATGTACAACGATACGAGTGATAGCAGTGCATTCAACATGCTTGCTGTTATGCTGTTTCTCCTCCAGGACTATTTCGAGTATGGTCCCTATACCAACACGCAGGATATTATCGAAACCAACGGGGCTGGTGATATCCTCTGGGATAAAACCATCAATGAAACATTCACCCTTCTCAGCAACAACCGACCGTATTACCCAGAACTGCTGACCGTAAAGCGTGTGAATGACGATTTTGACTTCTTTAAGCGCCTGCATGAGTGTATCCTCACTCACTGTACCACAGAGTTGAGGGATGCCGATTTGTTGGATTTGTTCGATATTATGGGTGTTGACATTTCCGATGAACAGATTGAGGATTTTGGTGACAAAGAATATGTCCTGGAGCGCATTGTCAAAGAACTCAATGTCCAGTTCAATACCCGCAAACAGCTTCTGCTGAAAACGCTGTATGCCTACATAGCAAACAGCAGCGCACTGGACGATTTGGACTGCTTCAGTATGTTCGGCACAAATAGCTTCAACCTGGTATGGGAAAAAGTTTGTGCAGAGGTAATGGACAACCAGTTACAGAAGCCAATCGGTGGACTGCGACTGCCTGTACCGTTGGCTGAGCAATACCGCGAAATGCGGCACAAGAAACTCATTGATTTAATTGATAATCCGCAGTGGTCTGGGGCTGCACCGAACGGTGAGCCGTTTGTGAAGCAGGCCGAGGATACGCTCATCCCAGACCTCATTTCCATCGTTAATGTCGCTGGAGACTATCAGTTTATCATCTTTGATGCCAAATACTACAATATTCAACTGGAACACAATAAAAAACTGCGTGGTCAGCCAGGTATCGAATCCATCACCAAGCAGTATCTGTACCAATTGGCATTTCAGCCTTTTGTGGAAGCCCACAATATCGGCATAGTAAGGAATTGTTTCCTTATGCCGACTGCTTCGACGGAAATAATCGAAAAAGGAACTGTATCCCTTGCTATGTTAAGTGAACTGGGACTGCAGGACATTCAGGTGCGATTGTTGCCTGCGGAAATGATGTACCGGCACTACATTGACAACACGAAGTTAGACTTGCAGCTTCTAAATCTGTAGAATCAAAACTAACTGCTAAAGCTCTACGGCAAACGGAGAGTCGGAAAAACGGCTTTGGTCAATGAGTTCTGCAAGGATATCCAAATACCTCAAGACCTTAATCGACCTCGGTATCGTCAAGAGGGAAACTCCGCTGACCGAGAAAACCAGAAAGAAAACCATCGATCTGTTGGCAGACAACTTCTTCCGGTTCCGGTACCGTTTTGCAACGGTGAACGCAAGTGCCATTGATTCGGGACTATGCATCTGCTTTTGGCAAGGGGCTGAATTACCATTATTTCGTATTCTCGAAAGGCGGATTTACAGAGGAATCAAGCTCAGGATCGCGTAGAGGTAAGACAGTTTACGCCGGGAGATATTTTCAAGTAGCAAAGCATCCTGCGAGTTTTGCTCGCAGGATGCTTTGCTACTACAACAACCGCAGGATCAATGCAAAACTTGAGGGCTTGCTGCTCTGCAATTCGCAGCCCGATTTCGTTCTATATTTTTGACAAAAAGAGACATTTTTCTACACTGGACATTATTTGTCCAGTGTATGTGCTATAATAACCATGACGTATGAGAGACACTTAAGATTGAGGGGGGGGTATTGTGACACAAGTACCGGAAAGCAAATCCAGCCGCTTGCTTGAGATATATTCACGCCTTGGGCGTGGAGAGTCTTTGAATAAGCATGAGTTGTCAAAACAGTATCAGGTTTCTCCGCGAAGTATTCAAAGAGATATGGAATCCATACGCTGCTTTCTTTCAGATCAAATGCTGATGGAGGATGTTGTCCTTGATCCGCAGTCAGGAGGGTATCGCCTGATCGAAACGGCGTCGAGGGGACTGAGTAATAGTGAAATTTTGGCTGTTTGCAAGATTCTTTTGGATAGCCGATCTCTTCGTAGAGATGAAATGCTCCCTATATTGGATAAGTTGATCGAGTGCTGCGTTCCTGCGCAGAATAGAAAAGCAGTCAACAGCTTGTTGCTGAATGAGAAATTTCACTATATCGAACCGCATCACAACAAGCCCGTTCTTGAAAGCATGTGGGAGATTGGACAAGCTATTTGCTCCCAAGAAGTTATCAGGATTACATACCGAAAACTTGGAACGGAGGAAACGGTAAAGCGTACGTTAGAGCCAGTCGGCTTAATGTTTTCGGAGTTCTATTTTTATGTGGCTGGTTTTTTGCAGAATATCAATAAAACAGAACTGTTTGAAAATCCCTATGATATATATCCGACTATCTACCGCGTTGACAGAATTATCAGTCTTTCACGAACGGGAGAACATTTTTCAATTCCGTATGCTGACCGTTTTGAAGAAGGGGAATTTCGTAAACGAGTCCAATTCATGTATGGAGGGAAGCTACAAAAAATACGTTTTCGGTATACGGGTCCATCGATTGAAGCAGTCTTGGATCGCTTGCCAACAGCAGAGGTACGAGAGAAAACCGGTGATGGTTGTATTGTTGAGGCTGAGGTGTTTGGCAAAGGGATTGAGATGTGGCTGAAGAGTCAAGGGGACAATGTCAAAGAGATAACTATTGTTGAGCTCTGAAGTGTAACACGTAATAAGAAATACTCAGGTGATGGAGGCCTTTGATTATGACGCGTAACCAAATTAAGATTGTATCTGATTCAGAACGGAGCACCCTTGCGTTTTATATCAGGAATGAGCGAGGCGAATGGCACCCTGTGTCTAACGTATCAGAACTGTCCAGAAGCAAGTACTGTAATTCGAATATAGAGGATCACACAAAAGAAATTATCGAGATCATTAGTTCACCCAAAAAGTATAATCGTGCAGAAAGAGGTGTCGATATTGTATTTGAGGGTGAAGACGAAGACTTTGCTTTGCTGCAAAAAACCATAGATGCAGGTTTTTCTGAGAAAAATATCACTTGTCGTATCCAGAAGACAAAAGTTGCAGTTGCTGGGAAAAGCGGATCGAGGAAATCAGATGTAATTAAGGCAATTGCCAACTACAAGCACCTAGATATTCGGTGCACAAACGAAAATGGTATTGAGGAATATGCGGACAATAAATCTGGGATTGTTTTCTATGAAATTCCAGGAATGCAGATAGGAGACGGTAGTTTGAGCTTTGCCGAAAACTATTTTGACAACCTTGCCGATGCAGGATTGTCAGCGTTAATTTATTGTTTTGGAGTAAAAAAGTATGAGGATGCAGAGGTGGATTATATCAGACGGGTCAAAAAGTTGTATCCGGATATCAGCATTCTCATTGTTTTGACACAGTCCTATGAGGAAGAGAATGAAATAGAGCGTGTTGTTGATGAGTTTTCAAGAAAATTTGACCCTATCAGAGTTATTCCGGTCTTGGAAAAAGATAAGACGATAAGAACCGGTTCTGTCATTCCGGCATTCGGAATCGAGGACATAAATCGGTTTGTATTTGAGGGGAAATAAGATGGATGTTGTCAATCTGGTTGTTATGGGGAAGACTGGCGCAGGTAAAAGCACGCTGATTAACTCAGTTTTGGAAGAAGACTTGGCGCCAACCGGAAGCGGACAGGCCGTAACTAGAGAGAACTGCGTATACAGCAGGAAGATGCTTGTTTCTGTAGAAAGAGAAGCTCTGAAAAATGCAGATTATAGTCAGGTCGCCAAAGAAGTGAAAATGTATGACACGGTTGGCTTGGAAATCGATAGTGCAATTACGCAGAGCACTCTGAAAGAAATTGAGGAACTGATCCGAAATGCGCAGAATCGAGAAAGAGAAAATGATGTTACTCTGGTGTGGTTTTGTGTGAATTGGCGCAGCAGCCGTTTTGAAGATTATGAAGTTCAACTGATACGAAGCATGTCCGTTGAGAATGAAATCCCGTTTGTGCTTGTTTTAACACAGTGCTACGCAAATGAAGAAAGTGAACTCGAAGAACAAATCAGGAGAGAGTTCTCGGAAATCCCAGTTGTACGAGTCTTGGCCAAGGATTACTCGCTTCGAAATGGAGTAATTGAGGCTTATGGCGTAAAGGAGTTGCTTGCAAGGTCTGTTTCTGACTATAACAGATGTAAGGTTAGAATTCTGGAGGACAAGTTGCAAAGGTTGACGCGCAACCGGGGAAACACAATCGATAGGATTAGAGTACTAGGGAATAGCTGTATCGCGTCACACTCACAGAAAGCAAAGAAAATCGGACGAATTCCGGTAGGATGTATCCCGTTTGTACATGGTCTGTGTATTGAGATGATCACAGAATTGAACCGCATCGCAAGGCTCAATTCTTCAAAGCGGTTTGCACAGCAATTGTTTGAAAACGCAGTTGTGGCTGCTATTGTAACGCCCGCTATGATCATTCCTATATTGAGTGCCGCTGCAGCTCCTGCATATATAGAGACCGTTGGAGAGACCTATCTTGATTCGTTAATTGATGCTATTTCCTGTTCAACCAATAAGGACTTGCAGGATAGCGATTTGATGGCGGCCCGCATTAAAGCGGAGATAAAAAAAAGAAAGAAATGAGGAAAAATGATGGACACCTACACAAATGAGCAGAAGATTCGCATGAAGGAAGAAGAACTCGGCAAGCGGGTCGATAGCCTTGATAGAGACAGCTTGCCAACAGCGAATATTATGGTAGCTGGGGGAACGGGTGTTGGAAAAAGCACTTTGCTGAACGCAATTTTTGATGCTGATCTAGCTGCCACAGGCACCGGTAAGCCGGTCACAGATCACATTAATGAATATCAGAACCCTGAGATTCCTATACATATTTGGGATACCGTTGGGCTTGAACTCGACTCGGAAAAAACGAAGGAGTCTATCAGCTCTATCCGTCAAACAATTGCTGAAAGAGCTGACTTAGAGAATCAGTTCGACCGGATTCATGCGATTTGGTATTGCATCAATTCCGGCAGCAATAGATATCAAAGTGCGGAGTTAGAGTTCATCAAAAATCTTTATTCGATTGGCGTTCCCTTTATTATTGTTTTGACGCAGTGCATTGGGGATGAGAGTGAGGTCAATGCATTTGAAGCTCAGATTAGAAAAATAAATGAAACTGAGGGAATGAATGATATTGACATTGTTCAGGTGTGTGCAAGAGAGTTTAAGATGAGAGGCGTACCTCCAATTGCGGCATTTGGACTTGATGATTTGGTAAATGTCACCTTGAAGAAACTGCCCGACTTTATCAAAGGAGGATTTATTGCCGCTCAGAAGGTCAGCGAGGCGCAAAAACGCCAGCTATGTGAGGATATTATTTATGAGTATGTACAGGCAGCAAAGGAAGGATTCTGGGATAAGATTCCGCTTGCTAATGTTTTCTCTGCAAATAGGCGAATTATAAATATGTTCACGAAAATTGGTGCTGCGTACAATACAGTTATCAGCGAAAATAGTGTTAATAAGATTAAGAAAGAGTGCAACATTGACTTCGAAAATGCTTTCTGGGGGTTAATTAGTCCGATTGACATGGGTTATGGAAAAAAAGTGACAGCATTGCTTGAAAACAAGAAAACAGAGGGGTTTGAAGTCAAGTTCTCTTCCTTTAACCGATCTGAAAAGGTTGCAAGGATGGTAGCTTTCTATGGATACGTTTTTATCTCTTCGATAGAAGAACTGTGGAAAAAGTTGACCGAGGAACAGCTCAAAGATGTTGAGCTTGTAGCAGATAATTTGATTAGAATTATCAACCAAAAGTTAGAAGACCGTCGAACAAAAAAGAGTAAAGAGTGAGACAGTAAGGCGAATTAGGAGGATGGGATATGGGTGTTGTTGCAAATGCAAATCAATATCTTTCAAAAAAAGTGACGAGCGCGACACATAAGGTAACCGATGGAGTTACTCGAGCGGCAGCCTTGACACCTGGGCAAGTTCAGAAGGTAGAAAAAGATAGAGAAAAGTATCTGATGTGGATGTCAGATATGAAGGACGAGCAGGTACAGGATTTAATCAACCGCAATTTAAGGACAATCGGTATTGATGTATATCATGCATATCTTGGCCAGTTAAAGACGTTGTATAGCCCTCTTTCTGCTTCTCGGAACGGGCTGGATGAATTAAACCGTATCCGCTATTTTAATATTACGAAATGGGTGACCGATCCAACAGAAAAGAATCTTGATAAATTGATTAATGTTTATCAGGTTTTGAGCAAAGAAGACTGTAATATAGCTCTTATTTATAATCGCCTTGAGTCGGGATGCCAGGTGGTGATGGCAGTTAGTAATACAGACGAAGAGCAGTGTGATCCTGCGGTAGTTGACTCCTTTTATAGTAGACTGTCTGCCGCAATAAAAGGTAATTTCCCAGGTGTTGAGATCAAAGAAAACACAGATGGCACGGGCGATTACGGGTATGGAGTTCCAAAATTCCTGAAGGAGTCGGTTGAACACAATGAGAAAGTTAAATCCGTTGCAACTGTGTCAACCTTGGTATCGGATAAATCAGAGGACTTCATCAGCCAGAGTATGGAAAAGCTATTAGATGGGCTTGCTCCTCAGGAAAATGGTGAAATCAAACCTTACACGGTTGTGTTGATAGCTACCCCAGTACTGAATCAAACGGATCGACATCAACGTCTCTACAATCAGTATACTGCAATCAGTCCCTTTGCCCAGATCAATAAACAAAGTGGACTGTCTGAATCTGCCGCTATTATGTCTAATGCAAATGTTGGCTTATCTGCTGGTGTATCTGCTGGTGTATCTGCTAGTGTATCTGCTAGTAGCCAAGTTGGATACAGTGCGGGAACGACCATGCAGGTCGGAGGAAATCAGAGCCAGACCATGACCTATACCAATTATGAGGTCAAGCATTGTATGGAGCGGATTGAGCAGCAGATGAAACGCATGGAACAGTGTCAAGCGATGGGGATGTGGGACTTCGCTGCCTACGTGCTCTCCGAAGATTATAAAACGACGCAGAATGTTGCTCATATGTACTTGGCCCTGACACAAGGAGAAGGGTCATTCATGTCTGACGCTGCGGTACATATTTGGGATGGCGAAGAAGAAAAGGAACGAGCGAAAGTGATTCTTGAGAGCGTTCAGAAAATCGCGCATCCAGTGTTTGGCCTCAAAAATAGTTCCGACGAAACAGTACTCATGTACCCTGCGCTGGTTACTCCAACCACCACTCTGTCGGGAAGAGAATTGGCTAGGGCGTTAAATTTTCCGAGAAAATCTGTTGGCGGCCTTCCTGTTTTCGAGTGTGCTCCATTTGGCCGAGAGGTTATTTTGCATTCAACGCAAAAGCAGAGCGAAATTGATGAATCAACTGCAATTACCTTGGGCAGTATTTGCCATATGAGAGTGATTGAAGAAGGCACAAAGGTCCCTCTGCTTAAGGATAGTCTTACAGCACACACTTTCATTACTGGATCCACTGGTGCGGGCAAGTCTAACGCTGTATACACCATACTGAATGGCTTGTGTCCGTATGAAAAAGAAAAAAAACAAACAACGCATTTTCTGGTTATCGAGCCAGCCAAGGGAGAGTACAAAGATGTGTTTGGCGGCAGAAAGGATGTGCAGGTCTACGGAACCAACCCTAGAAAAGCTAAGCTGCTGCGATTGAACCCATTTGCTTTCCCAAACGACACACATGTTCTGGAGCATATTGACCGTCTTGTGGAGATTTTTAATGCTTGCTGGCCGATGTTTGCCGCCATGCCCGCTGTTCTGAAAGCTTCTATTGAAAAAGCTTATATCAACTGTGGCTGGAGCTTGCAAGCCTCTTCTTACTATGACAAGAGCCAGGAAAATCAGGTCTTCCCGACATTCCGTGATGTGATGAACGCTCTGCCGGAGGTGGTGGATAGTAAGGGCTTCTCCAACGACACTCAGGGGGACTACAAGGGCGCATTGTTAACCCGCTTGGAGTCACTCACCAACGGCATCAATGGTCAGGTTCTTTGTGCTGCCGATGCGCTTAAGGATGAGGAGCTGTTCGACGAGAATGTAATTGTTGATCTAAGTCGGGTGGGGTCACAGGAAACGAAGGCACTGCTGATGGGAATTCTGATCTTGGCGCTTCAGGAGCATCGCATGGCCCAACGGACAATGGACTGTAAGACCAATAAAGGGCTAAGGCATATTACCGTGCTAGAAGAGGCTCACAACCTTTTGCGGCGCACATCTACCGAACAAAGCCAGGAGGGCGCAAACCTTCAGGGCAAGTCGGTTGAGATGCTGACCAATGCTATTGCGGAAATGAGAACCTATGGTGAAGGCTTTATCATTGCCGATCAGGCACCTGGTTTGCTGGATGCGGCGGTTATCCGTAACACAAATACAAA